>Ga0256829_1000939_pt1 | contig 25670 bp, 17 predicted proteins | sample 131447metaG_FD_185979 | JGI IMG/M metagenome (GOLD analysis project Ga0256829, IMG submission 185979) | Hydrothermal vent microbial communities from Lau Basin, Pacific Ocean - 131-447 | ecosystem: Environmental > Aquatic > Marine > Hydrothermal vents | place: Pacific Ocean: Lau Basin | collected...
CAGTGAACCCGGTGTTGGTTCATAACTCTCAGGGTCTAAAAGCATTACTTCACCCACATCATCCACAGTTAAACCAAAATCTTCACCTGAGCTGGTTTCAATAATTGCAACATGGCAAGATTTACCCGCAGCTCTCTCGGGCAACCCCACCACCTTACGCACATCCAACTCAGTCATTACCCGCCCACGTAAATTAATCAGACCTAACACAGCATTAGAACTCAAAGGCATTCGTGTGCGTTTTTGATTGGTTACGACTTCACGCACTTGCTGAACATGAAAACCAATCCATTGATCACCCACACGACAGGTTAATAATTCAGTCTGTGTCTGTGCATGCTCTTTCACTGCTACCAATGCATTCATATATGACTCCTTTCAATAAATATGCACATCAAATACAATTACCTGCATCTACCATCACGGAAGCTTCAACACGCAAAGGTTTCTTTTTCTTTATGTTTGTCATTACCTCACTTAATCCTTCAGTCAAACTCTGGCGGTCAAGCTTCAACATCACGTCCACAAACTTATCTCGATGAACAACATCAATTTCATCCACAGGTGTTGCTGTTAGCGCAACAATAGGAATATCATCAAGTTCCTCGCGACCTCTCACCCAGTCAGTCAGCTCATAACCATTCATATTGGGCATTTCCAAATCCGTTAAAATCAAATCAGGAATTCTTTCTTCTAAAATTTTACATGCTTCAAGCCCATCTCTTGCTACCCACGCTTCGTAGCCCAACACATCAAAAATTGGCATCACCAAATTCCTAAAAAATGCTGCATCTTCAACAAACAATATTTTTTGCCGCGAGCCTATATCCTCCGAATTCAATGAACTCGGCGATGTGCGTGCAAACCAATTCGCATCCACTTTTTTTACGACTTCAAAAACATCAATCACTTCCGTCGCTGTGCCTTCAATCACCGATGTACCTAAAAACAAAGGGTTGTCAGAGCGCATTTTTATTTCGAGTGGTGTTTCGAGAATATCCACCACTTTTTCAACCTGCAAACACATGCGTTTGTGCCCATCTGATAAAATCAAACCGTAGACATCACCACTTGGTTCAGGTGCTTCAGCGCCAATCAGATCACCCCAACGAATCACCGCGAGCACATCACCACGGTATTGCAACACCTCTGAAGAACCCGAATATTCAATACGCTCCGCAGGAAAAAGCTCCAAACGTTCAATCAATACCATTGGAATTGCAAAACGTTGTGCAGCCTGTGAAAAAACCAACGTATGTTGCAATTCATTTTGACCAACACTCTTGTCATCATCTTCTTCAGCTTGACGCATGGCTTCCACTTCTGGTGATAATTGCATCAGATTTGCCAATTCATTACAGTCAAAAATTGGAATCACAATACCATCACCCAAAATACTACAGCCACCATAAAAGCCTAAGTGCTGAAAGTGCACGCCGAGTGGTTTGACAACAATCTCCTCAGCACCGTGAATCTGATCGACCAACACACCAAAATTACGATCTCCCAAATCAATCACCACAATCGAACCTGCATCTTCAGCTGCATCAGTCAGTTTTAAGGTTTCTTTCAAGCGCATAACAGGCAATAATTTTCCACGCAATCGGAAAAAGGGTTGCCCGCCAATCACCCGCCAATCATCTGAATCTTTGGGCGCACTCAATAGCTCTTGAATACTCATTTGAGGAATCGCAAAACGTTGCCCTTCACAACTCACAATCATCGCCGAAATAATCGCCAAGGTAAGTGGAATACGAATACGCAACGTCGTGCCTTTGCCTGGTTCACTACTAATATCAACATTGCCACCAACTCTTTCAATTTCGGTACGCACCACATCCATACCGACACCACGACCTGATAAATTGCTCACCTTTTCAGCAGTTGATAAACCAGCATGAAAGATAAGTTGAAGCGCTGCTTTATCACCAATTTTATCACCCTGCTCTGGGGTTAAGACTCCCATAGTTACAGCTTTATTTTTCACCCGTTCAGCATCAATGCCTGCACCATCATCCTCAATCAAAATAACAATAAACCCTGATTCTTGCGAGGCTGATAAACGTAAAGTTCCTTCGGCAGGTTTACCTGCTGCCCGACGCTCGTTAGGCATCTCAATACCATGGTCACAACTATTACGAATAATGTGCGTAAGCGGATCTTTCAAAGCATTTAAAATAGTTCTATCTAATTCAGTTTCTTCACCATGCATCACAACAGAAATTTTCTTTTCCAATTGTTTACCCATATCCCGCACAATGCGCGGCACGCTATTCCACACACTTTGAATCGGTTGCATACGTGTACGCAATAACTGCGATTGTAACTGCTCGGTAATATGGTCTACATCGCGGCTCACACGCACAAATTCCATATTCCCCGAAGCCTGTACCATTTGAACCAAACGATTACGAGTCAACACCAACTCACCCACCTGATTCATCAAAGAATCCAATAAATCCACATCTACACGAATACTTCCACCTGTTTTAGGCTTCGCAGCACTAGATTTGAGAGCTGTTTTTTTCACAGGTACAGGACTGGTTATTTGAGTTTCTACAGCAGCTGGCTTATCACTTTCAGCCTCTTTTACAACTTCAACATTGCTTTCTAAATTAGCTTCAGGGCTAGATTCAACCTCCACCTTTGCACTCACCGATGGCTTCTCTTCTTTATGAACATGCTTCACTGCTACTTTGGCAACACCCAATAACTTCAAGGCAGAACCAGCATTAAAGCCCTCTAATTCTTTCAACTTTGCAAAACCTATATCCATCACTGCTTGGGCAGAAATTAGACCGTTCTCTAACAGTGCTGCAGCACCCTCATCAGATACATCTACTGCCCATGCTTTAAGATTTGCTAAATCATCATCCGAGGTATTATCACCACCTTCTTCCTTTTCAACCTCAGACCCTTCAGTATCAGCCATCGTCGCCACCAAACGTTCAGCAGCATGCAAACGGTTAATTAACCCACTGTGATCTATATCTGGCTCTACACCTTCTGATTCGAGACCATCCAACAAACCTGTAATAGCATCTGCACATTCCAATAATAAGGATACAAGATCAGCATTCATCTCAAATTTTAGAGAGCGTATTTTGCTTAAAAGATTCTCACCCGCATGCGCTACTTTTTCTAGCCCAACCAAACCGAGAAAACCACAACTGCCCTTCACCGTATGAATGGCGCGAAAAATTGCCCCCAGAATCTCTTCATCTTGAGGGTTTGATTCTAAATCCATCAATTGTTGCTCGATGGCAGATAGATTCTCGTTACTTTCCGTTAAAAATTCCGCTAATAGTTCTTCATCCATACCTTACTCCGAACCCCAATCAATTCAGTAAAAAGTGCCTATTCAATTAAAATAGCTAAAACAGCATACCGCCCACCACTTCAATCAATGCATCCGGTTCAAAGGGTTTGACCAACCAGGCTGAAACACCCGATTCATGACCAACCGACTTTTTATCTTCACCCGACTCTGTCGTGAGCATCACAATCGGTGTTTCAACATAGGCTGGAATAGCGCGAATATTTTGAATCATGGTCAAACCATCCATATTCGGCATATTCAAATCAGTTAAAATCAAGTCATAGGGATTATCAGCTGATGCTGTTGCCATATCCAAACCTATCTGCCCGTCTTTGGCTTCATCCACTTGGAAGTCAACTTTTGCCAATGTACGTTTCACGGTAATCCGTACCATGGTTGAATCTTCAACAATTAATATTCTTGGCCCACTCATAGCTCCTCCTTCAATACCATACGTTCTTCTTCCATCACATAACGCTGACTCACTTCTGCTTCCCATAAAACAGCCTGAGCAGTTTCAGGCGCATGATCTGACCAGTCCTTCAAGCAACTTTTCACATTATTCAAACGTTGCGATACACGATCAATATTCTGTAAATCAGTAAGAGCTGCCATAATCAAATCTTCAACTTCTTCCGACACACCCATATCAAGAACTTCGGTTAATTTCACCAAGCCTTCTTCACAGCTTTCATTCAATAATTCTAACGAACCACCCACTTGCTTCTTGAGCACTCTCAACAATCGTTTATCCGCCTGCTGCGGCCACACAGAATCATTCATCACTTCACCTTCCAATACAGCCTTTTCCAACCCTGTTTCGGCTTGTTTTATCGTCTCTAAACTTTCATTTTTAATAGTTTCTTCTGTTTCATTTGAAGCTTTATCTTGTATTTCTTTCTCGACAATCACTTCAGCTTCTTTCTCAATAATTTCTTCTGCAAGCTCTTCTATCACTTCTTCTTGTTCAGTTTCTTGTATACTTTCAACTGCTTCAGATACCTTTTGAGGCTTTTCTTCCACAACTTCTTCAGTCGGCACTACTTCCTCTTCTTTTTCAACAACCGCCTCTACCACATCTTCTGTTGCATCATTCACATTCAACACACCACGTCGGCAAAACAATAAAGTCACCGTTTGTGCAGGCACATCCATTTCCATCACCGGTGAGCCAGCCAATAAATGCATACGACTACCCGTATCATCTTGTGGTTGCGGAAATATTTTATTCAAGACAGTAAAGGCTGTTTGTCCGTCATGCTCAATTTCTGGCATCACATACGCCATAAGCATCCACCCACGCCGTAAGGATTCTCGATATACAGGCACCCAATCCATACCCGCTTCAATTTCCACCAAGCGCGTGGTTGCCACATCCTCAACGAGAACAGCATCTCCCAACATGGCATCCATAAAAGCATAGCTTTTTTCATCTTGCAGACTTTCCTCCTGATTCAAATGCTTCCTAGCATGTGTAAGCAACTGCCTTGCCATAAATACATCATGAAAAGCATCAGGAGAACCAACATCCACTGCCAAATCTGGGTAATCCAGACCTGCCATTTCAAAAGATGAAACATGCTCACCACTACGTGGCAACACCATCAGTTTGGGTGGTGTCCACCACTTCACCTTGGCTTTACGCTCTGAAAGTACCCGTGCTACTTCATGGAACCACAATTCCAACAACGAATCTTCACTGCCGTTGGTTTGTTCTTCAGGATAAAACATTATCACCTTGCAACCACGCAATAACGATTCCCACTTTTCTGTGTCTAACCCATCCCACGCATGCACTGACACTTTCAGCTCGCATTTGCAATGTGCTGCTGCACGTTCACAAGCATCTTTCATACTGCGATGATACAGCGTCAATTTATCCTCATGCACCGTGCTCAACACATGCACAGTCAATTTATGGTGTTTGAGTGCCATTTCTTCAATCATGGCAGGAAGACCTGCATGCCAACCCAAGAAAATCATGGATAAATCCCATGTCTCAGGCCACGTAAATTGTTTTAATAAGTTTTCATGTGGCTGATTAGCATCCATGGATAAAGAGCTTTCCATGATGCCTGACCAAAGTAATGTCGAGCCACCCAGTCCCACAACATCACTGAACACCTCGCTCTTTTCAGCATGCATCAAGTCGCTAAATAAAATAAACGAGCCATCCTCACGCCGTGCCGCTAAAAGGTTTACGCCCGATGCAAAACAATCCGTTAACCAAGCGTCCAAGGCTTGCTGCTCTTTACCCACAGACACCATGACCATGCCACTGCCAGCTTGCACTTCAAATGTCCAAGTCACGGTCTTTAAGCCTATCTCACCCGCTACAGCATCGAGCATACGAATGCCCAACTCTGGCATCCATGCACAATGATGCATTTGATAAAGCATTCTTGCTGTTACCGATGCTGAGTTTAATACCGACATGGACATTGAATCGTTGTATAGCGATTGCAAACGTGTTGGTAATGCCGCTTCTGAAAGCATCATGCCATCGACTTTTAAATCACGTACCAAATGATGCGTATCCACCAAACTTTCTGTACCCAAAGCTTCACTATCTTTGCGGAACAACACCAATTGGCGAATACCCGTCAGATGAAAGCGTTCCATCAAATCACGGCTACCTGATGCCACTTCACGTATCGAAAGCCAACTGCCAACACTCATTGCCCCATCTAATGCTTGCCCATGAAAAATCCACACCGAAGACATACTTTGCCGCATACGTGCAAACAACTTATCCAACCTTTTTAAAATTGCCAAAGATTGATCGTTCCAGCCTGCCAAAACCACCTGCTCACGCGCTGACAAAGGGCTATTGCTCAATTCACGCAACATATATTGCATCACGTTTGAACCAAGACTTACCATCAAAGCAAAAAGAAATAGACCGCAAAGCACCAATACTGATGTTAATCCCACCAGCCATGGCGAAAAAGCTTCGGCCGTAGCATTACCAGGATCAGTCAGTACTCGAAAAACGTATAATATCACCTGAAATGGTAAATAATCTGCCGAGGTAATATTACCATCATCATTGATGTCCATTTCAGGGTAAAGATAAAGCACAGCCAATGAACCCATAATCATCATCGCCACCAGCATACCTGCCAACATACTGCTTTCATTGCGAACTTCTTGTATAGCAAGCACGCGTTTGGCTGCCTTAGCAATATTTCCAACAGGGTTCAGCATCACCAAAAAACGAATCGCACGCAGTCCAACCCAAGCCGCCGCCACACCTGGAATCAGACCCAACACAGCAATACTGGCAAGCATATCCAACGACACAAAAGCTAGTTCAGCTTTTTTACGTCCGCCATTAGGTAAAACTTTAAGAATCGATACCGTACGACATACACCTTCGATTAATAAAAATATGCCTATATACATCGCCACCGATGGCACCGCTATGGCAACACATGCCAAAGCAACTACGACCAAAGCAAATGGTAGTGAATAAACAAACGTATCATGGGTAAGAAAACGAAAAATACGCAACATGCGTAACATATACATACCACGGAAAAGTCGAGCAATACGCAAATAAACTGCCTGCTGCATCGGGTTAGCAGGTATAAACAACACTGAAATAAGGCTCATCGTTGCCACACCATCCAACACCAAAAACACCAATTCGGAACGATTACGAAAATTATTTTCTTTTTGCAGCCAAAAACGCAAACACCATTCAACCACAAAAAACACGCCCAACGTCGCCAATACAAAGCTATAACGTTCAAACATGCACAAGGCGAGTGCCACAATAATTAAAATAGCATAACGAGGATGTGAGAATACACGCTCACCCAAGAGCAACCATTCACGACGTGAGTGCTCGCCAGAAACCCAACGTTTGACCCATGCTGGTTGTGAATACAATGTTTCTGTCACGTGATTAGACACCGTATCATCTAAAACCTCATCAGAGGTCTTACCTGACACATTCAACACATTATTTTCAACCTTTTGTGTCACTTTCACCACCTTACTTACTTCCGCCACAGCACATGCTACTGGCTGTGTTTTTTCCGTTATGTCAGACTCATCACCGAACTCTTTACAGGAAGCTTGCTGACCTTCATTTGCGCCGCTAACTATCGGCGACGCAATTCGGCTAAAAAATCACCGACCCGCTCTGATAAACCTTCACCCTTCTGACGAATATCCGTAGATGAGAGCAATACATCACCCGCAGCTTTGCCTGTCTCATTTGATGCTTCTGTCACCGATGCTATCGCCTCTGTCACACGCTGTGTCGCACTCGATGCATAGTGCACACTTTGAGAAATTTCACGGGTTGCTTCATTTTGCTCTTCTGTTGCTGCCGAAATTGCTTGATTAATATCATTCATTTTCTGGATGGTTTCACCGATATGCCCAATCGCCTTGGCTGCTCCATCACTTTCTTTTTGAATCGATGATATTTGACCAGCAATCGTTTCGGTCGCTTTAGCCGTTTGATTGGCAAGCTCCTTCACTTCACCCGCCACAACCGCAAACCCGCGCCCCGCATCACCTGCTCGTGCCGCCTCAATGCTGGCATTGAGTGCCAATAGATTGGTCTGTTCAGCAATATCGGTAATCACCTGAATCACCTGACCAATTTCTTCAGACACCTTCGCTAATTTACTCACATTATGGTTGGTAGTTTCAGCTTCTTTCACTGCCTGACCTGACATTTCCACCGCATTGCGAACTTGTCTTGTAATTTCAGCAATCGAAGCACTCAACTCTTCTGCTGCCGATGCCACAGTCATGACATTATCATTTGCCTCCGTCGAACTGCTGGCAACATTCTCCGCTTGTGTTGTAGATTGTTCTGCAGAGGTAGAAAGCGTTTCACTGGATGCCTGCATAGCCACTGATGCCTCAATTAAATCATGAACCATTGTGGCAACATTGCCTTCAAAGTCTTCCGCCAATTGATACTGCTCAGACACATCATTCCACGACACCATAATAGAATCCCAATCTCCTTCATGGTTATCAATGGCATGTGCAGAAAATTCAATCTGGTGACCCGATGCCTCAAAACTTGCTGACATTGGAAAAGCATCTCTATTGCTAAGAACTTTACGCTGATGCGCAGGGTCTTTATGAAAAACATCAATACACTGTCCAACTATATCATCCACAGAACAAGGTAAAAAATCCTGTATATTATGGAATAGTTGTGCCGCAGCTGGATTCATATAACTAACCGTCAAATTCTTGGCATCCGCAATCATGGTTGCCTGTGGTGATGCTTCTACTACCCGTCGTAATAGTGTCGCTTCGGTCGATTGTTCTTGAAAAATAGCCAATGATTCCAACATCTCACCAATTTCGCCACCTTCATCGGCAACCACCGGAATAACATCGCCTTCTTCCAAGGCATCCATAGAAGTCGCCACAAGTGCAATAGGGTGACTAACCGAGCGGGCAATCCACCAAACGGCTAAACCGACCAAAAGGAATACCAACAGCATAATTCCCATATAGTAATACGGTATCACATTCATCACGTAGTCATATTCTTCATCAAGACCATTGGTATATGCATTAAGCACTTTATCTACATTTTTATAAGCATCTACCACATCACTGTCATAAAAATCTTCCGCCTGCTGAACACCCGCCATCAATTTAACATGTAATGCAGCATACTTTTCAAAACTCTTATGATAATCGTTCATTAACTCCAAAATTTCTCGTTTTGTTGAACTATTGATATTGGCTGCTAATAATAAACCTTCAAACCTACTTACTTCTTCATTATATTTAGTAATATGCTTATCTAATCCGCGCAACATAAAATCTTTTTCGTAACGACGAAGCATCAACATCGACACCATGAGCTTATCTTGATGCAATGCCTTTAACTTCTTTTCCACTGCATGTACTGCATTACGCAAATGCCCTGTTAAACCATCATCTTTATTAACACCCAATTCCTTGCGTATACTAATTAAAACAAGGGCTTGGCGATCATACTTAGCCATTGCCTTTTGTAATTTCTTCATCGCACCATACGCATCTGAGCCTTCCACTTCTTTAAGGAAGTTAGTTATAATTTCATCATTTTCAGTTGTTAATCGCTCATATTCAGCGAGCTTATTTACATCTTGAAATAGAATATATCCTTGTAAGCCACTCTCCTCATCTCTCATTGTTGCAGAAAGGCCATCACTGACTTCTTTTAAATTTCCCGCATGCATTTCTGTACCTGTAATAGTTTCCAAGCTATTCACCATATATTGGTGAGCGACACCCGATGCCAGCAAGCCCAACAATGCCACGGCACCAATCAATGATAGTCGTTTCATAATAGAATATTGTTTTAAATTCAGTAATTTCATGGCTTATTCCCCAAAGTAAAATCATTCACAAGGAGGGAATAAGCAAATTCCGTACCACTTAATCTATAAGACCATCGAGCCAAGCGGGCGAGAAACATTGCTAAGTAGAGCTTACTCTTAATAGAAGCATAATGATTATTTTTGTTGGAATATATGAGATTTTTAGGGCACCTCGAAAAACCTCGTACGAGTTAAACGACGTTGATTTTCGCTCATAGCAAGGCGCAATAAAATGAGTCATAGCATCGCTATTGCCCATTTTATTTAACGAAGCTAGGGAGGTGCTGGCGATTTTGGGCGTATAGGCATCATTTATTGAGTTAATCAGCGCCTCCCTAGGGGTGAAAAGCACAAGTTTGGCGAAGTTTCGAGGTTTTTTGAGGTGCCCTTTAGTTTATGAGTAGACTCTACATAATAGGAATAGGGCAATCCATACCATCAGCAATGGCACGCAACGCCTCTGATTCTTTTGTGTGCAATAAGCCATCCGCCAAAATCACTTGCACACAAGCTGCAAGCAATGCTTTTTTCACGCTTGGCGAAGCACATTCAAGCTTGGTAAGCGACTCGTCCAAACGTGTTAACTGCAGCACTCGCGCTGGTGGCCAAGGCATTGGAACCCCCAACAGCTCAGTAGTGGTAAGCTCAAATAAAGTTTCAGGTTTAGCATGTGCACCACAACCAATCAATATACCCAATACACAACCACATTCCGCACTCAAACTCTGAATATTATGATACTTCACTTGGCGAAGTTGTATGCTAGCAAAGCTTGGCTTCAAGTGGCGCAACAGCAACCTTTGCAACATATATTCAAACAAGCTAATACGGTGATTCGCGTGTATTAATAGACGTATATTTTTCACAAATGCCTGATACTGCTTGCCTGACATAGATTTCAATGCAGGCAACATCATATCAATGAATGGTAAGCGCAATTCAGTTGGCAAAGCCATCACTTCACGTTGTATATCAAGCATTTCACGAAATACATTCTTATCAGCCGACTTCTCTAATAAAGACATCTGAATATGCCGTTGCGCATCATCTACATCCAGCAATAAAGCATAGCACACAGCACGCGCAGTATAAGAATCATGTGTAAAATCACGTAAACGCGTTGGAATACGTTGTAATTTTTCAGACGTACGTGCAAGTGTGGCTTTGTCTGGTTCCCCAATAGCGTCTAACCACTGGTGATAGTCATTGATTGTCGTTTCAATAGGGCGAGCATCGGCAGGCATTGTCTGAGCAAATCCCATCATTGCTTCTGCTAAAACCCGTTGCTGCTTATCTGTTTCTTGCACAGTTCTCGGCACACCTCGGAAACGCGGTTCAATTCGCTTAATACGCTCCAATAGTGGTGGATGACTTGCCCACCAACGTGTTGCCCCCACGCCTACAGCTGCGCGCTTTAACGCATTACCAAAAAAGAAATGCCCTACTGGTGAAGCATCATGATGACGCACCTGCGAACCCGCCTTATAACCACCAATTACTTTCAAGGCATTGGCAATGCCCTCTGGATTACGTGTAAATTGTACTGCTGAAGCATCTGCCAAAAACTCACGCTGCCGTGAAATTGCACGTTTTATCAAATCTGCCAATACCATGCCAACAAGCCCAACTAAAAACAGTAAAAAACCTAAAATAAATAAGGCAGGGTGTGTGCCACGTTGGTGCCGCGAATAGCGTGTGGAACTGCGGGCTGTTAGCAGCAACATACCTGTATCCGAAATCAATGTCATACCGTGCAATAAACCCATCATGCGCATATTAATACGTGTGTCACCGTGTAATATATGACTAAATTCATGGGCAATTACACCCTGCAATTCATCACGATTCAGCATCTCAATGGCACCACGCGTCACACCCATAACGGTATCCGATGGAGAAAAACCAGCTGCAAAAGCATTAATACCTGATTGATCCAATATATATACTGGCGGTACAGGCAAGCCTGAAGCAATTGCCATCTCTTCAACCACATTCAAAAGCCGCCTTGCCAGCACATCACCGACATTGCTTGGCAAACGTTTGCCGCCAAGCATTTCGGCAACAGCAGCACCGCCACCTTGTCGCAACTGATGTATTTTGTAAGCACTACCCGCAGCAATTAAAGCGACTGCAATCGTACTTACCCATAAAAAACGCGATGCATTCCAAAATGCATGCACCTGAAACCATTCCCCTTGAGATTGAAAGGAATGTCCTTGAAAAAATTGCCCTGCAAACAGACCCGCAGTGACTGCCGCATACACCGCAAAAACTACGGCAACAACAGCACAAGCAAACCACACAAACAATGTATATGTTCGCCGTTGCGCTTGTTCTTGGTGACCAAAGAAATCCATCGCTTAATTAAAGTTTACACAGAAAATTATTTTTATTTTCTAAACCCCAACCTATCAGGGAAACCTTTCTTACTCCCTGCTCTAGCTGCGCCGTAACGTCAGATATCAAAAGGAAAAAGCGCAGTAACACGCGCCCTTTTGATGGCTGTAAGTGAAGGAAGCAAGCAGATTGCCAGGGTTCCCTTCTTTGATTCTTTCTTGGGAAAGCAAGAAAGAATAAGCACGCAGAGTAAGGCTTCGTTGTGTTGGAAATATTCATCATTTATTCAACATTTCCTTTAAACACCCCTTGTTTAAAAATTAACGCGTACCGCCTCTTTCACTTCATCATTCACAACTTCAAATAACTCAGCCAAATGAAAACCAAACATGGCAGAAAATAACACATCAGGAAATGTTTCTCGTTGGGTGTTATAAAGCATCACTTCATCATTATAAGCTTGGCGTGCAAATGACACACGATTCTCTGTAGAGACCAGCTCTTCGGTCAATTGCTGCATGGTCTTATCAGCCTTTAAATCAGGGTAAGCTTCGCTTAAAGCGTTTAGATTGATCATCGCTCCACCCAATGCCCCTTCAGCACCTGCTAGAGCTTGCATAAGTTTTCCATCGCCAGGGTTTTGACTAGCTTTTTTCATGGCACTTAAAGCATGGTTCCGTGCTTCAATGACTTTTTGCAAAGTATCCTGCTCATGTTTGAGGTAACCCTTGGCTGTTTCCACTAAATTAGGGATTAAATCGTAACGGCGACGCAATTGCACATCAATTTGTGAAAAAGCATTTTGAAATCTATTTTTTAATTTCACTAGGCGGTTATAAATCATCACCACCCAAATAATTGAACCCAAAACAACGGCAAGTACAATAATCAAGACATCCATAAAAGCACCCTCCAACGCTAAATTTAAACACACTATAAACCTAACTCTTCAATTATTCCACTCCATGTCTACCCTTGACAAGACATATACTCTAACCAACCTACGCCTACATATTAAGGGATGTGTATACATTTCGGGAGGATATATTAACTTATGAAAAAGATTTTTATTACATTGGCGGCTACAGCTTTATTAACAGCTCCTGCTTTTGCCAATGCTCATGAATCACACAATCCATGTGCGCATGGCGCACACACAGCTCATCATGCGGCTGTTGCTGATAAAGTGATTGTAGAACAACGTAAAGCACTTGCAAAAAACACCAAAGGTAAAGGCTTCGGCCCACAATCACCAAGAGATATTGATGCTATTGCAGGTAACAACAAGCGTATTTTCAGCGAAGCTCCAGCATCAACCAGCATGAACCTTTGCAACATTCATTTTCATAAAAATGCTGAGCATAAAGCGCATGATTTCTCAATCTATGCAGGCAATGGCAATGGCGAGGGGTATCAAAGTGGTTATAAATTTGATGCATCTAGCTTAAGCAAAGCTGAACTTAAACCAACACACGGTAAAATCTGCGACAGTACACACAGCACACTAAGACCAGGTGATACCATTGAAGTGCATTATGTATATTCAACAGCTCAAATCAAACCTGGTAAAGGCTTGGGATCTTGCTTTAATAGTGATATTCCAAAACAAAACCCACAACTACGCGTAGAGACACAGGTCTATGTATTGGTCAATGATAAACATGCCCTAAACTTCAAAGATTTAACAAAGTACAAAAAAGTTGACGGTTTATATCAAGCAACAGGCATCCCAAGCAATACTGGTATCCCTGTTCAATATGAGGGCTCTACAACAGGCCCTGGTTACAATGAAAAAGGCTCTCCATATCAAGTTTCTTGGAGTGTTCGCCCACACGTTGCCAAAGTAAATATCGCAACGGTTGGCAAATGGTGTGAAGGCAATGATTTTAAAGAAGATCATGGACATGGCGTTCGCAATCTTGTGAAAAATCCAGAGCTTTTATCTAAAATTGATTAATCTCTGATTCGCTATATCAAAGCCGCCTTCTCTAGCTTGAGAAGGCGGCTTTTTTATCTTTTGGGCGGTAGCGTAATCATGACACACAAACCATTCGGTTCACGATTCTCTAATCGTAAGCTACCACCATCACGATCCAGTGTTTCTTTAACAATTGCCAGACCTAAACCATGTCCGCCACGCGTACGCACAGCATCCACACGGTAAAACCGCTCGGTCACATGTGGCAAATCTTTTTCAGGAATACCATCACCCGCATCTAAAATAGATAAAACACCTTTTTCCAGTCTACAATCTAACTCTGTATCTTCAATCGTATAACGCACCGCATTCGATGCCACATTCATCAATACACGAAAACAGTCAGACTCATGCATGGCAATTTCAAAAGATTCGGGAAGCTGCAACGATAGCGACAAGTCTTTTTTTGCCATTTCAGGTTGTAGTGCCTGCCAAACTTGCTTACACACCGGAACAACATCACAACTTCCTTGTTCAGTGACTGCATATTCAATCTGTTCAACCGATAATAATGCGTCCAACAAGCTATTCACATGCAGTGCCTCTTGAGCAATCACCGATACAGCCTCTTGACGCAATCCCGCATCATCAGCAAATGCTTCAATACTACGAGCATAACCCAACAAGGAAGTTAACGGTGTTTTTAAATCATGCATCAAATCAGCCACAAATGTTTTACGCTGCTCTTGCAAACGGTATTGAGCCGTCACATCCAAACATAATAACAGCCCTTGCTCTTCACCCAAGCCTGCCAAACGTGGTAAAAAAACTTTCTCACCAATAAAAATCTCAGGAAGCTCCACAACTTCTGGCAAGACTTGCGTTGCATGAGAAAAAGCCTTTAGCCAATCGGGATTACGATAAAACACCACCATCGGCTCTGGCAATAAACTCACATCGCGAATAGCAAATAAACGTATGCCCTCACCATTGGCAGAAATCACCCGCCCAGCTCGATCCACCCGTAATACTGGCACATGGATTGCCGATAATAATTCATCCAAACGGTGGCTGCGTTGCTCAAGTTGTTTCTCTAAATCACTTTGGCTAAGCTGTGTTGTGGATAACCTTCGCTCATGGCTTGCCAGCACACGTTTTAACAATCGAACATGCCACCACCACAGCAACACCATAATGAATGGTACAATAAATCCAAGGCTACCATTCATCACGAATCAGTCTTTACAAAGCGATAGCCTGAGCCCCTCACTGTGACAATGGATTCACCCAAACCATACTCCATCAAAGCTTTGCGCAAACGTTTGACCGTAACATCCACCGTTCGCTCTTCAACAAAGTTGTTAATTCCCCATACCTTATCCAACAAATACTCTCGGCTACGCACCTTACCAGGCTTTTTCATCAAACGTTGCAATAGACGGAACTCCAAAGGGCGCAAATCAACCCGCTTCCCCAAAACAAACGCTTCCATAGCATCATGATCCAAGATGATCTCTGAATCTGACTCGCCCATAGAGCGCCCATGCACCGAGCGTCGCAACAAGGCTTGAACGCGCGCCACCAATTCATCAGGCTCAAAAGGTTTGGGCAAATAATCATCCGCACCCTCATTCAAACCACGAATACGTTCCTCTGTTTGCGCCAATGCGGTTACCATGACCACAGGCAGGGTGCGCAAAGCCTCTTGCTTGCGCAACCAGCGCAATAAATCCAAACCACGCACACCAGGAATCATGCGATCCAAAAGCATCAGTTTATAAGTGTTTGATTCAAGCAGTGCAATTGCATCATGCCCATTGCCACAGCATGTCACGCTATATCCTGCACGTTGCAAATGGATTTCCATCAAACGCGCAATGGCAGTTTCATCCTCAACAATCAGAATATCTGCATTTTTTATTTCATCTGTCATTTACACCTTCCTACCCAATGCAAACTGATGCATATGGGCATATTCCACTTCTACTTTTAATGCTTTCTCGCTCAACAAGCGAAACATGAAGTACATCAGTTGTTGACCCAATTTTGGCTCTTCCAAAGCAATTAAATCAAAGTAACTACGCTCCAAGCTTAATACAACTGTATCTTTTTCGGCTTTAATCGTCGCGGAATGGTTACGTTTATCATCTAAAAATGAAAACAAGCCAAATACACCACCCACCCGTAAGTTATCATAACGGTAGCCACTTTCATCTTCCACGCCCACTTTTCCATCTAATATAAGATACATTTCACCTTCAGCAGCTGTGCCTGCCTGATACACAACTTCCCCAGCCTCAAAACGTTTTTCTTTCATGCAGGCAAACAAAAGCATGGCATGCTCTTCAGACATTTCTTTAATCAAAGGTATATTCTTAAACGCTTCAAAATAAACATTCGATGTCATGGATGACATCAATGCTTCCAACAATACAGCCTTCTCTACAGAGTTTTCTGCTCTTTCCATTATCATTTCTATTCTCCATCTCTTTCGGTATATGTAGAAATTATAAGACAACTATGACAAGAACATGACAAACCACTTGCCCACATACTGCTGTCACATTGTTGTCACATTCGAGATATACCGTGCCTCTCAACTTCCTAGGAGGAAACATAATAATGAAAATGAAAACATTAATTCGTACTGCTGCATTGCTCGCCACAGCTGCTGTTGCAACACCTGCGTTTGCTGGTGGCGTAACTGTTGCTGAAGACGGTGCAAGCAAATTAAAAATCGGTGGTAAATTCTTCTTGAATGCTACTGACTATAAAGTAACCAAGAACGGCGTAACTGACACGAAGACTCGTGGTGTTGCAGTTGATCGTGCTTATTTTACTGCGAAGTATTACTTCGACAAAGATTGGATGATGCGTATCACAACAGATATGGTTGTTGATCCAAATTTGAAATCAAAAAATAGCAATATCTTTTTGAAATATGCTTATGTTGAAGGCAAATTAATGGGCGACGCGGTTGTATTGCGTTTGGGTCAGTCACATACACCTTGGATTGATTATGAGCAAGGTCTATGGAAACATCGTTATGTTTCTAAAGTATTAGTTGATACACAAGGTTATGATGCATCTTCTGATTTGGGTATTGGTTTGAAAGGTAAGGTTGCTGATGGCTTGGTTGGTTATTTTGTAACTGCTACCAACGGCGCTGGCTATAGCCACCCAACGACTAAAAAGACAGCAGGCTCTTCTATTGATTTTGATTCTCGCGTAAGCTTTTACCCTGTTAAAGGTTTAACATTGGATTTCGGTTATCGCACTGGTTACAAAGGCACAAAATCTTTGATCGCAGGCGTAGCTGGTACCAATGTAAAATCTACTATGTATCAAGTAATGGCATCTTATGGCACACATGACTACCGCTTTGGTGCTAACTTCATCAACAATGTAGATAAAGTTGACGGCAGTGCTTCTAACAAAGCAAAAGAAGATGCTGTGGCACTTTGGGGCTGGGGTAAATTTGGAAATGGTTTAGGCGCATTCGGTCGTTATGAATCAACCAAAGACAAACTAAATATCAACGCCGCTAACCCTCAAAAAGAAGTACGTTATGTATTGGGTGCAGAGTATTCACCTCGCAAACACGTAACCTTCTCTTTGGTTTATGATAAAACAGACTTCACTAACAACGGCAACGTGTTAGGAGCAACAGAGCAAAAAACTCAGGTTGGTCTTTACTCACAGGTTAAGTTCTAAAACAAATCAACCTTGTTGATTGCCAAGATAGCCCGCCTTTGTGCGGGCTATTTTTTTGCCTATCCCTCACCCAAGTAAACGCATTATTTAATAATATAGGGCACCTCGAAAAACCTCGAAACTTCGCCAAACTTGTGCTTTTCACCCCTAGCTTCGTTGAATAAAATGGGCAATAGCGATGCTATTACTCATTTTATTGCGCCTTGCTATGAGTGAAAATCAGCGTCGTTTGACTCGTTCGAGGTTTTTCGAGGTGCCCTATAATGTACTGCCATGATGCCATAGAGATGTCATAGGGTTGTCATAAACATCTGTTACCATCCCCCTATCATTGTTGAAAAGTGTGTAACTCCTCGTTGAAACAAAAAAGCTCGCGCCTGTCGCGGGCTTTTTTTGTTTTTCAGTACAAAAATTTAACTTCGCTCAAAGTTATATCAGCCAACTTATCACGCCATGTCATCCTCATGTCACATAGGGCATTTATGCTACTCAACAATCTTGAGCAAAGGAGTTCAACACATGAAAAAGAATATGATCATGCTTGCTGCAATCGCAGCCACTTGTATCAATATTGGCGCAGCAGAAGCTCGCGACCAAATTCAAATCGTCGGTTCATCGACTGTTTACCCATTTTCTAGCTACACCGCAGAAGCTTTGGGCAATACCACTCACTTCAAAGCACCTGTTGTAGAATCAACTGGTTCTGGTGGCGGTATGAAATTGTTTTGTGCTGGCGCAGGCATGGATACACCTGATTTCACCAACGCATCACGTCGCATGAAAGCTAAAGAATTCACTAAATGCCAGAAGAATGGCGTGAAAGAAATCACTGAAATGGTTGTTGGTTATGATGGCATCGCAATTGCACAATCAAAGAAAACTGCTGCATTCGACCTTTCTAAACATGACATGATGTTGGCTGTTGCTGCTGAAGTACCAAGCAAAGATGGCTCTCACTTGGTTGCTAACCCATATCACTTCTGGAATGAAATCAACCCTAAATTGCCACACCGTGCAATTCGTGTTTATGGCCCACCAGCATCTTCTGGTACCCGTGATGCATTTGAAGATATGATTCTTAAGCATTTGACCAAACATATCGATACTTACACAAAATTGTATAAAGCTGATAAAAAGAAAAACAAGAAGTATAAGAAATTCCACGAAATCCGTACTGATGGTGTGTACATCCCTTCTGGTGAAAATGACAACCTAATCGTTCAAAAGCTTGCACGTGATACAGAAGCTTTGGGTATCTTTGGTTATAGCTACCTAGAAGAAAACAGCGATAGCATTGCTGCTGCAACCATTGGTAATATTTCTCCAACACCAACAACGATTGCTGATCACTCTTACCCATTGGCTCGTTCATTGTATTTCTACATCAAGAAATCACATATCAGCAAAGTTCCAGGCATGATGGAATATGCTAACTTGTTCATGTCTGAAAAAATGATTGGTGATGAAGGCGAATGTACTGAAATTGGCTTGATTCCATTGCCAAAAGCAGAACGTACGCATTATCGTTCAAACTTGAAAGCATTGACTAACTTGACTGCAGACGATTTTAAAAAGAAACACTAAGTCGTTTTAACCGCATAAAAAAAGGTCAGGGCATCATCGCCCTGGCCTTTTTTATTAACCCTCACAAATGAAGTTTTTTTATATCTTGTTTTCTCATAAAGCACCGTACAAAAAGGCTTTAATAAAAGAAAATCAGCCTCATAACACGGCAATGCTTTTCATGACATAAACCATAACTTAGAGTGCTGCAACAGAAACAATGATTTATAATAATTAAACGATGGAGCTCAGGCTTTTATGACCACTGCTAACATATTTTTCTGGTTTGCTACAGGCTTGCTTCCTTTATCATTGATGGTGTTTTTATTTGCACGACAAAAAGCCCATACACTCGAAAAGGAACATGGATTTCTACATTCTCGCCCTGGTTTTTATGGCTGGTATGCGGTGATTAAATTTGCCAGCCCCGCTTTAATTGTAGGTATTATTTGTTCAGTTTTATCTATGTTTAACCTACTACATGTGCCTGGCATTATGATTATAGGCACCGCCTTTGCATTGGGTGGTCTAAGCTTGTGGTTCGCTTTAAAGCATATCAAGCATGAGTTTCGTGCCCGCCAACCTGTCGAAAAAGCCATGACTGTTCTGCTCCTTATCGCAGCTATGATTTCAATTTTAACAACACTAGGCATTGTATTTTCAGTTATTTTTGAATCCATTCGCTTTTTTCACATTATATCTTTTTGGGATTTTATTACAGGTACCGTTTGGAATCCTGACACCGCATTTTTAATTGGTGCAGGTCGCGGGGATGAGGCATCTGTACCTGATTTCGGTTCCGTTCCTATCTTTGCTGGCACCTTTATGATTACAGGCATTGCCATGCTGGTTGCTGTTCCCATTGGTCTGTTTGCAGCTATTTATATGTCTGAATATGCTAGCCATACATGGCGCAATCGTTTGAAACCATTATTGGAAATCCTCGCTGGCATTCCTACTGTTGTTTATGGTTTTTTTGCTGCAATCACCATTAGTCCTTTGGTCGTGGAAGCTGCTAATGCCGTGGGCTTACATGCCGATTACACCAATGCCCTGACCCCTGGTATTATCATGGGCATTATGATTATCCCATTTATATCATCGCTCTCTGATGATGTGATTCGAGCCGTTCCTCAGCCCATGCGAGACGGATCTTTGGCATTGGGAACCACTCATTCTGAGACCATCCGCCATATTGTTTTACCAGCTGCTCTGCCAGGCATTGTGGCTGCATTTTTATTGGGTGCATCACGCGCTATTGGTGAAACCATGATTGTGGTCATGGCGGCTGGTTTACGCCCCAACTTAACCGCCAATCCACTCGAAGGCATGACCACCGTAACTGTGAAAATTGTTGAAGCACTAACAGGTGATCAAGAGTTTGACTCAGCATTTACTTTGGCTGCATTTGCGCTTGGCTTGGTATTGCTCACCGTAACGCTTATTTTAAATGTCGTTTCAACCATCATAATACGAAAATTCCGCCAGAGGTATGAATAAATGAGCCATAGCATGGAGTACAACAAACGGCTGCAACGTCGTCATCGTGCTGATCGTCGCTTTAAATATTACGGCATGGCAGCCATTGCTTTTGCTCTAGCATTTTTGGCATTTTTCTTTGTTGATATTATTGGCAAAGCACTGCCAGCATACCAGCAAGCCTATATCCAAGTGCCCATTAGTTATAATGCCGATGTTAAAGATAACTATAACAAAGCTATTACACGTAATTACCGTTACTTGGTAAGCCGCTCATACTTGCGCACATTACCCAAAAAACTTTTAGAGCACCCTGAGTTGCTTGGCACAACTGAACATACATGGGTGCTTGCCAGTTACCGAGTGGATCAGTATATCAAAGGTCATGAAGGAAACGGTTTAAAAAGCAAGTACCGCCCCCATGTTGATCAGATGTTAAAAGAAAAGAAAATCGAACTTCGCTTCAACACCCTATTCTTCACCCATGGTGATTCAAAGATGGCGGAAACTGCGGGTGTGCTAGCCGCTGCGGTTGGCTCTATTTTGGTTCTATTGATTACCATGGCCGTTGCCGTTCCCATTGGTGTGATGACAGCAATATTCCTTGAAGAGTTTGCGCCTGATAATCGCTGGACTCAGATGCTTGAAGTAAATATTAACAACCTTGCTGCCATTCCTTCTATTCTATACGGTTTATTAGGCTTGGCTGTCTTTATCAACATTGCTGGCGTTCCCCGCTCATCTGCATTGGCAGGTGGTTTAACACTGGCTCTGATGACTTTACCTGTCATCATTATCACCACCCGTGCTGCCCTGCGCTCTATTCCCGATAGTATTCGTGATGCTGCTTATGGCTTGGGTGCATCAAATTTACAAACCGTCTGGCATCATGTGTTACCACTGGCATTCCCTGGCATTTTAACAGGCAGTATTATTGGTTTAGCACAGGCTATGGGTGAAACCGCACCATTATTAATTGTAGGTATGATGGCTTATATTCCAGAGGCTCCAAGTGGCATATTTGATGCCACAACGGTGCTTCCAGCCCAAATTTACACATGGTCGTCTGAGTCTATTCGCGCCTTTGAAGAGCGTACTGCGGCGGGTATTCTCGTATTGCTAACAGTGCTTCTCTCACTCAACGCTGTGGCAGTTTGGCTACGCAACCGCACACAAAAAACTTGGTAAAGGGTAACACGATGACATCTACTAAAAACATTTCTATCCGCGACCTAAAGCTTTGGTATAAAGATGCCCAAGCATTGCACGGCATTGATTTGGAAATTGAACACAATAAAGTAACATCATTCATTGGACCTTCTGGGTGCGGCAAATCAACATTATTACGCTGCTTGAATCGCATGAATGATCGCGTCCCTCACTGTCGTATTGAGGGTGATATTCTGATTGATGCTAAAAACATCTACGATGCCGATATTGATGTCGTACAACTGCGCTCCCGTGTTGGCATGGTTTTTCAAAAACCCAACCCTTTCCCCAAAACCATTTACGAAAATATTGCTTATGCCCCTCGCATTCACGGTATTGTGAACGATGGCGAAAAAATGGATGAGTTGGTCGAATATTCATTAACCCGTGCAGGTCTATGGAGTGAAGTAAAAGACAAACTTCAAGAGCCTGGCACTGCTCTTTCGGGCGGTCAGCAACAACGCCTATGCATTGCGCGCACTATTGCAGTGAAGCCTGAAATTATATTGATGGATGAGCCTTGCTCAGCACTTGATCCTATTGCTACGGCTAAAATTGAAGAGTTGATTGACGAGCTTAAAAAAGAGTTCACCATTATTATCGTAACACATAGCATGCAACAAGCTGCGCGTGTTTCAGATAATACCGCTTTTTTCTATTTGGGTAAGTTGATTGAATTTGGTGAAACAAGGGAAATATTCACTAAGCCACTACAAAAACAAACTGAAGACTATATTACAGGTCGTTTTGGCTAAAACATTAAGGCTGGCAACTGTCAGTTTATGCTATGCTTCTTATACTTAAATAGAAGCATTCGAGCATCAGTATGAAGGAGAAATCATGCAACATACCATGAAACGTTTCGATGAGGAATTGGTAGAACTTAAAGAACATGTGCTTTCAATGGGCGGGCTTGTCGAGCGTGCTATTGGGCATGCCGTAGAGTCTATGCTGGAGCAAGATGAAAAGCTTGCCATCAAGACCATTGAACGTGACCGTGCCATCAATGCGTTGGAAGTTCAATGTGATGAAATGACCCGTGATATTCTGGTGCGCCGCCAGCCTGCAGCTGGTGATTTGCGATTTATTCTAGCTATTATCAAAGTCGTAACCGATCTTGAACGCATTGGTGATTTAGCTGCCAGTATCGCCAAAGGCATGATTCAATCGGAAGAATCTCCACCGCGAAACTTTTCCAACCTTGATACCATGGGTGAAAAGGTTCAAAAGCAAGTGAAACGCGCTCTGGATTCATTTTCTCGCGGTGATGCTGATTTGGCTATGACAGTCATCCAAAAAGATGCAAAAATTGATAAGCTATATAAGCGTATGTACCGCGAGCTTCTAACCTATATGATGGAGGATCCTCGCAGCATCAGTGGCTCAATCATTCTATCGGATGCAGCCAAGAATCTTGAACGTATTTCTGCACATGCCACCAATATTGCAGAAATGGTTATTTACATGGAATATGGTCATGATATTCGTCATGTTGACCATGATGCTGCTGCTAAAATTCTTGCTGGCGATGATAGTTAAGCCAACACATAAACAAAGGAACATTACTTGAGCACCTCAGAAACCATAGCACTGGATCACCCAGACCTTTATATTAATAGAGATTTAAGCATGCTTGAATTTAATCGTCGCGTGCTTGCTATGGCGGAAGATGTTAATGTTCCACTGCTTGAACGTTTACGTTTTCTTTGCATCTGCACATCCAATATGGATGAGTTTTTCGAAGTCCGTGTTGCTATTCAAAAACAAAAAGTTGCGATAGGCTCTGTACAAGTTGGTGCTGATAGACTCACTTCGAGTGAAATCTTGCACCGTGTCCGAGAGCAAGCCAGTGAGTTGGTCGAGCAACAATATCAAATTCTTAACAATGATTTACTTCCCAGTATGCGCGAGGAAGGCATCCATTTTTTACACCGTGCTGAATGGACAGAAGAGCAACAAAATTGGATTCATAAATTTTTCAAACGTGAGTTGTTGCCACTACTCACCCCCATTGGACTTGATCCAGCTCACCCTTTTCCGCGCTTACTAAGTAAAATTCTTAATTTCATGATTGCGCTTGAAGGTAAGGATGCCTTTGGACGCGAATCAAGTTATGCCATTGTGCAAGCGCCACGTTCATTGCCTCGTATGATTCGCCTGCCTGATGATATTGCCACATCAGAGCACAGCTATGTGTTTCTTTCATCCATTATTCATGCCCATGTCGATGATTTATTTCCAGGTATGAAAATTAAATATTGTCATCAGTTCCGCATCACCCGTAACAGTGAAATGGATGTTGATGAAGAACTCAGCGACTTAAAGCAAGCTATTGCTGGTGAATTACTCGAACGCCGTTTTGGTAAAGCTGTACGGCTCGAAGTCTCCAATCATTGCCCCGCAGAGCTTAGCGATTATTTATTGCAACAATTTGGTGTTCAAGAAACTGATTTATATAGAGTACACGGGCCGGTTAATTTATACCGTATGGCACTGGTATGTGATGAGGTCAATCGACCTGATTTGAAATTCCCTGCTTTTGAAGCTGGCATTCCAGCAGTATTTAAAAAAGAAGATAACGACTTATTCAAAATTATTCGCGATGGCAATGTTTTGCTTCACCACCCTTTTCAAAGTTTTATGCCTGTTGTCGAACTACTCAAACAAGCCGCTTCCGACCCCAATGTTTTGGCTATCAAACAAACGCTTTATCGCGCTGTGCCCGACTCCCCCATTGTCGATGCTTTGATTAAAGCTGCACGAGCGAATAAAGAAGTTGTGGCAGTGATTGAATTGCGTGCGCGCTTTAACGAACAAGACAACATCACCCTTGCAACCCGCCTTTCCGCAGCAGGTGTGCAGGTTGTTTACGGTGTAGTTGGTTATAAAACCCATTGTAAGATGATGCTTATTGTTCGCCGTGAAGGTCGGACTATGCGCCGTTATGTGCATTTAGGGACAGGTAATTATCACACGGTTACGACCCGTTTTTACACAGATTTTGGTTTACTTAGTTGTGAGCCTGATCTTACCGAAGATGTACATCGTGTATTTCAGCAACTTACAGGTATGGGACGACTTTCTAAGCTTAAAACCATGTTACAAGCGCCCTTTTCTCTGCATAGCGGTATTATTGAGCGCATCAATTTCGAAGCTGCCAATGCTCGTGCCGGTGGAACAGCTCGTATTATTGCTAAAATGAATGGTTTGGAAGAGCCAAAAGTCATTCAGGCTCTGTATCAAGCATCACAAGCAGGTGTGAAAATTGATTTAGTTGTGCGTGGTATTTGTTGTTTGCGTCCTGGTATCAAAGGCATCTCAGAAAATATCCGTGTACGCTCTGTTTTAGGTCGTTTTCTCGAACATACGCGTGTGTTTTATTTCCACAATGGTGGAGAAGCCGAAGTTCTCTGCTCCAGTGCCGATTGGATGAATCGCAACCTTCTCAGACGTGTGGAAACCTGTTTCCCTATCCGTGATAAAAAACAGGCCAGAGATATTTTAAAAACAGCTCTACGCCCCTACCTCGCAGATAATGTCGGAGCTTGGAGTTTGCGCAAAGATGGTCAATATTACCGCGTAAAATCAAATAGTAAGGAACGCAATGCTCAAAAAGAGTTAATGCAGCTATTTGGAAAACACCATAACACCTAAATAGAGCCTCCTCAGAAACTCAGCTTTTCATTTAGGCGGAAATCACCCGTTTAGAGCTAATACCCTCCTTCCAATTATTTAAAACGGCCGCTGTTCGATGTGGTGCGCTTGCATCCATGTCAAA
>Ga0256829_1000940_pt1 | contig 25643 bp, 21 predicted proteins | sample 131447metaG_FD_185979 | JGI IMG/M metagenome (GOLD analysis project Ga0256829, IMG submission 185979) | Hydrothermal vent microbial communities from Lau Basin, Pacific Ocean - 131-447 | ecosystem: Environmental > Aquatic > Marine > Hydrothermal vents | place: Pacific Ocean: Lau Basin | collected...
TGTTTCGGCAATCATGGAACAGGAAATGGTGGCATCTTTGTCCCGGACAAAATCACCGACGAGGTAACCGTAACTTTCTTCACCCCCGCCGATAAAAGTTTTTTCTCCTTCAAAACGTTTGATAATGTCGGCGATATATTTGAACCCGGTAAGTACATCAAAATGTTGCACTTTGTATTTATCGGCCAAATCAAACAGTAGTTCTGAAGTAACGATGGTCTTGACAATAAATTCGTTACCGGTTAGTTTTCCGTTTTCCGCCCATTTTGTCAACAAATAATTGATGAGCAGTGAGGCAGCCTGGTTTCCGTTAAGGAGGACAAAGTCGTCGCCGTTGCGTACTGCAATTCCTACCCGGTCGCCATCGGGGTCGGTGGCCATGACCAAATCGGCTCCGATGGCTTTGGCTTTTTGAATAGCCAGCTCCAGGGCAGCCGGTTCTTCCGGATTGGGGGAAATTACAGTGGGGAAGTTGCCATCGGGAATGGCTTGTTCCTCTACCACATGAATGTTGGCGAATCCGAAATTTTCCAACGAATGTGGTACCAACTTGATGCCGGTTCCGTGCAAAGGAGTGTAAACGATGTTGAAATTTTTCTGTCGTTGAACAATCTCGGGAGAGAGCGACAAGGCTTTTATTTTGGCCAGATAAACTTTGTCTACTTCTTCGCCAATGGTTTCAATTAAATCCGGGTTTCCGGAGAAGTCGATATCTTCTATACCGGCAATTTTTTTCACTTCGGCTATCACATTTTTGTCGTGCGGGCTGATCAGCTGTCCGCCATCCTCCCAGTAAGCCTTATAGCCATTGTATTCTTTGGGATTGTGTGAAGCAGTGATCATGATGCCCCCCTGGCATTTTAAATGGCGAATGGCAAAAGAAAGTTCCGGTGTAGGCCGTAAATCATCAAAAAGGTAAACTTTAATGCCATTGGAGGAAAAAACATCGGCCGTGACTTGGGCAAAAAAACGACTGTTGTTTCTGGAGTCGTAAGAAATGACCACGCTAATTTGCTTTTTATCAGGGAAATTGGCCTTTAAATAATTGCTAAAGCCCTGTGTGGCCATTCCTACAGTGTATTTGTTCATGCGGTTGGAACCTGCACCCATTATGCCGCGCAGGCCGCCGGTGCCAAATTCCAAATCACGATAGAATGCCTCGGTGAGTTCCTGCGGATTTCTGCTCATCATATCACGAACGGCTTGTTTGGTCTCCTCATCGTAGCTGCCTTCAAGCCATGTTTTGGCTTTGTCCAGAATGTTTTGGTCTATTTTTGTGTCCATTTTATTTTTGGTTTAATTGTTTTAATACAACTTTAAGGCTGTCAAGCCAATAGGGGATTTTCAGCTCAAAATCCTTTTTAATTTTTGCCTTGTTCAGTACGCTGTAAAACGGGCGGTTGGCTTTGGCGGGAAAATCTTTGGATTCAATGGCTTTTACCCGGCAATCTAATCCGGCTTCGTGCATAATGGCCTGAGCAAAATCGTACCAGCTGATGACCCCTTCATTGCTATAGTGATAAATTTCAATTTTATGATCCTCTATTTTGTTGTCAGCCAGGATATCCAGAATTGCCCGTGCCAGGTCTCCCGCATAAGTCGGTGTTCCAATTTGATCTACCACCACGCCGATTTCTTCTTTTTCTTTTCCCAGACGGAGCATGGTTTTAACAAAATTATTGCCAAAAGCTGAATAAAACCATGCCGTACGAATGATAATGGCAGTACGGGCAAATTTCATTACAGCTTTTTCCCCGGCAAGTTTGGTGGTTCCATAAACAGATTTTGGATCGGGTACGTCAGTTTCTGTATAGGGTTTATAGTTGGTTCCATTAAAAACATAATCAGTGGAAATATGAATCAGTATTGTGTTGTTTTTAGAACAAGCCCGGGCCAGATATTTTGGGGCGAAGGCATTAATCTGTTCGGCCAATGACGGTTCATCTTCAGCTTTGTCCACGGCAGTATAAGCTGCACAGTTAATACAATAGTCAAAAGCCCTTTGGCCGATAAATTCATGAACGGCACTTTCATTGGTAAGGTCCAGTTCTTCCACATCAGTATAAATAAACTGAAAATCAGGGTATTCGGGTGCCAGTCTCCGGATTTCCGAACCCAATTGTCCTTTGCTGCCGGTTATTAATATATTTTTCATGAAAAAATTAAATACTGGAGTCTTCTTTTAACAATTGATCAAAATAGGCAATAGTTTTTTTCAACCCTTGTTCCAGTGGGATTTTTGGTTCCCATTTCAATTTTTCTTTGGCAAGGTTTATATCCGGTTTGCGTTGCATGGGGTCATCGGCAGGTAACGGTTGAAAAACGATTTTCGACCTGCTGCCTGTCATGTCAATTATTTTCTTGGCCAGTTCCAAAATTGTGAATTCACCCGGATTACCCATATTGACAGGCCCGATAAAATCATCTTCGCTATCCATCATTTTTACCATTCCGTTGATTAAGTCATCAATGTATTGAAAACTACGGGTTTGTTGCCCGTCTCCGTAAACGGTGATGTCTTGGCCTTTTAATGCCTGAACAATAAAATTGGAAATTACCCGTCCATCGTGTGGATGCATATTGGGGCCATAAGTGTTAAAAAGCCGGACAATTTTTATCCTCACATTATTTTGGGTATGATAGTTCATAAACAGGGTTTCGGCAACTCTTTTCCCTTCATCATAGCATGAACGCAAACCAATGGGGTTTACGTGTCCCCAGTAGTTTTCGGTTTGGGGATGAACCCGGGGGTCGCCATATACTTCACTGGTGGAAGCCTGTAATATTTTAGCCCGGATTCTTTTGGCCAGTCCCAGCATGTTAATTGCGCCCATCACGGACGTTTTCACTGTTTTAATTGGATTATATTGGTAATGAATGGGGGAAGCCGGACAAGCAAGATTGTAAATTTCGTCAACTTCCACAAAATAGGGACTGGTAACGTCGTGTCTGACAACTTCAAAATATGGGTTGTCCATCAAATGGATTATGTTTTTCTTTTGTCCTGTGAAGTAATTGTCGAGGGAGATGACTTCGTTGCCTTCTTTCAGGAGCCTTTCACAAAGGTGGGAGCCGACAAATCCGGCTCCTCCTGTAACTAATATGCGTTTCATAAACAGTACGGTTAAAAAATCTCCGGACAAAACCACCGGGAATTTTTGTGTTTAAAAGTTTATTTATTTTGATTGCTCCGGCCGATACCAAAGTAATCGAACCCGGCTTCGGCCAACTCTTCCGGATTGTAGATATTCCGGCCATCGAAAATTACTTTGCCTTTCAGCAGCTTATCCAGAATTTTCAGGTTCGGAAATTTGAATTCGGGCCATTCGGTTATCACAAACAAACCGTCGGCATCAATCAGCACTTCGTATTGGTCATTGATGAGTTCTACAGAATCCCCCAGTATCCTTTTTGCTTCATTGATAGCCACTGGATCGTAAGCACGAACTTTGGCGCCTGCCTCCAGCAGTTTTTTGATGATCACCAGAGAAGGGGCTTCGCGCATGTCGTCGGTTTGCGGTTTAAAAGCCAGTCCCCAGATGGCGAAAGTTTTGCCTTTCAAATTGCCGTTAAAATAGTTCATGGCTTTGCCGAAGAGGACGCCCTTCTGTCGTTCGTTCACATTTTCCACCGCTTTCAGTACTTCCATGTCGTAACCGTTTTTGTCGGCAGTCCTGATGAGGGCTTTCACATCTTTCGGAAAACAGGAACCTCCGTAGCCTGTGCCGGGATAAATAAAATAGGGGCCAATCCGCTTGTCCGTTCCGATACCCTTTCTCACCGCGTTGACATCGGCACCCACAATTTCGCACAAATTGGCGATATCGTTCATAAAGCTGATTTTGGTGGCCAGCATAGAGTTGGCAGCGTACTTTGTCATTTCAGCAGAAACAATATCCATAAAAATAACCGGATGTCCGTTCATGGTAAACGGTTTGTATAACCGGTCCATGATCTTTTTTGCTTTGTCAGAATCCAGTCCCACCACAATACGGTCGGGTTTCAGGAAATCTTCCACGGCAGCACCTTCTTTCAGAAATTCGGGGTTGGAGGCTACATCGAAAGGAATGTTTACCCCTCTTTTGCCCAGTTCTTCCTGAATAGCTGCCCTGACTTTTTCTGCCGTACCTACCGGAACGGTACTTTTGGTAACCATTAAAAGGTAGTTGTTCATATTTTTCCCAACTTCATGGGCCACATTCAGAACATATTTCAAATCTGCGCTGCCATCTTCATCGGGCGGAGTACCCACGGCACCAAAAATCACATCGGCACCTTCGAGGTTTTCGGCCAGGTTCGTGCTGAATTTCAGCCGTTCTTTTTCCGTATTTCGTTTAACAAGGTCTTCCAAACCAGGCTCATAAATAGGTAAAATACCTTTTTTCAGGTTTTCAATTTTTTGTTTGTCGATATCAATGCAGGTAACATCAATGCCTACTTCAGCAAAACAGGAACCGGTTACCAATCCTACGTAACCGGTACCTACCATAACTATTTTCATATTATTATTTTTTTGAATAGAATTTCCAAAGATAGAAAATTATCAGAAACAGCACAGGTGTTACTGAACGCTGTACATAAAGCCTATGCCCAGTACTTCTTTCCATTGGAGCCTGTCTCTTTCGGAAATGATAATATTTTGTCCATTAATGTTTTTATAAATGGGAAACACAACGTTGGGATCATATTTCAATTGTACAATCAATGCTGTTGAAATAAATTTGTTTACCTTAAAGGTCAATTCATTATGCCAGTCCATGTCCCATTGCCATCGTTTGGAAGGTTCTTCTTCAAGATAATTGTTGTAAAGGCTGATACGTGTTTTAAAGAGCATGTTTTTCATCACGTTGGCCTGATAACTGCTCAGGATATTTATGCCTACCTCTCCTGTCATGTTTTGTCCCGGTACAATAATGTTTCCGGCTGAATCACACACGGCTTTCTTAACACCAAAGGCTCCCTGGTTTGCCAGGCTTTGGTCAAGGACAAAAGTTATTTTCCCGGCAAAGGGGCTCATAAACAGATTGAAATTTTTTCGGGGCTGAAACCTGAACCCCAGCGATACCGTCAGGTATCCCGGAGCCATAAAGTTTGAAATCTCATGAATAAAGTCGGGATTTTGATAACCTTTCGAAAATTGTGTTTTGAAAGAAACAACGCCGGAAAAATACCATTTTTTTGAAAACTGATTGGAAAGGGAGAATAAAAGATCCAGCTTGTCATCAGTTTTCTGTACTCTTTTATGCATATAGCCTACCAGGCCGTAAGCCAGGTGTGCGGAATGGTCAAAAGAGAACCTCCCTTTTTTGTATTGCAGCTGGTAATCTACAGACGCACGTCCCGAAAGGGAACTTTCGCCACCTGCTGCCCAGTTGTTGAATGAGATTTGATTCAACATAATGGCATAATTGCCTTTGTATGTCCAGTGTTTCGTGGTATCAACCTTTTTTTTGTATATGGTATCATTGGGAAGCCCTGCATATGCTTTGGCCGAAAAAAGTGCAAATACCAAAAGAAAAATACCAAACTTCATTTTACTCTCCTGTTTTTTAATCCTTACTTCTTCATCAAACAATGCAATTTATTTGCCCGAATATAAAAACAGGGGAACATTTTGTCTGTGTTACCCTTTGGCTGGTGTGGGCAAATGTTTTGTGCTGATACAAATGTTATTTCAACCATTTATTTAACCATTTAAAAAAGGTCCGTTGCCATAAAATGCCATTTTGTGGTTTCAGCACCCAATGGCTTTCATCGGGAAAATAGAGGAATTCTGCCGGCACATGCCGCAGGATGGCGGCATCAAAGGCCTGCATGCCTTCTGTGACGGGGATCCGGTAATCCAATTGAGAATGGATTACCAAAATAGGGGTGTTCCAGTTCTGCACAAAGTTACTGGGTGATGCCATGGCATAAGTGCGTTGGGCCACTTTGTTGGATTTGTCCCAGAACGGCCCTCCGAAATCCCAGTTAACAAACCACATCTCATCGGTTTCAAGATACATCGACTCCAGGTTGAACATGCCATCGTGGGCAATGAAGACTTTGAACCTGTGGTTCAGGTTGTGGCCGGCGATCCAGTAAACAGAATAACCGCCGAAGGAGGCTCCGACAGCACCCAACCGGTTTGCATCAATGTAAGGCTCTTTTTTCAGCGAATCGATGGCACTAAAATAGTCTTTCATAGCCTGGCCGCCGTAATCTCCGCTGATTTCTTCTTCCCATTTGGTGCCAAATCCGGGAAGCCCGCGCCGGTTAGGGGCCACAATAATATAGCCGTTGGCAGCCATAATCTGGAAATTCCATCGGTACGACCAAAACTGGCTGACCGTACTTTGCGGGCCACCCTGGCAGTACAACAGGGCAGGATATTTTTTGTTCGGGTTGAAATGCGGCGGGTAGATCACCCAGGTGAGTTCCCGTTTTCCATCGGTAGTCTTTACCCAGAATTTCTTAACTTTTCCCATGGTAAGCTGGCTGAGCAAACTTTTATTGGTAAATGTAACCTGACGGGCAGCGCCATTTTTGGCGTTCACGGCATAAATTTCTGTGGGCATAGACATGCTCATGCGGGTGGCGTACAGTGTATTGCCATCCGGAATAACACCGATATAATCATGAATACCTCCGGTAACTTTGGTGATCTTATCTGTTTTCACATTTAACCGGTAAATATCATCCCTGGCATGCCAGTCGCTGATAAAATAGACATATTTCCCATTTTTACTCCATTGAAGTCCATGGGCATTTTGATCGAAATTTTTGGTGTAATCGGCTTTGTGACCTGTTTTCAGGTTCATGATAAAAAGCCTGTTTTTGTCTGATTCATAACCATTGTGTTTCATACTTTCCCATGCCATGTATTGGCCATTGGGCGAAAATACCGGTGCCACATCATAACCCATCATGCCCTTGGTCATATCCACGGTGGTTTTTTTGGCCACATTGTAAAAATAAATATCTGAATTGGTAGAAAGGGTAGAGGCCAGGCCTTTTAATTTTTTACAGGTGTAAGCGATGATTTTGGAATCGGGGGTCCAGTTGATTTGTTCGATACCCCCAAAAGGTTGCAATGGACACTGATAAGGTTCTCCCTTCATAATATCTGTGATGTTTTTCAGGGAATGGCCATCATAGTCGGCAACAAAAACATGGCTGTAACTGTCAACCCATTTGTCCCAGTGCCGATACAACAGGTCGGTGTAAATGCGTCCGGTAGTTTTGGGCAGGTCGGGATAGATTTCATTCGGGGTTTTATCTAATTTTACCTCAGCGGTAAAGAGTATTTTTTTTCCATCAGGTGAATACTTAAAGCCGGTTATTCCTCCCTTGAAATGTGAAATTTGAACCGGATCACTGCCATCCGGGTTCATTTCCCAAATTTGCATGGAACCGCTTCTCGGCGAAAGAAATCCGATTTTTTTTCCATCCGGGCGCCAGACGGCATTGTATTCACTGCCGACAGTATGGGTGAGTTGTTTCAGGTTTTTGCCATCCACATCAATACGGTAAAGTTCCCGGTTTCCTTTGTTTTGTACTTTGCTGTAATAAGTCACCCCGTAAACCAGGGTTTTGCCATCAGGCGAAAGTTGTGGGTCACTCAGCCGCCCGAAAGACCACAATACTTCCGGTGTCATTAAATCACTGGTAAGTTTGAGGTGGGGTTTTTCGATAAGTTTGGGGCGGGGCTGTTTCACCACGCTTTTCTGGTTGCATGCGGAAAAACCAATCAGAATGACGAGTAAAAAAATGACATATTTTTTCATGATTTGGTTATTTTGAATGAAGGAACAAAAATAATCAATTGTGGTGGTAAATGAAAGAAAAGGGCAGATTAAATCAATAAAAATGTGGCAGAAACGGGCATAAAACGGTGTACTTGTTTTGTGTTTGATGTGTTGAGCTAAAAATTTATTTTAAATAAATCAGCAGGGGGACACCCGAAAGGTTTACTTGTAATTTACGGTTGGTTTCACCGAATGGGATATTTTGACGGGTGAGAACAGAAATAATTTTTAAAACGTTTCCGGGGAGGGAAATAGTTTCCAATTGTTTTCGGAATGTTTGTGAAGGGATGGGGCGCCAGGCGATAACTATCTCTTTCCCCGTGAGATAATCTTTTAATAAATAAGCATATACGTTTTTGTTTTCGCTGATAATTTTTTCAAAATGAAAATGGCCGATGGCCTGTTGCAGGAAAGCAAAGGTTTTAAAGGAAAGTTTTTCGCGAAAGCCGGTTTTGTACGAACCACAAAGCCCTGAACGGTTATGAAGAAATGATTTGTATGGGATATTGGCGAAATAGTACCAGTAAAACTGACGGGCGCCAAGACGCCAAAGGATCATGGCCATGCGGACGCCGTAAACAGCCTGTGTTTTTTCGGAAACACATTCGCTGTGGGTACAATTTTCGCCGGCACCGTTGCTGTCGAATCCAAATTCTGTTACATAAACGGGTTTTCCCGGCATGTTAATATTCCTGAAACGCACCAGGTTGGACAAAGACCAGGTTCCCGAACGCGGGTCTTCGGGATTAACGGCTGTACGCTTGCCATTTTCCTGAAAAACATAAGAGTAAATGTGGGTATTTAGTCCGGTTACATTTTTTGCAGAAGAAGTATTTAAGTACCGGGCAATGTAATTGTTGTTGTCGTTGTGCGGGTCATAAGCCTGGACGGCACAGGGCAACACCGGTATTTTTGAAACGGATTGGATACCGGCGCTCATGCCCGACAGTATTTTCCGGTAAGTTGAGGTGTTGTAATCCCATGGTTCATTTCCTATTTCGATCATGTTGACAAGGTGTTCTTTACGGCAGAAATGTACTGCATATGCCTTACCAAAGGCAAAGGCTTCCCGGTAAGGATTTGTCCATAAGGTGTCGGGAAAATTTTCCTGTTTAAACTGCAGCGTAATATCAATATGGAAGCCATCCTTTTTCCATGTTCCGTATTCCCGGTTCCAGTTAAGCCATTTTTTAGCCGGGGTTCCTCCACCGGCAGCCATCTTTGCAAAATCCGGAATTTGTTGTGGACGGAGCATGTCCCAGTTGAGGGGTTCATAACTGCGCAGGTTTTTGGCCACTGCAATGAATTTTTGCGGGCCTGTTCCCGGTTTCAACCGGTCGGAATAAACGCTGTAACCCCATCCCCAAAAGGTATTGATGCCAAAAGCCTGTGAAAAAGTATTTTCTGATGGACGGGCAACCGGAGGCCGGCCGTAAGGGCCATATTGGTTATAAGCATCAAATTCCCACAAGGCTGCTTTTTGGTAATTACGCAAAGGCAGGGTAAACACGATTTTCAGGTATCTTGCCTGTATGTTTTTTTTCAGTGGCTGATATAAAAACGGGATTGCTTTTGGGTTCAGGTTTGTCACCAGATGCCAGTGTTGTTTGTCTGTACTGGCCAGCACACGAATGGCCATTACCGAAGTACTGTTTAACTGCCGGCTGCTGATCCAGCCGATGTTCCGGATTTTCCCGTAATCGAAAAGTACGGTTTCGACAGGGAAATGTTGGAGGGCAGCCAGTTCGAAAAGCTGAAACGAGGTACTGCTTTTTATCCGGATTGTAGTGATCTTTGCTTTGGTTTTTATTATAAAATTCTTGATTTGGAAATTATCCGATGGCGTATATTTAAAAAGGATGCTTTGATGTTTAACCGTTTGAAGAATAAGAAACAATGTGTCTTTTACGTTTGCTTTCAGACTCACCAGCAGGAGGGAAGAAAAAGGATGAAGCCGCAGGGACAGTTGACCGCTCCGGATTTTCTCATATGAGTTGGTGTTGCCGTCAAATGCGGAATTTTGTAATGGGAGGTCGGGCTGAAGTGTGAAATGCTTCCGGTCCAGAAAATAGTTCAAGTCTTTCCGTGCAATGTAATGATGGGGCAGGGGATTGCCCGATTGCCAAAAAGTATGCGGATTGTTGTCGGTGATATATTGAGCATTTTGTCCGGAGCTGACGGTTACTTTTGCGGGATAAGGCCGAATTAGTCCGGCATCCGGTTGCCATTGCTGGGCAATAAGGGAAACAGAAAAAATCAGGAAGAAAAAAGTCAGGAAAAACTGTTTTGTCATATTTGCTGTTTTGTTTTACAAAATAAAACGTTTTTGCCTGATGGTTGTTGTCCTGTTTCAGAATTAATTTCGTTGACGGAGACAGGAAATTTTATTTCTTTTTTGCTCTTTCTTTTTTCAGCCAGTCATACCATTGGTCCATCCCTTTTCCGGTAGTCGCCGACACCTCAAAAAATTTTAAATGGTGATTGACCTGCATGGCATATTTTTTTGCATTGTCTACATTAAAATCTACATATGGAAGCAGATCAATTTTGTTGATAACACAAATATTTGCTGACTGGAACATGTCGGGGTATTTAATGGGTTTGTCATCTCCTTCCGTAACGCTAAAAAGAACAATTCGGATATTCTCGCCAAGGTCAAAAAGGGCGGGACACACCAGGTTGCCCACATTCTCAATCATGACAACAGAATTTTCCCCGGGTTCAAGTTTTTTGAGTGCTTTATGGATCATGTCGCTGTCCAAATGGCATCCGTGTCCGGTATTTATTTGGATGACCGGCGTACCGATGATTTTAATACGTTGTGCATCCTGAAAGGTTTGTTGGTCGCCTTCAATGACATAAAACGGGATTTTCCCTTTCAGGTCGCTGAGTGTTTTTTCAAGGAAACTTGTTTTCCCCGAACCGGGGGAACTGACCATGTTCAGGGCGAGGATGTTTTTTGCCTCGAAAAAGCCCCTGTTTTGCATGGCCATCAGGTTGTTGCTTTGCAGGATGTCCTGTTCCAGTTCTACCACTGTTTTGGCCTGGGTATGTGCAGTGTGTTGATGCATTTCCTGGTCATGGTGATGATGGTGCAAATGAGTTTGCTCAGGATGGCGTTCCTGCATTATGGAAAGTTCTTCGGGGTTTATTTTTCCCGGTTTGGCAATCAAAATGTTGTTTTCTGTGGTATTGCCACATCCGCATGTCATACACATAACGTTTTGTTTTTAATTTTTTATTACAACTATTCTTTTAATCCTTAACTCTTTACCCGAAATGATACTGCAAAAAGGGTTGCCACATTCCGGACAGGCATCAAAACTGCTTTGGGCAATGAAAGTTTTTCCACAGACAGTGCATTCAGCTTTTGCAGGTGGACGGTTTATTTTTAGTGTTGTCTTTTGCAGGATACTTTTGGCTGTTCCGGCATCCCATGCAAAATAAAAAGCTTCCATCTCCACTCCGGAAATCATGCCAATATCCAGTTCAATGGATTCAACTTCATCGGCCTGCTGCTTTCGGCATTCCTTTTCCACTGTTTCCATAATGCTCATAACTATGGACATTTCATGCATTTTACTTTGTTTTAAAAAGTTTCTTCAAAATCTCTTTTCATATATTGAATACGTTCGAAGCGGGCGTCGGTGGTTTGATAATCCAGTGATTTTCCGCGAAAGTCATCTAAAGTTTTAAAATTATGCTCTTTCATCCAACTTTTTAATCCATCAAGGATTTTTGCAAGGTGTGGGATGCCGTTTTGGAAAAGTGTGGAACAGATTTCCACTGCTTTGGCACCAACCAGAATTTGTTTGATTAATGCTGTGTCGTAATGGATACCGGTGGAAGCTACCAAATCACAGGCAATTTTATGACCGCTCAACAGGGCAATCCATCGTAACGGGAGGCTCATTTCTTCGGGGGATGAGAAATGTTCGCGGCTGACTACTTTGAGGGTTTCAATATCAATATCGGGGCGGAAATAGCGGTTAAAAAGTACCAGACCGTCAGCACCGGCTTCTACCAGCCGGTTAATGATAGTGCAAAGATTGGTGAAAAAGGGCCCCAGTTTTATAGATACCGGAATGCTTACCTCCTGTTTTACTGTTTTCAGGATTTCTACATAAAGGTCTTCAATTTTCGAACAGGTCATGCTGTTGTTAAATGGAAAAATGGAGATATTCAGTTCCAGCGCATCGGCACCGGCCTTTTCAATTTCGCGGGAGTACCGGGGCCATATATCGGCACTTTTGCAGTGAATACTTGAAATTACAGGTACCGTTGGATCCAGTTTTTTAGCAGCTTTTACAAACTCCAGGTAATGCTCAAGAATGGCTTCCCTGGAAAGGTTCATGACTTTTTCCCGGGCATCGGAGTACCAGAAATAGACTTCATTTTCTTTGCTTTGTTTCATCCTGGCTTCCACGCGCAATTGCATTTGTTCTTCAAAAATAGATTTGAGCACAATGGCACTGGCGCCATAACTGATACATTGGCGTATGGTTTCCAGGTCGCCGGTAAGCCGGGAGCTGCTAATGATAACGGGGTTTTTTAATTTTAATCCCATGTAAGAGGTGGAGAGATCCATGTTTTTGTTTAATTACTTGATAAATCGTTTGTTATAAGTGTTGTAACAGCCTTAAAACTTTTGTCAAGGTTTTGGGTTGCTTTTTCGGTAAGCCCTTCCTGCATGCCCCATTTATAACCCTGAATATGAAGCAGGAGGCTCTTGGGGGTTTTCCCGAAAAGTGTCTGGCAAAGATGCAGCACATAAGCGGGTGATACGGCGTGCATGGTAAACTCCAGTTGTGTGGAAGACGGTTTCAGCAGGGTAAGGTCGTATTGCAGAATGTTTTCTTGTGAAGCATCGGCAAAGATTACCTGGTCGTAATGCGAAATTTTTTCCGCATCTTCAATGTTTAACTGGTAATTCATATCCACATCAACAGCTCCGGGAAAATGCTCTTCGGCCCATTGCTTTACCCTTCTGGCACACAGTACCCCCAGGGCGTCATCCTGGCGTCCCGGGTTGCCATAGCCATAAACCAATATCTTTTTCATGATGGTTAGTCTTTTATTTTGTGATCCAAAACATGTCCGTCGGGTCCCACCAATGTCATTTCCAGGGGCATTTGGCCCAATGCGTGGGTAGCACAGCTGAGACAGGGGTCATATGCCCTGATAGCCACCTCCACGGCATTCATCATGGGCTCGGTAATGGTTTCCTGTCCGTTCATAAACGCACGGGCCGTACTGGCTACAGACCGGTTCATGGGCTCGTTGTTGTTGGTGGTTGAAACAATGAGGTTGGCCATGGTGATCAGGTCGTTTTCGTCAATTTTATAATGATGAAAAAGCGTACCGCGAGGCGCTTCAATCACCCCGACCCCTTCGAACTGTTTTTCTCCTTTTACCACGAGGTCTTCGTTTTGCAGATCAGGATCCTGCAAAAGGTCGCGAATAACCTCGGCGGCGTGCAGCACTTCAATAAGCCGTGCCCAGTGGTAGTGCAGGCTCATGTTGTTGGGTTTGCCGTGCGTATAGGCTTTAAATTCTTCAAATTCTTTTTGTGCCAGTGGCGTAGGAATAAAATCACAGGTGTTTAGCCGGGCCAGCGGACCCACGCGGTACCAACCCTTTTCTTTGCCCAGGTGTTTCAGATAGGGAAATTTCATATAACTCCAGCTGCGCACCTCTTCTTCAATGTAATTGTAATATTCATGGTAATCCACATCATTAAGAATGCGTTTTCCGTTGGGGTCTACTGCCCGCAATACACCATGATAAATGTCTAAAGCACCATCTTTGCGCACCAGGCTTAGGTGGTTGGAGGGAAAACGGGCAAATTCATCTACTTTGGCGCGGTTTTGTTTGTGATAACCTTTGAAAAATTCCAATGCCGAGAGAGACCATTCCACCATTTTGTCGGCATTGAGCGGATCGGGACCTTTTAGCAGCCGGTCCCGTTCGTCGGGGCTTAAATTTTTGTTAATGCCCCCCGGAATGGCTCCTGTACCATGTATCTTTTTGCCGGCGGTTACCTTGATGATTTCCTGGCCGAATTTTCGCATCATTACACCTTGAACTGCCAGCGCTTTATTGGTTATGGCTACGCCAACAATGTTTCGCATGGCAGGGTCCCCATCAATACCGAAAAGAAAATCGGGGGAGCTTAAGTGAAAAAAGTGGAGTACATGTGACTGGAAAAACTGGCCATAATGCATCAGACGGCGCATTTTTTCTCCCACAGCTGTCAGACCATCCCCGTTTCCGGCCCCGACAATCACGTCCAATGCTTTGGCAGCAGCAATGTGATGGCTGACCGGACAAATGCCGCAAAGGCGTTGCACCAGCACCGGTGCTTCCCAATAAGGCCTTCCCTGAACAAAACGTTCGAAGCCGCGAAATTCAACAATATGCAATCTGGAATCCACAACTTCGTGGTTGTCGTTTAACTGTATGGTTACTTTTCCGTGTCCTTCCACGCGTGTTACAGGTTCTATGGTTATTTTTTTTGGCATAACATTTTATTTAATCAAATTTGACAACTTCATACGGCATTTCCATTGGATTTTCTGTGATGAGCGCATAAAGTGCATTCCAGATGAGATCGGCACGGGGTGGACATCCGGGAAGGAAATAATCTATTTTTACTACTTCATGGCAGGGGTAAACCTTATCGAGCAATAGTGGAAGTTCTTCGTCGTTAGGGATAATGTGTTCATGGTTTTCCTGAACCGTAGGCCCGTCGAGATAAGCTTCGTTCAGGCACTCCTGAATGGGGATGCCGTTGCGCATGGCCGGCAGCCCGCCCATAATGGCACACTCTCCAAGCGATACCAGAATTTTACAGTTTTCCCTGAAATATTTTAAAATCTGTGTATTTTCGCTGTTGCAGCAACCTCCTTCTATTATGCCGATATCTACCGGTTGGGTGAATTTTTTTATGTCATCGATAGGCGATTTGTCAAATTCCACCAGTTCAATGAGGTCTAAAATACGCTCATCAATGTCGAGGATAGACATGTGGCAGCCAAAACATCCGGCCAGTGAGGTGGTAGCTATAATTTTTTTGTTCATGCGGTGGTTGTTTAAGATTGATTTTCAATTTCGCTTCCAATAGGCTGCTTGTCATATTTTCGTGTTCCAATGGGCTCATCAAAACCTTTTTCTTTGTAAAGGATGGAACCTACCGGACAGTTTTCCATGGCTTTTCTGGCCAGATCGTCAGGCATGGCAGCTCCCAGTACGGGGTCGAGAACTACTTCCAGGTGTTGCCCCCGGTTTTTGTAAGCAAAATAATGGCGGCCTTTTTCATCGCGAATGGTTTTGATACAGCGTTTGCAGGCGATGCAACGGTTTTGTTCTTTTATGATTTTGGGACTGGAGGCATCTACTTCTTTGCGTGGGAAGCTGTATGGAAAACGCGGTACCAGCATTTTAAACCGGTATGCCAAAGCCTGAAGTTCACAGTTTCCGCTCTTTTCGCAGGTCGGGCAAAAATGGTTCCCGCTCACAAATAACAGCTCAACAATACTTTTTCGCAAGTCATTCAGCTCCGCTGAATTACTTTCTATTTCCATGCCTTCTGCTATGGGAGTAGTACAGGATGTCATCAGCCGGTTGTTAATCTTTACTGTGCAAATTCTACAGCACGCTTTTGGGTCTGTTCCTTCAAAATGACAAAGGGTAGGGATATAAATCCCATTTTCCCTGGCGGCTTCTACTATTGTACTGCCTTTTGGTGCAAAGATAGTTTTCCCATCAAGGCTGATTTTGATTTTATTTATTGGTCCTTCCATGTTTCGGAGGTTTTAAAATGGTGAAATACAGGTTTTCTGTGTACATATTTTTTTGTTTCTTTAGTGGCTTCATCCAGGTTGAATCCACTGTCGAATTGTGTGAGGCTTTGGATACGCTGTTCGTATAAATGCCGGAAATGAAAGATAGAGGAGAGAACAGGGTTCCCTGCAGTCTGCCCCAATCCACACCTGCTGGCTTTCAGTACCTTGCCCCAGTTAAGCAAATCATAAATATCTTTCCGGATGCCATGACCATCTAATATTTTCCGAAGTTTGTTTTTCATAATTATCGGCATGTTCCGGCAGGTAGAACACGAACCGCACGATTCTTCAATGAAAAAATCCATGAAATTCATGACCACTTCGCCCAGTAAATCGCGATGGTTATTGAAAATAATGATGGAGCCACCGGTAGGCAGGTCGGAATAGCTCAGTTTACGGTCGAAAAATTTTTCGGCTATCATCATTCCTGAAGGTTTATACCATTTCATTAATTCACTATTGTCCATGTTTCCGGCATCTTTCATGCCGATCATCATTCCGGAAGGGCCTCCTACCTGAATGGCCTGGACATTTTCGGCTCCGCTCATGGCGATGATTTCCCGAATAGTCGTTCCCCATTCCACTTCGTAAATGCCGGGAAAACGGCAGTCGCCCGAAATGCTGAGCAACTTTGTGCCCAGCGAGTCTTTGGTACCGAAACCGGCATACCATTCTGCCCCGTGGTGTAAAATTTTAACTGCAGTGGCGAGGGTTTCTACATTGTTTACGATAGTGGGATAACCGAGATATCCTTTTTCCACCGGAAAGGGAGGTTTGTCACGCGGTTCGCCACGTTTGCCTTCCAATGATTCGATGAGTGCTGATTCTTCCCCGCAAACATAAGCGCCTGCCCCCGATTGAATACGTATGTCGAAATTAAAACCCTGAACCCCGCCAATGTTTTGTCCGAGAAAGTGATTTTTCCTCATTTCCGTCAGTTTACGGTTCAAGAACTTCAGCAGATACCTGTATTCATATCTCAGATAGAGCAATCCAATGTCGGAGCCTGTGGCATAAGCGGCCACTACCATACCTTCAAAAACCAGGTCTGCATACTCGGTGAGCAGCACACGGTCTTTAAAAGTACCCGGTTCACCTTCGTCGGCATTACAAATGATGACCCTGTGTTTCCCTTCGGTGCGGCGGCCAAAACGCCATTTCATCCCGGTGGGGAAACCCGCACCGCCACGACCTCTCAAATTGGAGGCTTCTATTTCGGCAACGATGTCCCCGGGTGTATATTCTTTTAGTTTTGTTGTCAGAAAAGTAAAAGGGATATAATCTTTTTTCAGTATTATGGATTTCTTTCTGATGTGGTTGCTGACCATGGATTTTACATCGGGATCTGCATTATTGCCATCGCCAAAGTTTTCATACATGAGTTCGTCAGTCGTTTTGCCGGCACGCATGTCTTCAACTAAATGTTTTACCCGGTAAGGGGTAAGATGAGTGAAGATTTTGTTGTTGATAATAGCTGCCGGTTCCTGGTCATTCATGCCGATGCACGAAGTGTTGAAAAGACCGAAAAGGCCATCCCGGGATACATTTCCAAACGAAGTTTCGCAACATTGTTCGAAAGCTTCTTTCACTTCAGCGCGGCCGTTCATGACAGCAGTAATGCTGTTGTCCAGATAAATATTGTACTTTCCCCTTGGTTTTGATGAGAAAAAATGGTAAAAAGAAACAGTTTCCTGTACCTGTGCCATGGAAATACCCAGTTTTTGCGACAGGTCAAGCATGTTTTTCCTGCTAATATAACCTTGTGTTTCGTTGATGGATAAAAGTATGTCCATTAACCGGTTTTTGTCATTTCCAAATGCGTTTTGATTTATTTCTTGTTTTATTGTCATTCGGTAATTGTATTTATGTTATTTTTGCCCTGTTAATAAATTCACAGCAAAGATAAAACTATTTTTGTGAGTCTACTAACAGCTAACAAATTTAAAATCTGTTTAAATTAGCAGTGTAAAAATGGCAGATATAGCTTATAGAATTGAAATCAAGGGCCTGGTACAAGGTGTGGGCTTTCGTCCTTTCATATATCGGCTTGCCACGCGTCATGCCATTCGCGGGCATGTTGAAAATAATAATAAGGGGGTCCTTGTCAGGGCCGAGGGAGATAAAAAGGCTTTGCATTTTTTTATTCGTGATATCCGTAAGGATGCCCCTGAAGCTTCACAGATTCTTTTTATCAATATTAAAAAAGAATTGGTGAAGGGTTTTCCTGATTTTTCAATTGGTGCCAGCCATTCTTTTTCTAATGAGATAACAGAGGTAAGTCCCGATATCGCTGTTTGTGATGACTGTCTTAAAGATATGAAAACGCAGCCACATCGGCTGGATTATTCTTTTATAAATTGCACTCACTGCGGTCCGCGTTTCAGCATTATTAAATCTCTTCCTTACGACCGCAATAAAACAACCATGGCACCATTTAAGATGTGTGAAGAATGTCGTTCTGAATACACTGATGTGTCGGACCGTCGTTTTCATGCGCAACCGGTGGCGTGCAACCATTGTGGCCCTGCTTATTCGCTCCATTTGCCGAACGGAGAGGTTCTGGAAAAATTTCCGGATATTTTAAACAGAATAGCGGGGTTGCTGGATTCCGGAAACATCATTGCCTTAAAGGGGATGGGGGGTTATCACCTCGCATGCAATGCCTTGGATGAAAATGCTGTCCGTCTGTTGCGTATCCGAAAAAACAGGGAAGGGAAGCCCATGGCTGTTATGTTTGCTAACATGAAAGCTGTCAGAAAGTTTCTTTACGTCAGCCCCTGGGAAGAAAAACTGTTGAATAGCTGGCGGCGTCCCATTGTTTTGATGCGGGTGAAGAAACCTTTGCCTTTTTCTGTCAGCAAGGGGTTGGATTCGGTGGGGGGAATGCTCCCTTATATGCCGTTCCATTACCAGCTTTTTGAAAAGCTGAATACGCCGGCACTGGTTATGACCAGCGGAAACCTTTCAGGGGAACCGGTACTGACTGATGACCAGGTGGCATTAAAAAAGTTCAAAAGCATTGCCGATGCCGTGCTCACTTATAACCGTGAAATTTATAACCGGGTAGATGACTCGGTTACTATGGTAGTGAACGGTATGGAAAGGCTGATCCGTCGTTCACGCGGGTATGTCCCCTCTTCGATTACGATGAAACAGCAAACCGAAGGTATTTTTGCTGTCGGGGTCGAATTGGTGAACTGTTTCGCCCTGGGTAAAGGAGATAAAGTATTTTTAAGCCAGTATATCGGTGATCTGAAAAACCCCGAGACCCTTGGTTTTTATGATGAATCTTTTCAGCATCTCAGTCAATTGTTTCGTTTTAAACCTTTACTTGTGGCAGCTGATCTGCATCCTGATTATTTCTCCACCAGGTTTGCCAAAGAAACCGGGATGCCTGTAGAATTTGTTCAGCATCACCATGCCCATATTGCTTCCTGTATGGCGGAACATTATTTGGACGAAAAAGTAATAGGGGTGAGTTTTGATGGAACCGGCCTGGGAACAGATGGGAAAATATGGGGCGGAGAGTTTTTGGTTTGTGACTTATCGGGTTTTGAACGGCCATTTCATTTTGAATATGTTTTGCAACCGGGCGGTGATGCGGTAATACATCAGCCCTGGCGGATGGCGGTTTCTTATCTTTATCATTATTTCGGAGAGGACTTCCTGAGGCATAATTACCAAAAATTCTTTTCTTCCGTTGACAGGGAAGCTTTTGATATGGTTTTGGTTATGTTAAATAATAAAATTAACTGTCCCGAAACCTGTAGTGCAGGCCGTTTGTTTGATGCCGTTTCGGCATTATTGAACATTTGTCCGGAGTCTTCTTTTCATGCTGAAGCCCCAATGCGTCTGGAATCAGTGGCTGATGAAAGCATAAGTGCAGGTTATACTTTTACTTTGCTGAAAAAACAGGTTTTTTTTAAACCTGTATTTGAAGGTTTGTTGCATGACATGGAAAGGGGGGAACCGTTGTCCAAAATTGCCGGTAAGTTTCATCAGACAGTGGTAGAAATGATTGCAAAGGTGGTGGATGAAATATCTGCAAAAACCGGACTGAAAAAAGTAGCGCTTTCAGGTGGAAGTTTTCAAAATAAAATTCTTCTGGCCAAAACTGAATTGCTGCTGCAAAAAAAAGGATATAAGGTTTACAGCCAGCAAAAGGTGCCGGCCAACGATGGCGGTATTGCTTTGGGCCAACTGGCAGTGGCTGCCAAACGACGTGTTAAGAAATAAAATAAAAATCAAAAAAAATTATGTGTTTAAGTATTCCGGCAAAAATTGAAAAAATTGAGGGGGAAACAGCGATTTGTTCTATCGGTGGGTCAACATATCAGGCCAATTTACTGATGCTGCAGGTGGAAGAGCTGTGCCCGGGCGACTATGTGTTAATCCATACAGGATTTGCCATACAAAAGCTGGACAGGGAGGAGGCGGAAGCCTCTCTGAAAGCTTTTGCCGAGTTTAAAAATTTAAATGAGCAGATGGACCGTGAAGAACGGATAAAAAACCAGAGACTGATATGAAATATATTGATGAATACAGGGATCGTGATACGGTACAGGCGCTGGCTCAGGAAATAAGAAAGATTTCTACCCTGCGGGTGAAGCTCATGGAAGTATGTGGCGGACATACCATGTCCATCCAAAAGTTTGGTCTACCGGCTTTGCTGCCCGAGACCGTTGAGTTAATATCCGGCCCGGGTTGTCCGGTGTGTGTTACCAGTCGATCATACATTGACAAAGCAGTGGCTTTCAGCCGTCAAAAAGATGTTATAATTACTACTTACGGTGATTTGATCCGCGTGCCTGGTTCGGAAAGTTCCCTTGAAAAGGAACACGCCGCAGGTGCACAAATCCGGGTAGTTTACTCTGTTATGGATGCTTTACAGATTGCCAGGGAGCATCCTGCAAAAAAGGTTGTTTTTCTTGGAATAGGTTTTGAGACTACAGCTCCGGGGTCGGCGGTGGCTATTCTTCAGGCATATAAGGAAAAACTTTCAAACTTTTTTCTTTTCAGTGCACATAAAGTTATGCCGCCGGCCATGGCCGCTTTGATCGATAAAGGGGTGAAAATCAATGGGTACATTGGCCCCGGCCATGTAAGTACAATTACCGGAAAAGGAATTTATGAGGATATCCCGAAAAGGTTTGGCTTGGGGGTAGTGATCAGCGGGTTTGAACCTGTTGACCTCATGCAATCAATATTGATGTTGGTCAGGCAAATTGAGACGGGGCATCCTCGTGTGGAGATTCAGTATAAAAGAGTTGTTAAGCCGGAGGGAAATGTAAAAGCACAGAAAATGCTGGAAGAGGTCTTTGAACCGCGTGATGACTGGTGGCGCGGATTGGGGGTTCTGAAAAAAAGCGGTTTAAAGATACGGGAAAAATATGCTGCTTTTGATGCAGAAGTGAATATCAGCTCCGAGGGGATGGTAGCTTTGCGCGAACCCAAAGGATGTATTTGCGGTGAGGTGCTGAAAGGATTAAAAAAACCTGAAGACTGCCGGCTGTTTGCCAAAGCCTGTACTCCCAGGGATCCGGTGGGAAGTTGCATGGTCTCCAGCGAAGGCGCCTGTCAGGCTTATTTCTTGTATAACCGCTCCTGATTGACTGTGAAGGGATACCTTGGCAATATACGCCTTTTGTTTGGAAAGCATGTATGACACAGGAAAATATAAAAATCATAACAAATTATAAATATATGAATGATACCAAAATATTGATGGGGCATGGCAGCGGTGGGATGATGACCCATGAGTTGATCGAAGGTCTGTTTTTACGCTATTTTGATAACCTGTGGCTACGGCAACAAAGTGATTCGGTTTTGCTGAAATTATCGGGACGAAACCTGGCTTTTACTACTGATTCGTTTGTAGTAGACCCCGTTTTTTTTCCTGGTGGTAATATCGGTAAACTGGCGGTTGCAGGGACAGTGAATGATTTGTCTGTTTCCGGTGCTGTTCCCAGGTATTTGAGTGTGGGTTTTGTTCTCGAAGAAGGCCTGTTGCTCGAACATCTCGAAATAATAGTGAAAAGCATGGCGCAAGAGGCTGCAAAAGCCGGAATTTTTATCGTTACCGGCGATACCAAAGTAGTAGAAAAAGGAAAATGTGATAAAATATTTATCAATACCAGTGGTGTAGGGGAGGTAAAGGAAGAATACTTTGCCATAAGTTCCGGCGAAAAGATACAACCCGGAGATAAAATCATTATTAACGGTGGTATTGCTGAACATGGCATGGCCATTATGGCAGCGCGTAACGACCTGAATATTTCAACGGAAATATTGTCTGATTGTGCTTCTCTCAACGGGTTGATAAAGGAAATTTTGAAAGTTTCAGGGAATGTCCGTTTTATGCGTGATCCTACACGGGGAGGACTGGCAACGGTATTGTCTGAACTGGTACAAAAAAAACCTTTTGGTATCCGGATCGATGAAAAAAAACTGACAGTAGAAGATGCGGTTAGGGGAATATGCGAAATGCTGGGTTTTGATCCGCTTTATGTGGCCAACGAAGGAAAGGTTGTGATAGTGGTTCCTGCTTCAGATGCAGCATCTGTTGTGGAAGCCATGAAAAAGCATCCCCTGGGTAGAAAAACGGCTGTTATTGGTGAAGTTACGGCAGAACATCCCGGAAAAGCCTGGCTTGAAACCAGTGTTGGCGGGAAACGAATGATTGAAATGCTGTCAGGACAACAATTGCCCAGGATATGTTAGCTGCCAAATGTTTCGTAAAATTTTTGTAACTCGGTCGTTACATCCGTGAAAGCAACGTAATGGTTAGGACAACCTGTCCTGGAACAAAGGCTGACCCTGCCACCTGCCTGGAGCACTAATGAAACCATGGGGGCATGGCATGCCTGACATTCTTCTTTGGTATTGAGCTCTTTGTTACAGTGGGGACAGGTAAAGTCTACTATTTCATTTTTTGTCAGGGCCAGGTCTGTTCGATAATCGTAACATTCGTAAATAGAGCACAAATAAATGATGCCCCTGCTGTTTTGATCCTGAATGTTCAACTTAATCGAGGGCTTATTATGAATGAGCTCTTCATGGTCCATAAGAGACTTGCCGCAAAACGGACACTTAACAGATAACGAGATTTGTTTTTTCATGGCTATATCATGTTTTGTTGTTTTCTTGTGCAATATACAAAAAATATTGAATAAAAGATAATTGAATGTTTATTTATTCACAATTAAAAATTATTTTAAGAAATAACCCCCACATAGACGATAAATGCTATTTTTGTCTGACCAAGTAATTGTCCCGTAAGTTTTAGCGGCTGCTTTCGAAATTGTTGTTGGCTTTGGTCAGGTTGAATATTACTATATGAGAAAAATATTACTTTCATTATTGTTGTTTTTGGTGGCTGCATCACTATCGGGGCAAAAAGCTTTTAAAAACAGACCGGGTTTTGGCGTGGAAGCCGGTCCTCAGTTTAGCAGTATACATTATGGCGATTTTATAAATGTTCAGGGGAGGATACCTTTCGGTGTGGAAAATTATTTGCAATATGAAGTTTTTCCTTTGTTCAAAATAAACTTTGGCCTGTCTTCCGCTGTTTCTGATCAAAAACTTGGTATGGGATAAAATCATCGAATAAAATGTGGGAATCATTTATAATTTAAATCTTTATGTTAAACCGAAAAACAAATATATACTCCAATGATTAATAATTTGCCTGCTAATACAGTTGAACGGCTGAGTAATTACCGCCGTACGCTTCTGAATTTGGAAGCGGATAAAAAAACATATATTCATTCGCATCAGTTGGCTCATTTACTGAAGATAAACCCCGCCCATGTAAGGCGTGACCTGATGCTTATCGGTTTTACCGGCGATATCCATAAGGGTTACGAAATTTCTAAACTTATTGAAAGTATTGGAAAGGCCATTGATTGTGTTCATGTGCAAAAAGTTGCTTTTGTAGGGGTGGGAGACCTGGGCAGGGCTGTGGCCGATTTTTTTAACCATCAAAATACCAAATTACAGGTGGCTGCCACATTCAGGATAGGGCAGGAGCCGGGCATTCAGTATCCTGATGTAAAATGTTACAACATAGCGCGAATGAAAGAAATCATGCGAAAAGAAAAAATTGAGCTGTGCGTCCTGGCCGTTCCCAATGATTTTGTTACGGATATTTCTAAGATCATTGTTGATTCGGGCGTCAAAGGGATCCTGAATTTCACCTCTTCCCGGTTGAAGGTGCCGAAAGAAATTTATGTAGAGCATTACGATATGATTTGCAAGTTGGAAAAACTGGCTTATTTTACCAATAAGGATACCTGCCCGGGATTGTAATTTTCTTGAATCCCCGGTTTATTTCTTGAACAGTTTTGGCCTTGGGTAAAGTGTATTCGATTCGAAATGAAAGTATGAAATAAAATTTCTAACTTTACACGTCAAACCAATACCCAAAAAGCGATGAAAAATATTTCTACTTTCTTTTTAACCATTGTGTTAGTGGTTGCTTTCTCTGCATTAGAGGCACAATCCAACCGGTTAATTCCCATCGAAATCCAAAAGGCGTATGCTGCCGGAACAAGGTCTAAAGATGGTGCTCCCGGCCCGAATTATTGGGAAAACCATGCGCATTATCAAATCAATGCCGAGCTCATGGCCGCTGAAAGCAGTCTGAAAGGTACTGAAAAAGTTACCTATTTTAACAATAGTCCTGATACGTTGCATATGTTGGTCATCAGGCTGTATCAGGATTTTTACAAAAAAGGGGGTGCCCGTGCCTGGAGTATCGATCCTGCCGACCTGACCAACGGGGTGCAGATAGATTATATCAAAGTAAATGGCCGGCCTGTAAAAATGCCTGATAAACGATTTGGGTATTATTATAGCACCAACCGGTACATCCGGCTTCCTCATGCCCTGGTGCCGGGAGATTCCCTGGTTTTGACCACCGGGTGGAAGTTCCATATTCCTGAAAAAAGCCGTAACCGTATGGGAAACTATGGCAAAGGACGTTTTTTTGTTGCTTATTGGTATCCCCAAATCAGTGTTTACGATGATATCAGCGGCTGGGACAAGATTGAGTTTAACGGCATTACCGAATTTTATAACGATTTTAATAATTATGATGTACACATTACAACTCCGCCGGGTTATGCTGTATGGGCTACCGGACATTTGGACAATGCCAAAGAAATTTATGCCAAGCCGGTTTTAAAACGTCTCCGCCGTATACAAAAGTCAGATAAAATTTTGGCTGTTATAAACCAAAAAGACTGGAATAAACAGAAAGTACTAAAAAACAAAGGATCTAATACCTGGCATTTTACTGCCCATAATGTGACTGACTTTTCTTTTGCTGCTACATTGCGTTATAACTGGGATGCATCATCTGTTTTGGTGGACTCGGCTACAGGCCGGCGTGTACGGGTGGATGCCATTTATCCTGACTCCTCAAATACTTTTCAGCGTGCTGCTTATTATGCAAGAAAAAGTGTTGAGTTTTTGTCAAGTCAATGGCCGGGATATCCTTATCCGTATGAACACATGACTTCTTTCAGTAACGGGACGGTGATGGGCGGTATGGAAACTCCCATGATGGCCAATGACGGTGATCCGAAAGACAGCCTTTTTACCATTGAACTGGTATTTCATGAAATATCCCATTCTTATTTTCCGTTTTTTATGGGTACCAACGAGCGGAAATATGCTTGGATGGACGAAGGATGGGCTACCTATTTCACAGGCCTTTTCAGTGAAAAGATGACCCCGGGAAGTCATTATTTTCGCCGATATGCCATGCAGTATAGCCATACAAGCGGACGCGAGATGGAAATGCCGCTAATGGTTCCTTCTAACCTTATCTGCAATTTCTCTTATTATCAGGTTCAGGCTTATACGCGGCCATGTCTTGCTTACCGGTATTTACGGGATGCGCTGGGCGATTCCCTTTTTGCAAAAGCCCTCCACGTTTTCATGAACCGGTGGCACGGAAAACATCCGGGGCCTTTTGATTTCATTTATACTTTTGAAAATGTCAGCAGGC
>Ga0256829_1000941_pt1 | contig 25609 bp, 24 predicted proteins | sample 131447metaG_FD_185979 | JGI IMG/M metagenome (GOLD analysis project Ga0256829, IMG submission 185979) | Hydrothermal vent microbial communities from Lau Basin, Pacific Ocean - 131-447 | ecosystem: Environmental > Aquatic > Marine > Hydrothermal vents | place: Pacific Ocean: Lau Basin | collected...
GATATGCCGGATAAAATATTTAAAGAATTGTGGACTACTATAACATCAGGTAAAACTTGGTGTGGTGAAATTAAAAATAGAAAAAAAGACGACGGTTACTATTGGGTGGATGCCATAATTGAAGCTTATTATAATGATGAACATGAAATGATTGGCTATCATGCTGTACGACATAATATTACAGATAAAAAAGAGTTGGAATCTTTTAAAAAAGATTTGGAGAAAGTCAATGATTTTTTAGAAGATGAAGTCCAAAACAGAATTAAAGATATTATTGCCCTTAATAAAGATATTAGAGAAACGCAAAAAGAAATTATTTTTACAATGGGTACAATTGGGGAGAGCCGCTCTAAAGAGACTGGGAATCATGTAAAAAGAGTTGCAGAGTATTCAAGATTGTTGGCAGAATATAGTGGACTTGACAGATATCAAACACAATTGTTGCAAGAAGCCAGTCCTATGCATGATATTGGAAAAGTCGGTATTCCTGATGTTATTTTAAATAAGCCGGGTAAACATACAGCTGATGAAACAAAGATAATGAAAACACATACAACATTGGGCTCTGATATGCTTAAACATTCTGATAAAGAACTTTTAAAAATTGCAGCAACAGTCGCTTATGAGCATCATGAAAAATGGGATGGTTCTGGATATCCTAGAGGTTTAAAAGGCAACGAGATTAGTATTTATGCACGTATTACCGCCGTAGCTGATGTATTTGACGCGCTTGGAAGTGACAGAGTTTATAAAAAAGCATGGAGAGATGAAGATATATTTCAAATGCTTGAAGATCAAAAAGGGAAACATTTCGACCCTCTGCTCGTAGATATCTTTTTAAATAATGTAGAAGATTTTAAAAAAATCCAAGATAGATATAAAGATGTTTAACACAAAAGAGTTCTATACTGCTACACACTTACTACACAGATAAAAGATAAAGTTCTCTCATATAAATGAAGGAGTTTATTATGAATATCAAAAGTATCTATTTGGAATTTTCCCGTTTAAGTGAGTATCTGAAGTCACCAAGTCTGCTTTTCGCCCGTCTTGCAGTAGCCTATGGCTTTTATCAGCCGGCAATGATGAAATGGGGTGATATGAAATCTGTTGCAGAATGGTTTGGTTCTATGGGCATCCCATTTCCTACACTCAATGCTTATTTGGCTGCAAGTACGGAGATAACAGGCGTCGTTCTTTTAACATTGGGTCTTTTAACACGGCTGATTTCTATTCCATTAATTGTAATTATGATAGTTGCCATTGTGACCGTACATCTTCCAAATGGTTTTGAAGCAGGAAACAACGGTTTTGAGATTCCACTCTACTATATGCTCTTTTTGATTATTTTCATCGCGCATGGTGCCGGGAGATTCTCTCTTGACAGATTAATCTTTGGTGATAAAAGTTAAGCAAGATGGAAAAGCTAGTAGAATTTACACATAATGTAGGGTATATAAATTTCTCTATCATGCTGTTTTTAATGAAGGCATTTATTATTCTTTTCATTATTGTCTCTGTGATTATTTATATCTATGACAAGTATATTCAAAGAGAGAATCAACTGCTTATCAACTATCCGCTGATTGGAAGGCTACGATACGTTTTTTATGCTTTGCGTGACCCTATGCGCCAATATTTTGGCGATGAAAAGTTTTATGAATCTTTTGACAAGGTTAGATGGGTGTATGATTCTGCCGAGCGCAAATCAGCTTATACCTCTTTTTCTCCGGGACAGCCGCTCCAAAGTGCACGCTTAACGATTAAAAATGCCAATTGTGTTTTAAATACAGAAGATATAAGTGATGATTTTTCTGTTACATTTGGAGAAAATGTTCCTTATCCGTTTAAAACAAGATCTGTATTCGGACGCAGCGCCATGAGTGATGGTGCTATCTCTCCTGAGGGTACACGTGCGTTTACCAAGGGCGCATTTCTTGGAAAATTTCCTATAAATACAGGAGAGGGAAGTCTGACCTCAAACTTTTTTTATACACATAAATATACAAGAGAGTGTAAGTTTTTTCAAATACATGAGGGAACGTTCTTTGCAAAAACCATTTATAAGCTTATAAAATTACTTCTTAATAGAGCTATTGCGCGAAAAGTGTATAAGCATATGGTGGTTTACTCTTCTGCCCCAGACAGCTATCTTTTTGATGAGAGTGAGATACTTTTTTACCGTGTGAACTGGGATGCTCCTATTGATGTTTTCCCATCCAATGTTCCTGATGATATGCCTGACATTATTTTTCAGATGGGAAGCGGGCTCTATGGAGTTCGGGATAAAGAGGGAGAATTTTGTGAAACACGGTATCAGAAAACGATGCGTTTTTGCAGGATGACAGAGATAAAGATGGCGCAAGGTGCCAAACAGACAGGCGGAAAACTGCTTGCTTCCAAAGTAAGTGAAGAGATAGCCTACTACCGTGGTGTAGAGGCACACAAAAATCTTTTTAGCCCGAATCAGTTTCCGTTTGCACATAATTTAGAGGAGCTGTTTGACTTTATGGGCAGATTGAAAAAACTCTCCAAAAAGCCTGTTGGTGTAAAAATTGTTATCTCCTCTGCTGCAGCTTTTGATGAATATGCAGAGCTTATAAAGAAACGTTTAGAAGTAGACTCTGATGCGTATCCTGACTTTATTACCATTGATGGTGGTGACGGCGGGAGTGGTACCGCACCGCTGGAGATGATGATGGCAGTCGGTATGACCATATCAAAAGCACTCTACATAGCAGATCATGCACTTAGACGTGTTGGAGTGAGAGAGAAAGTAAAACTCATCGCAAGTGAGAAAGTTTTAACTCCTGATGATGCTATAGTGCTTTTTGGAATTGGTGCTGATTATGTAGCGATTGCGCGTGCCTTTATGATGAGTGCGGGATGCATACGGGCACGAGAATGTTCCGGTGCTCACGGACGTGCCTGTCCCGTTGGTCTTGCCACGCAGGACGAAAAGAAACGGGCTTCTTTTTTGGTAGAGAAAAAAGCAAGAAATGTTGCCTCTTACCATGCGCAAATGCTCAGTGGAATTCGGGGACTTTTAGCGGTAATTGGAATCGACAATCTTCAAAAACTCAGTAAGAAAAATTTGATTTTTAAAGACCAAACAGGAAAGACCTATATGGATGTTGACAGATATTTTGAAGAAGCTTTGGAAAATTAAGGGAGTATTATGAAACACATTGCCCTCAAAGGAAGAGCGTATCCAACAGATCTTAATCCGGCAGGTTCAGTTTTTGGTGGTTGGATTATGGCAAAAATGGACAAAGCAGCTTCCATCGCTGTGGAAGATATTGTCAATTCGGGTGCAGTCACTGTCTCTGTGGCGGATTTACATTTTTTAAAACCTGTAAGAAATGGTGATATCTTTACGATTTACACAGAGATAGTAAAGATTGGCAACAGCTCCATAGAGATAAATGTCGGTGTAATGGTTCGCTGCAGAGAATCCCATGAAGAGTATAGAGTGACAGAAGCAGTTTTTACTTTTGTAACGGTTGGTGACAAAGGCAAAGCTGTCAATGTCCGCAGTGTAATTCGTGATGATATCTCAGAGGATATTCAAAAACTGTTGTAGTGATTTAAGGGAGGTCTTTAAACTTGTCTCGAATGGCTGTAAAAGTGTCAAGGTTACTTAAAAACAGTTCGACGAGCTGCGGATCAAAATGTCTGCCACTCTGCTCTTTAAAAAGCTCCAAAATCTTCTCTAATTCCCAGGCTTTTTTATAGACCCGCTCACTTCCAAGTGCATCAAAGACATCCGCAACAGCGGTGATCCGCCCGTAGATGTGAATCTCTTCGCCTTGCAAGCTTTTTGGATAACCAGAACCATCCCACTTTTCATGATGTTCTCCTGCAACGATGGCAGCAGCTTTAAGGATGGGTTTGTTGGAGTGTTTGAGCATATCATAACCTAGCTGCGCATGCGTTTTCATCACTACAAACTCTTCTTTTGTAAGTTTGCGTGGGGCATTTAAGATAGCATCGGGAATGCCTACTTTTCCTATATCATGCATAGGACTTGCCATGTGTAAAATATCTGCTTCTTTTGGCTGCAGGCCATACAAGAGTGCAATTTCTTTAGAGTAAAGAGCGACACGCTTGACATGATTTCCAGTCTCTTTGGAACGTGTCTCACCAATCTCTCCCATGGCATAGATGACCTCTCTTTGTGTCTCTTCTATCTCTTCATTGAGCTTGACGATTTCAGTAATGTCTGTAAAGTATGCGAGTGTTAAGTTCTCATCTTTTGGTGTCTGAAATTCAACTTGAAAGCATCTTCCATCAGCATGGCATAGAAGGTCATTTTTGTCTATTTGTAAATCATTTAAGTTATTGATATTTGGAAAGAACTGTATGGCATATTTATTTGCAAAGAGGATATTTTTACTGCCATTTTCAAAAATGAATACAGGAGATGCATTGTATTTTGGTAGAAGTGAAAGATAATAATTATCTGCTTTAAACATATATAAGCCTTTTCGATTCCTTGTAGTATAACATAAGAGTGTGTAGAGTTTGTTATACACAAAGCATACACACTTTTTTTGTATAATAGGTTAAAGAAAAGAAAAAGGAGGATGTGATGTGTATCCCTCATGCTGCTACGCGCACGACTAGCAATGGTTTTGTAAAAGAGAAAAAACCGGCAAAACACATTAAAAAAGTCTCTCAAAGAGAGTTTGAAAAAGGCGATCCCGATTTTGTGGATGAGCGTACATCAAACTACACTCCAAAGAAAAAAGGCTCTTTTTTTGACAACTTTTTCTCGTAGAAATTTTTTAAGCGCAGGTATTTTGTCGAGTGCCGTTTTTTTGATGGACGGTTGCAGCCTTTTTGGTATTACGACACCCATAGAGACACTCGGTGTCATGCACAAAGACCTTTTCCCAAAGGCACAAAGTCTCGGCATTCAAACAGCGCCTTATATGTCTCTTGTATTTAATCATCCCCGAATTTCCAAAGCAGATAAAGAGTTCTTGAAAAATGGTGTGAAATGGCTCAATGAAGAGGCTGTAAAAGAGTACAAATCTGCTTACACAAAGCTCGCGCGCAAAGATAGAGAGCGTGTTCTTGCAAGCATATCAAAAACAGAGTGGGGAGAGAGTTTCATTTATGACGTGATGAGCTATATGTTCGAAGCGATGCTCGGAGACCCGATCTATGGCGGCAACAATAAAGAAGCAGGTTGGCAATGGCTCGCATTTACGGGCGGAGAGCCACGTCCAAAGGAGCCGTACTTATAATGGTTGATGTATGTATTATCGGAAGTGGAGCGGGGGCTGCTCCCATTGCTTATGAGCTTTCCAATGCGGGTTTTAAAGTTGTAGTTCTTGAAAAAGGAAAAAACTATACAGAAGAGGATTTTAACAAAGACGAGTTGGCGGTTTGCCGTCGTGATATGTTCACACCAAATTTAGAGGATGAATTTCACATTATTAATGAGCGCCAGAAAGATGGAACATTCAAGCGCTATGACGGACGTGAGTATAACTGGAGCTTTTGGAACGGCTCTATGGTCGGTGGCTCATCGAACCTGATGAGCGGTTATTTTCACAGACTCAAGCCAAATGACTTCAAACTCAAAAGCATATATGGTGAAATTGCAGGTGCTAATGTCGAGGATTGGCCCATCTCTTATGAAGATTTAGAACCCTACTATACAAAGGTAGAACAGGTCGTAGGTGTCAGCGGTAAAGTTGTAGAACATAAATTTCAAGAGCCGCGTTCCACGTCAAATTTCCTTTATCCTGAGCTGCAGACAAACGGTGCTGTCAAATGGTATGACAAAGCCTGCGAAGCTCTTGGCTATGATGTGATGCCTACTCCCCGTGCTATTCTCTCAGGTGATGCCCTCTCACGCAAGGGGTGTTTTTACTCTAATTTTTGCGGCTCTTATGGTTGTGCGAGTGGTGCAAAAGGAAGCGCAAGAGCTGCTTTGCTGCAAAAATGTAAGGCAAAAATCGTGACCGATGCTTTTGTTTACAAGCTGGAGAGTGATGGCAAGGGAGTGACAAAAGCACACTATAAAACAAATTTGGGTGTGCCGCATGTTATCGAAGCCAAGATTTTTGTTCTTGCCGCGCAGGCTATAGAGAGTTCACGTTTGCTACTCAATTCCAAAAATAAGTTTTTTCCAAATGGTTTGGCAAATTCAAGCGGACAGGTAGGGAAAAATCTCATCTTCTCAGCTGGGGGCAGCGGCAGCGGTCGTTTTGTTTTTGAGAAGCTCACACAGGAGCAGCAAAGTGAGCTGATGCAGGTTGGTGTTTTTTTTAACCGCAGTCTGCAGGACTGGTATGAGTATGAAAAGAATGGCAAAAAATATAAAGGCGGTACGATTGACTTTTTATTTGAGCACCAAAATATTATTCCTCGTGTGATGAAAGAGGTGTATGATGAAAATGGTGAGCTGCTCTGGGGTGATGCTTTGGCGAAAAAAGTGCACAAACGCATTATGACCTCACGTGTGCTTACTTTTGAGGTCTTTAATGACTGGCTGCCGACAGATAACTGTTTTGTCTCTGTGGATGAGGAAGCAAAAGATAAGTATGGGATGCCGGTGGGTGTCATCAATCTTTACGGACATCCGCAGGATTTGAAAGTCGGCGAGTATTTGGCACAAAAAGCGGTCAAAGTGCTGGAGAAAATGGGCTGTGGGGAGATAGACTACTCCATCTCAGCTTCACCGCCGCCAAATTTAGTTGCTGGGGGATGCCGCTTTGGAGATAATCCGAAAACATCAGTTCTTGATAAGAATTGCAAGGCACATGATGTAGAAAATTTGTATGTGAGCGATGCCTCTTTTATGCCGACAGGCGGGAGTGTTCCTTATACATGGAGTATTTATGCAAATTCGTTTAGAGTTGCAGATAAGATTATAGCAAGCTTGCAAGGCGTATAATGACCTTATAGATAAATTTTATAAGGAACAATTATGGCAACAGTACACTCTTATGGTGCGACAGAAGAGGTGACAGGTTCTTGTCACCTCTTAGAGGTCGATGATTATAAAATATTGATAGACTGCGGAATGTTTCAAGGTGAAGAAGAGGAGATGAATGAAAAACCTTTTGGCTTTGATGCAAAAGAGATAGATTATCTTCTTGTGACACATGCGCACCTTGATCATGTCGGCCGTATCCCTAAACTTGTAAAAGAGGGTTTTAAAGGGAAGATTTATGCAACAGCAGCTACGATGGATCTCGCTGAGATTATTCTGCTAGACAGCGCTAAAATTATGACCGAAGATTTTCAGACAAAGTATAGAAAAGCACTGCGTAAAGGTAAAGAGACAAAACTTTCAAAACCTCTTTATGAACCACTTGATGTAGATAAAACTTTTAAGGTTATAGAGTGGATTAATCCAGAGTATGATGAGTATTATGAACTGTGTGAAGGCATTAGTTTCATTTACCGCAATGCCGGGCATATCTTAGGTTCTGCATTTATTGAATTCTCTTATATGGAAAATGGAGACTCACACACTATTGTTTTTTCCGGTGATATCGGTAATGACAATGAACTTGTTCTGCCTGATTTAGATAAATGCTCCAAGGCAGAAGCACTCTATGTTGAAACAACCTATGGAGACAGAGAGCACCAGCCGATTGCTTTAACGATTAAAGAGTTTAAAGATGTCATCATAAAAACTTTGGATGCACATGGAAATGTCCTCATTCCCTCTTTTGCAGTTGAGCGAACGCAAGAGCTGCTCTGTCTTTTGCGTGAGATGCATGCAAGCGGTGAACTGCCAAAATGTAAGGTGTTTTTAGACTCCCCAATGGCAACACGTGCAACAGATGTCTACCGTAACTATGCGCAGGAGTTGACAAACAGATGTCAGGAGAATGTGAAAGAGGATGGGACAGTTTTTAATTTTGACTCACTTATTTATACGGAGACACCTGAGGCTTCAAAAGGCATTAATGACATTAAAAGTAAAGCCATTATTATCGCAGGAAGCGGTATGTGTAACGGTGGACGCATCACGCACCATTTCAAACATCGTATCTGGGATAAACGCAATGCAGTTGTATTTGTTGGCTATCAGGCAAGAGGTACTTTAGGACGTGACATAGTAGAGGGTGCGAAATGGATTACTGTTTATGGTGAAGATATCATTGTAAAATCCTCTATTCATACCATTAATGGTTTCTCTGCTCACGCTGATCAAGATGGTATTATCAAGTGGATGTCAAGTATTAAAAATCTTAAAAAAGTCTTTTTGGTGCATGGTGAAAAAGAGGCACAAAAAACATTTAAAAATGTACTCCAGAAGAAGCTTAACTTAGATGCACATATTGTAAAATATGGAGAGAAAATAGTCCTCTAAAAGGACTATATTTACATTCCAGAGCTAGTACCGCTGCCACATTTTCCCACTCCGCATTTCATTGCAGGTTTTGGTACTTTCATCGTTGTCCCGCATTTCCCTTCACCACATTTAAGCGTCATCTTTTTTGTTTTTGGATCACGGACACAATCATAAAGCGCTTTTGTGCTTCTGGCACTTTTTACACACGCTTCTCTTGGGTCATCCTTACGCATTTGTGAAACTATGTTTTTTTTCTTTTTCACAAGTGCGGCAGAGCCGTCAAACATATTTGCTCCACATTTTCCTGCCCCGCATTTCATTCCGGGTGCAGAAGATTTTTTGGCACCTTTGTCATCACTGCAGCCAATGAGCGAAAGTGTTAAGAGTGCAATCGCTGCAGTAGTATAAATTTTTTTCATCATTTTCCTTTTTTAAAGTTTTGTATTTTTTAGGCGTAAGGCATTTACTATGACCGAAACAGAGCTAAAGCTCATAGCAGTCGCCGCGATAATCGGTGAGAGTACAATACCAAAAAATGGGTAAAGTACACCAGCGGCAATAGGGACACCTACACTGTTATATACAAAGGCAAAAAAGAGATTTTGTCGAATATTTTTCATGGTTGCACGAGATAATTTTAGGACCTTAATGATACCAAGCAGGTCACCTTTTATGAGGGTGATTCCGGCACTTTCTATGGCAACATCTGTTCCTGTTCCCATGGCGATGCCAACATCAGCCTGTGCAAGTGCCGGCGCATCATTGATGCCGTCACCAGCCATAGCTACTATTGCCCCTTCTTTTTGGAGCTGTTTGATTACATCAGCTTTGCCATCAGGTAAAACATTTGCATATACTTTTGAGATAGAGAGTTTTTTTGCAACGGCGTTTGCTGTTGCTTCATTATCTCCACTGAGCATTACAACAGTGATGCCCTCTTGCGTCAACTCATTAACAGCTTCAAGAGAGCTTTCTTTAATAGGGTCTTCAATAGCAAGAATAGCACAAAAATGAGACTCTATTGCTACAAAAATAATGCCTTTTGCATCATTTCTCAGTGTATCAGCCTTCGCTTCTATATCCTCTGTGGAGATATTGAGTTCGTTTAGCAGTTCCTGACTCCCTACAACAATTGTTTTACCATCAATTTTAGCTTCAATACCTTTGCCCGGAATGGCTTGAAAATCTTCTACATTTACAAGAGCCACATTAAGCTCTTTTGCATGATCTACAACTGCCTGACTCAAAGGGTGCTCACTGGCACGCTCTAAAGATGCTGCATATTTGATAACTTCTTCTTTGTTGAATCCATCTGCAAGATGTATGCTCGTAATTTTTGGTTTTCCTTCAGTAAGGGTACCGGTTTTATCGACTACCAAGGTATTTACTTTTTCCATAGTCTCTAATGTTTTGGCATCTTTTGTCAAGATTCCCAGAAGTGCCGCACGACCTGTTCCTACCATAATGGATATAGGAGTAGCAAGACCCAAAGCACATGGACAGGCAATAATAAGCACAGAAACTGCGGCGACTACCGCATATGCCAGATGCGGTTGGGGACCAAAAATCCACCAGCATATAAAAGCAAGAATGGCAGAGATAACAACTGCAGGTACAAAATAGCCTGACACGGTGTCTGCCAACTGCTGAATCGGTGCTCGTGAGCGTTGTGCCTGAGCTACCATCTGAACAATTCGTGAAAGCATGGTATCCGAACCTACTTTAGTCGCCTGCATAACAAGGGTGCCGTTTTTATTGATAGTCGCACCGATAATCATGTCATCCTTTGTTTTTTGCACAAGAACAGGCTCTCCCGTTATCATTGACTCATCTACATTACTTTGCCCCTCTAAAACAATCCCGTCAACAGGAATTTTTTCACCCGGTTTAACTCTGAGTTTGTCTCCAGAATGCACGAGTTCAAGATTAACCTCCTCCTCATTGCCATCTTCATCTATGATTCTATGTGCTTTTTTAGGTGCAAGATTGAGTAGTGTCTTAATAGCTGAGTTTGTTTTGCTTCTTGCACGAAGCTCTAAAACCTGACCTAAGAGAACAAGTGCGGTAATAACAGCGGCTGCTTCAAAATAGACATGGACAAGTCCTCCATCCATCTGCATAAGGGGAGGAAAAATTTCAGGAACAAACATAGCAACGAGACTGTAAAGATACGCTGCACCGACACCCATAGAGATGAGCGTAAACATGTTTAAATTCCAAGTTTTTATAGACTGGTAACCTTTGACATAAAAAGGCCAGCCTCCCCATAGTACAACAGGTGATGCAAGGAAAAATTCTATCCACTGCACTATCTTTGGTGAGAGAGTACTCGGCATATACTGCGGTGATATGTCATTAATCATCGCCATTATAAAAAGAGGCAGCGCAAGTGCCGTACTAATCCAAAAACGTCTGCTCATATCATCAAGCTCGTCATTCTTTTCATCTGCTTCTACTGTTATAGGTTCTAATGCCATACCGCAGATAGGACAGCTCCCCGGCTCATCACGAATGATTTCAGGGTGCATGGCACAGGTATATTTTGTAGCAACTGTAGGAATTGCCTCGACCTCTTTCTCTAAAGCCATTCCACATTTCGGACAGTTACCGGGATGATTTTGATGAATTTCGGGATGCATAGGACAGGTATAAAATGTATTGCCTATTTCACAGGAATCATCTATACAGTATATATTTTCTTTATTTTCTGGTGTATTCTCTTGCGTACTCATGGTACACCTCCGATTTAGTGTTTTAGATTTGCTTTTTTTCGTTTATACTCTTCTTCACTGATTTCGCCATTGGCATATTTTTTATCTAAAATTTCACTTGCTGATGCTTCATCATACTTCTCATTGTTGCTGCGAAGAAAGTAAAAAAGTCCAAAGATAAAAATTAGCGGTATTATCCATCCAAAGCCCATACCAAACCCCCAGCCATTCATTCCATAATCATGCATAATAGTCTCCTTTTACCAAGAGTTCATAAGTGCACGGATTTTATTGAAAATTTCCTGCATGTGTTCTTTGAAGGCACCTTCTATCTGTGTTGCTTTTATCATGTCTTCTATAGCAATAGTGGCTAAAACAGTTACCCCGTCTTCATTGTAGAGTGAAATCCTGCAGGGGAGATAGACTGAGATTTCAGGAAGTTCATTGAGTGCATCGTGTGCAGCAGCAGGATTACAGAGTTCGTAAACTGTGATATCCTTTGTTATGTCAAAACCTTTGCTTTTAAGAATTTTCTTAAATTCATAACTGCCAAGTACGCCAAAGCCCAGAGCTTTTGCTTTTTCTGCAAGCTGTGCTTTGACAGTATCAAGGGGATAAGTTGTTTGTGTTTTGTAAATCATCATATATCCTTTAGTATTTTAGTTTATAAAAGTATAGTGAGGGTTTGTGGTGGGTTTGTGGTGGGGTATGCTAAATGGATTCTTGAAAGAATATAAAAAAGCTTTTGTGATAGGGGCATAATATAATATTGTTGCATCATCAGACTTTATCTTAAATGAATAACCTTAAAACCGCCAATACCATTAGCTACAAAAAGTTTATCTTCATCTATTGACAAAGCCATGCTCCCTATTTGGGCTTTTTTTGTAGGATTGATATTTATTTCTTGTAATAGCTTTGCATCGTCTGGATTTGCTATATCAACTATATCTATAATATCATTCAGGTTAGATATGTATAGAGTTTTTGCATTTTTTGATACTATTGCCTTTTTTGCCATATGAGATGTTTTATATATTCCAAGAGGTTTTGGGTTGAGTTTGTTTGCTATATTTACTATCTCAACACCGTTATATCCACTAGATACAAAGGCTCTTGTTTTATTTTTTGATACTGTGATTTTTTTTGCGTCACCAGATGTTAGATAATTCCCTACGAGTTTAGATTCTTGAGAGAAACTAATGTTTACTATATCTATACCATATGCTGAGAGAAGGTATAGTATGTTTTCTTTCACTTCGACCATATCGCAATATTTTTTCTTTTTATCATATGTAATCATTACTTTTATAGTATCAGCGTTTGTAATGTCTGCTATCTTAATACCATCTGCATCAGATATATAGATTTTATCTTTCTTGTTTGATATACAAAATTTGTATATTGGTACTTGTGATTTGTAGGTGGCAAGTAATTTTGGTTCAGAGGGATTTGCTATATCGATACTATATATTCCTGCTTGTGCATCTCTTACAAAAAGTATATTTTTATCTTCTGCCAACTTTATACTTCTGGCTTTATCATAAGAGTTTTTAAAGTATTTAAATTGAGAGATGAGTTTCGGTTTTAAAGGATTTCCTATATCTATAATATATACACCTCTACTAGCAGCGGCTACATAAGCTATTTTTGAATCTTTTGAAAGTTGTATATCTTGTATAGTACCTCTTAATCCAAGCGTTGTAGTCTGTTTTATAGAGACTGTATGGGGTTGCTTTATATCTGAATCAGATTTTTGTCCAGAGTAAAAAATAATGATAAAGGGAACTATAAGTATAATTAAAAGTATAAAGATAAGTTTTTGTTTGAATTTTGCTTGATAATCTATCACATTATTCCTCTAAAATATATAAGTGACAGATAGTATCAAAAAACATATAATATTAAGTTAAAATTACTTATGCTAAAATAAATAAATTTTAATAAGGGATGTTATTATGCTTGATGTGGCTTTATACTTTTTTAGACAGCAAAAGCTATATTTTTATTTTGGCTTATTATCTTTAACATCAGTATACAGCTACTTTTTATCCTTATATTTCTTAGAATTGTCATCATTTGCGATAAATACATTTAATTTGTTAATAGCTTTTAGTTTGCTATGGTCCGTGCTATGTTATATGAGTTTCTCTAAGAACAGACAAAACTATACATATGATAGAGAAAAAGAAAAATATAAACTTTTAAAACATCAAATAACCTTAAAATATAACCTAGATATAAAAGACAATATATTTTCAAAAATTGATTTGATAGTAACATTTATGAGAGAAAAGTTCTCTAGTAAAGGACTTTTGAGTATCCGGGTGTTAAAGGTTACAAACTCTTCATTAGCCCTTTATATAGAAAATCTCAAGATAAAAGATAAATTAAACAGAGCATTGTCACTGAGTTCAGATCTCAATAAAAAGGAATTTTATCAAAATGAAATTAACAAAAATACGCAACAAAATCTTGCTATAGAAGAGAGTTTAGACAATTTTATAAAAGAGCTTATGAGTAAAAATAATAATGACAATAAAGTGGATAGTATATTAAATGAGTTTGAACACTCGACTCAAATACTGACAAAAATAAAACAACGCTAAAGGAAAACAATGCGAGATATAAAAAATTCTATTGATAAACAAGAGATGATAAATACCCAAGAAACAGATGTATTTGAAGATAATTTGACAGAAAAGAATATTGCTGACATAAAAGAAAAAGCTAAAGAATTTTTAGAATTTTTTGAAGGTAAAGATAAAAGTGAAATTAGGGGTATATTGGAAAGTGTAACACTTGATGATATAGAATCGCTCGAGAATTCATCAGAACTTTTAGGAACTAAAATATCAGATATGAAATCTATAGATGATACACAATCTAATGATATAGCTAAAACACTTATAAGTCTTAGTAATGAAGTCTCCAATATAAATCCAAATAAACATGATTTATCTGCAAAAAGTTTTTTATCTATGTTGCCTTTCATCGGCACACCCATTAATAAGTATCTTGCAAAGTTCAAATCAGCATCAGAACTTATAGAAGAGATTTTAAGTTCACTCAATGCTGGTGAAAAACTACTTCGTGATGATAATATTGTCTTGCAGCACGATAAAGATAGATATAAAAAGGCAGCTATAGAGCTACAAAGAAAGGCACTTGTGATGCAGCAAGTTATATATGCTATTGAAAATAATATAGAAAATCTCAATGATAAAGAAAAAGAGTTCTATGTAAATAACCTCATGTTAAATCTTCAGAAAAAAATTAGAAGTATTTATGAAATACTTATAGTAACTCAAGAAGGATTTTTATCCAATGACTTTATTATAAATACAAACTGGGAGTTGATAGACAATATCTCTAATGTAAAAGTCGTAACAAAAAGAGCACTAGAGATCGGTGTCAGTATGTTAGTGGCACTTGAGAATCAAAAGAATGTTATTGAGGCTGTTGAAAAAACAAAAGAGGCTACTAATGAGTTGATTGTCGGGAATGCGAAACGTATGAATGAGCAGGGTACAAAAATTTATGAAAAAGCAGGGCAAGCTACACTCAATGTAGAATCATTGAAAGAAGCTTTTGCCCATATAGATGAAGCTATGACGAAAATCAACACTTTAAAAGCAGAAGCCCTCAAGCAAGCAAAAGAAGAAGTTTCAGTCATGAGAGAGATAAGCAATAAACTAGAGAGCAAAATAAACGAAGTGCAAAATATAGAAAAAATAACGGCTGTTAAGGTGCCTAATATAGAAATCTAGAGCTTATGAAAGCAAGGGAAACACACTAGCGTATGGGATTTACAAGTGAATATGTAGCACAAGAGGATGTTGATGCGTTTAAACTTGATGCATTAGTGAATCAATATCAAAACAGTACCGCTCTCTACAAGCATCATTGGGTTGTAGATAAACAAATGAACAGTTGGCTTATTCCTGTAAAACAAGTAAACACCTCTGAGAGTATTTGGATTTTTCACTATAAAAATACAAATATAGAAATAAAGCTTTATAAAACAGCAGATGGATGGGACTTGACATCTATCGCTCCAAACCCCTTTAATAACCAAGAGGTCATTCACTCTCTGCGAGAAGCTTTAGACGTTTTAGGCGATAATATCATATACTCCAGAAAAAAAGAGAGACCCTCCAAAGAGAGGAAAAAAGAGGCTCACGCAAAGAGCAAAGAGAGTACAAAAAGAAAAGTCGGTTACTTAGATATCTTAACAGCGATTGTTGTTGGGGTTATCATATTTTATATTGCCAATGACACGAAGATCAGCTCTTTAATGAAGAGTGATGATAATAAAACATCTCAAAAAGTGCAAACAATACAATCGAAGTACAACATCTGTGTTACAGAATATAATGGAATATTTCTTACTAATTCTAAAGACTTTAATAATCAAACGAAAGTACTATCTACTAATAATAAACAATTAATGGCCTGTGGTGTAGATAAATATGGAAATCTGTACTGGATAGATAGAACAAGCGATGGTTTGTATAAAGCAAATCTTGATGGAACAAATGCCAGAAAAATAGTTACTCTCCCTGTTGTGGCAAGTGGTTTAGCGATTGATAACAAGAGAGAAAGAATTTTTTCAGCACAGTGGAATAAACAAAGAAAGCATCATGAAATAGTCTATTCAGATTTCTCAGGGAACAATAAAACCATACTCCTTTCGGATAGGAGTCTTTTGCGATCAGTAAACAGTCTGTTTTATGATGATGTTAATGACAAGCTCTATGTGAGTGATCCTACAAAGCAACAAATTGTTTCGATTGATTTACAAACTAAAGAACTAAAAAAGGTAGTCTCCTCTAAGCGACCACAAGGTATTGTAGTTGATTATAAAAATCAAAGAATCATATGGATGGATAGGGAGGATGGCAGTGTTTATAGTGCAAATTTGGATGGTTCCGATAAAAAGATACTCATACCATCCGATGGTGAAGAGAGAGCTTTTGGGGTTTTAACACTCGATACAACCCATGATCGTTTAATTTTTGGGTATCTTCTTTTGCAGAGTGATGCCAAAAATAGACAAAATAATAAAGATATGATAATAACATCAAATCTTGATGGAACACAAATGAGAAAAATGAAAAGTCAGAATTTTCGATCATTTTCTTTTTTTAATAGCACTCTCATAGTCTCTAAGAGAACTCCCATGCAAAAGCCAATAGCAGCGATGAGTACAGAGAAACAATATGATGCTGCAAAGTTGAAAAGCTGTTTAGCTTGTCATGGTCAAGATTGGTCTCGTCCTGCTTTAGGAAAATCCAAGATTGTTAGAAATATGTCACGCCAGAATATACTGAGAGCTTTAAAAGGGTACAAAAAGGGTACATACGGAGGTCCTATGAAGGGTGTTATGAAAGGGCAAGTATCACGATATTCAGATGCAGAACTAGAAATGATTGCTAATACCATTAGCAGTTGGCAGTACGATAAAAAAGGAAAAAAATAAATGTCACAAAACATAGATAAACTTATAAAGAACATACAAAGTGTCATAGTCGGGAAAGATGAACCTATAAAACTACTTATAGTATCCCTCTTGGCAAAGGGGCATATACTTATAGAAGATACTCCGGGACTTGGAAAAACCATCTTAGCCAGAGCACTGTCAAAATCTATAAGTACGCGTCTTAAGCGTGTACAATGTACACCGGATCTCTTACCATCAGATATTACAGGGGTATCTATTTATAATGAGAAAGAGAGAAGTTTTGAGTTTAAAGCGGGACCTATATTTACAAATATACTTTTAGTTGACGAGATTAATCGTACAACACCCCGTACACAGTCGAGTATGCTCGAAGCGATGGAAGAGCATCAAGTGAGTGCAGATGGGAAAACTTATAAACTTCCATCCCCTTTTATGGTTATAGCGACACAGAATCCTATAGAGTTTCATGGAACATATCCACTGCCAGAAGCGCAACTTGACCGTTTTTTTATGAAAATAAGTATGGGATATCCAAGCATAGATGATGAGATAGAGATTATGCAAATGCAAGAAAAGACCCACCCTATAGAGAATTTAAAAGCTGTTCTATCAACGGAAGATCTGCTTGAGCTACAAAAACAGGTCTCCGAAATAAAGATAGATCGGATTGTTCTAAGATATATCGCTTCTATTATGCATGCCCTTAGAGAGCATAATTCTTTGGCCTATGGAGCAAGTCCACGTGGTTCTCTTGCTTTGATGCATGCTTCAAAAGCGTTCGCTATGGTTGAGAAAAAAGATTTTGTAGATCCCGATATTATAAAAAAGATTGCTATACCTGTACTCTCGCATCGTATTGTTATTAAACCCCAATATATTTCTAATGTAACGAATGCAGATATTATTGCAGATGTATTGGCAACAACGAAAGTACCCAGATAGTGCTAAAAAAACTTCAGGAGAATAAAATAGTTATATCACTATTTGCAGTTTTTCTTGTTATATACCTGATCGCATGGAATAGAGGGCTGGAACTTCTTTATGTGATAGCGGAACTCTCTTTAGCTACACTTGTACTCTCCTTGATTGCTCCATATTTTAATCTGCTTGGCATAAGAGCATCGATTAAACATCCAAGCTACTCGAGTCAAGCGCAACGCATACCTATAACTATAGAGCTTTCTACATCTGGGTTTTTTGATAAATATCTTTTGGAAATTTGGTTAAAAACTCCATTTTCTACAAACAAAAACCATATGTTCTTTGTAAAAAGCCTACATAAAAAACTCACAATAGAGAGCGAACTACTTTCTAATTTGCGAGGTGTACACCAAATAGGACCACTTCATATACAGACAGGTTTTCCATTAGGTCTTAAAGTTTTTAAAAAAATATTTGAGGATACAAAGAGTGTAATTGTAATTTTGCCAACCCCTCTTAAAGTAAAAACATTTCCTTTTGCAACAGATGAATCTTCTATGCTTTATGGTGATAATAAAAGTAAAAGAAAAGGAGGGCATGATGAATTTGTATCACTCAGAGAATATAAACAGGGAGATTCTCCTCGTCATATTCACTGGCCTATTAGTGCAAAAAAAGGTGAACTTATTGTGCGGGAGTATCAGGATGTACTGCCATCAAATTTAATTATAATATTGGATTTGAATAAGGATTTTAATAGAGGCGTAGCACAAGAGAGTACACTGGAATATACTGTCACAATCGCAGCCTCTTTGGCTATATATGGACTTGATAAAGGCTATAGTGTAACTCTTTTTGGAGCCGCACAAGAAGCGATAAAACTGTTAGATATTAAAGGTGCTCACAATCATATGGCAATACTCAAAACACTGGCGTATGCAAATGCTAATGGAGAGGAGAACTACAGTGATGTGATAGCCTCTTTTCTAAGTTTACAAAAAAGAGGTGGTACACTTGTTCTTTTTGATAATGGAAGTGGCAATGTAGAGCGAAATATGGATATTTATGCTTCAAAATTTTCTAAACCTGTTGTATTTGATATTGATGCAGATAGTTTTCAAAAAGATATTTTTGATGAAGAATTTCAAATTCATAATTATCCAAAATATTACAAATATAGATTAAAAAAAGGTTGTGACATAGAAAGGATGCTCAGTTGAAAAACAAAACACTCTTTTTAGCTCTTTTCTTTTGTGAGGCTATACCCACATTTATCGTTACTGACTATATTTATACCAATTATACTGCTACATTTCTGAGTATTTTTCTCTTAGCCATATCACTTATTTTTTCTTGGTTTTTTGCAGATAAAAACAAAAGATTTATACGTAATGCAGGCTACATAGGCATGCTTGTTGGAATAGCTTTTTCCGTATCATATTTTACTAGTTACGAATCATCGAAGGGAATACTCATAACTGCTCTTTCGATGATTATAGGGGTCAATGTCTCCCTAAGAGAGAGAAGAATGTTGGCATATCTTCTTATATTTTCATTTATTCTATTTTTATATGCCAGCTCAATTGTCTTGAATGGGTATTCAATACTAAGTATAGTATTGTTCACATTTGCATTTTTTACTGTAGTTATAGTTGATAATTATAGCTCTAAGCTGCATCTGCAAAGTCACTACAAGCATACAGGTTCAAAGAATTTTCTTGGTACTGTAGTGCTTCTGGTGATTACTGTGGGTGTTTTTACCGCTGTTTTATATTACCTCATGCCGCAACCAGAAGCTAAACACTTTGGAATGTTGCCTTTTGGAGGTAAAAAACTCTATAGAGGCATAGCGGATGAGGGGAATGTAAAGAGCAAAAACTACAAAGAACGTACGACGAAATTACCGACATATACGATGAATGGAAAAGAGACAAAAACTGCCACAAATCTTTTAAAGTTTCAGAAAAAAACCACTTCTGAGCTCACAACAAGTCAAAATAGCATTGAGATAGAAAAGGCCTTAAAAAGAAGCAATAAAAAAGCGTATTACTCCAGTTTGCCTAGCAAGAAGGAGAAGGGTTTAAGTGCCATACTCTTTGAAGTCAAAGGAAAAGATGCACGCTTTTTAAGAGGCAATACCTATGCATCGTTCAATGGTAGAACATGGAAGAAAATTTTAACAAAGATGTACACCATTAAAAAAGGAAGTAGAGATTCCTATAGCTACTGGAATGGGAAAGAATGGAAAAGAAGAACTAAACTTTTTACCTCTAATGACTTTTATTATAATGAGTATCTTACAAAAAAAACTGACAACTATACTATTACCGTTAAAGGAAGATTGGCAGGCAAGCCTATTATCTATACTCCGGTAGGATTATTACGATTGCAGTTTCCTACAGATACCTTTTATGAAGATGCGGGAAGAACTATCTATGCCCCTGAGCAGCTCGAAGTTGGCACTTATTATAGTGCAAGTGTTGAGAGTGAGAAGTATTATGGTTATGATGCTATGAGCTATGCAGCTGTTTGGTATAAAAAGGCATATTCAAGACCAGGGTATCATCCTGATGCCAGAATGCTTGAACTCGCAAAAAAACTTACAAAAAGCTGGGACAGCTCTTTGAAAAAAGCTCAAGCCATAGTACGGTATTTTAAAACGAACTATCTCTATAAATACTCCTCCATACAAGATCCCATACAAAAACAGACACTTTCAGAGATGCTCTTTGAGACAAAGGTTGGTAATGCATTGCAATTTAATACTGCACTTATTATGATGCTCCGCTCTACGGGTGAATATGCAAGACTCGTGACCGGCTATGCTCCAAATGCATATAATCAAGTGACACATTCATACATAATTGAGAGAAAAAACAAAGCTGTATGGAGTGAGGTGTTTATAAAAGGTAGAGGTTGGGTAACGATACATGCAGCTGATGATATACCATTTGCAGGTGAACAAATAGCGATAAAATTGAATAAAGTTTTTCTTACTCAAACAGAATTGATATTTTTGAGTATTGTTGTCCTGCTCCTTTTAATTATAACGGCATATTATTCAAGAACCTATATCTGGACATATTTGGCAAGATATCGCATACGAAAATATGCACAAAAGAGTGATATAGATTTTATTATTGCTACATATAAAGAGGTAGAACGATATTACAGACATTTTCAAAAAGGACAAAAATCAAGTTGTACACTTCAGGAGTATGTAAACTATATAAAAGAGTTAAAACCTAAAAACAGTTATCTCATAGAATATTTAAGTTTCTACGCAAATCAAGCTATTTATAAAAGGGAATTAGATTTCGAGTTTGACAAAGAGAGATATCTTGATGCAGCTTTATATTTGATAAATACACCTTTTAAGGTAGAGTCTTTTTATAGTTATGTGACTACAAAAATCTTAAAAAAATAATAAAGTTACTAAAAGTGGGAGATTTTTATGTTATGGACTCCAAAAGAGTTCATAACATTGAGAAGAGGTTTCTTAAAATACTGCGCGCAATGTCAAATAGACTTCATTACGTTTTTCGCTGTTTTCATTAAATACATAGTTAAACTGACACTGTACATTCTCTTTATAAAAATATTTTATTGCTAAGAGCTCTGCATTGTCTTGAGAGTTTGTATTTTGACCATTGTCTGCAACTCTGTAAGATGCTGAGAACATTAACACATGCGGTATTGGAGCGACCTCACCCATGATTGTTCCCGCTTTTACTTTGTTTGGTGTGGTTGCATAAATAGTCCCTTGTTTTGCTTCACCATAGGTGATAAAACAACTCAGCGGCAGCTCATTCACAGCTCCCATCGCCTGAAAGTTGAGTGCGAATTTGTCTGTTTTATCTTCTAGTTTTGGTAAAGAGTTATTTGTATCATTTCTTTTTGCCGTACCCCACCAAAGCTGTCCACTCATTCCTATATCCCAATTTCCAACTTGTGGTGTATAGGCAAGAGAGGCATAGCTGGCCGGTGTGACTCCTGAGACCGTTCCGACTGCTGGTACATAAGCAGAGTAGACTGCATACCATAGATCGCTTGCAGCATAAAAGCCAATACCTTCGGCCGGATCTTCTTCTCCCGCATTATCTATAATGTAAGATTGTGCAGATGTTGCAGAGACTGCATCGAGTGTCTGTCCGTTGGCTTTTGAACCGGTTGCCAAAGTATCATATGAAGCAGATGCCCCAAATTCGCTCGTTCTATAAAAAACTGTACCAAGTGTATAATTTTGAATTTCATATACAACAGGTACAACAAGTGTTGAGAGTTGAAAAACAGGGGAATTACTGTCTTCTGACTCATACCCAATCTCTGTAAAGATACCGATGTTGTTGGCAACACGACCTGCTATCATAAAGCCAAGATCTTGTGGAAATTGAATCTCTGAAGAGGTAGCAGGGTCGCTGTTTTTCACATAACCAAGTTTTACATTCAAAGAGAGGTTCAGTGTATCTGTAATAGAGAGAAATTGACCGTTTTGGTCATCAGATATGGACTTCTGCACCCCTACCATTGTGAAACCGCTTGTTTTGAAAGATCTACCAAAACGATTGAGTGCTGGAAAGCCATTTTGTGAATGGCAGGCATTACAAGAGATGCCCATCTGTTATTATATTTTCTCAATTACAAAATAGATGTACTTCTGTATCGTCTCTTTTGGGGTTTGATGATCGTATTTTTCACTCTCAATGAGTCTTAAGCCTACCGGAAGTTCATTACGCATTTTTTCATGATTGTATTGCATAATATCAAGCCCTGCACACTGCAAAGGACCATCTGTTCTAAAAGTACTGAGTATGGCTTTTGCTTTTGGTTTAAGCAATTTTAGAAGAAGTTGAAAGTAACGCTCCCGCTCTTTTTTTGAAAGTAAAAAATGAAATACCGCTCTATCATGCCAAATGCCATAGGGTTCGTCTGTTGTAAACTCCAAAATATCATTACAAACATAGCAAATATCTTTGTTATTTAATCTTTGCTTCACAATATCAAGAGAGCTTTGTGCGGTATCGAGCAGTGTTATATGTTTGAAACCTTCTGCAATAAGTTGATCTGCCAAAAAAGAAGCACCGCAGCCTGCATCTATAATGCGACTCTCAGTGCTAGCATACTTTTTTATGAGTTCAAGCGATTTTGCGGGATTATTTTGATGCCAAAGCACTTGTGTGTAATCTTTTGTGCGAAATATCTCATCCCAATGTTGTTTTCGTTTTAGATTTGCAGGGACTTTTGTCGCTTGAAATACCGCGCCCCTTGTTGTCTCGGCAGTTGTGTAGTGAGTATGACCTAAACACGCTACCTCTTTAAAGCCTGCATTTTGCATAAGCTCTAACAATTCTCCCTCACGCAGAGTTCCAGCCACACAGTTTGCCCAATCTTCTTCACCATCATTTGCACAACAAGAACTCTGCTCAAGAGAACAACATTCACTGCTTGCTTCAGATATATCTATCATATCTGCAAAATATATCTTCCCCTCTGGTTTTAATATGCGATAAATTTCAGCAAACACAGACTCTTTACAAGAAGTAAGATTGATAGCACCATTAGAGATGACAACATCAACACTCTCATCTTCAAGTGCGACACTGTCAAAACTGCTCTCTAAAAGTTCTACATTGCTAAATCCGGCAAATTTTGCATGCTCGGAAGCTTTTTCAACCATTTTTGGTGTAATATCTACACCATAAACTCTTCCTCTCTCCCCCACATGAAGGCGTGCGACTAAAACATCGACACCCGCGCCACATCCTAAATCGACAACTGTATCGCCCTCATCTATCTCTGCATCTAAAAAGGGATTACCGACAGCGGCACAATACTCCCACAGTTCTTTTGGCAGAGCATCTATCCACTCTTGTTTGTAGCCATGTGCTTTTGCATTTTCTAAACCCTTCTCCCAGCCAAAATCTTTTTGAGGGTTTTGTGCCAATTCTGTGTAAAGTTCTATGATTTGATTATTGTCTGCCATAACTTCTCCTTTAATCTGCAGTGTTCATATCGAGCATATCAAACAGATTTTTTGCTGATTGGTATCCGTATGCAATCTCATCTTCAACTACCTCTCCATCTGCGTCTATAATGATAAAAGCAGGAGGACCAAAAACTTTGAGTTTTTCTTTAATGGCATTGGCATCTTTGTCTGATTTGTCTGTCATGTCAACCATAAGTGGCATATAGCTTGATTTGAGCATTTCTCTTACCTTAGCATCTTTTAATGTAGTGTTTTTAAGTTTCTCACAAACTCGGCAATGCTCGGCATGAAAATATATTACGATTGGTTTATGCTCACGTAGTGCCTCTGCTCGTTTTGCTGCAAGCTCTTTGAGGTTGGTAATTTTTTCAAATGGAAGCTCTGATGATTTGACTTCACTTTTTTGGTGCGTCAGCGCTACTGTTGGAGTGACATCTGTTTGTAAAGGCAGGGAGAGGTTAGCATTTCCCTTTGCTGCACCAACGAGGCTCATTGTTCCCCATATCAAAAGCAACACCGCTACCATTTTTTGAAATTTTTTCCAGCTGTTAAATTGTTCTTCATTGAAGTTCAAAGCACCTAAATAAACTCCAATACCTACGAAGTAAGCGCCCCATAAAATAAGTGCAGAGATGAGCTGCAGTTCAGCAAATATATAGATGGCGACACCAAGTAAAACAGTCCCGAAAAAATACTTCACCCCATCCATCCAAGCACCTGCTTTTGGAAGCAGGTAGCCAATGCCCATTCCCATAAGCAGTAGTGGAATACCCATACCAAGAGCAAGTGCAAACATTGTCTCAGCGCCCAAAAGAGGGTCACTTGTAGCAATGGCAACACCTAAAAAGGAGATAAGTACAGGAGAGACACACGCACCAAACACAAGAGCTGAGACAAGTCCTAAAAGAAAAACAGCAAAAAACTTTCCGCCTTTTACATTATGTGTTGCACCATCGAGACGAGATTGCAAAGAGGAGGGCAGCTGTACAGTGATGAGACCAAACATTGCGAGTGCCATCAGCACGAATAGCAGACTCATCCCGCTTATTGCCCAGGTATTTTGAAAATAGGACTGAAGCTGTTCGCCTGTTGCTCCGGCGAGTGCACCCATAGCACCATAAGTGATAGCAGTTCCCAAAACATAAGCAAAAGAGAGTTCAAAGGCTTTGGCTTTAGAAATTTTCTTCCCCTCTCCGGCAATGACACTTGAGAGAATAGGAATCATCGGCAAGACACAAGGTGTGAAAGTAAGCAGAATTCCGGCAACAAATGCACCGCTAAGGATGCTGAGTGTACTTTGGGAAGAGAGTGTATCCACTCCTGCAAAGAGGGGCAGACTGAGAATTCCCAGAAGAAATAGGACTCTCATAATATTTTGTTTTTTCATTTATATTCCTCTATAACTATTTAGTGAATTAGCTAAATTCATTTCAAAAGTTTATAGTTAAAAGGCTTAATATAAAGTTAATTGTGTAAATTGCTAAATAGACTTGACAAAATAATGTTAATGATGTAGAATTTTCATTAGTTATTTAGCAATTAAGCTAAATAGTATATCATTAGATAAAGGATCTGTTATGATGGACAGTATGATGAAAAAAGGTAAAGGTATGTGTGACTCTATGATGAGTGATATGGGTGGAATGGATGCTATGATGGCAAAAGGAAAATCAATGTGTGATGATATGATGGGTACTAATGATAACTCCTCATCTAATGACAATGGTTCTTCTTGCTCTAGTAGCAGTGATGCCAGCTCTTGCTCTAAAGATGCAGCACCAAAAAAAGATGATGAGTGTTGCAGTGACGGTTCTTGCGAACTATAAATAAAAAGAGCTCTGAAGCTCTTTTTATCATGAGGAGAAAACTATGATGGAACAATGTAAAAAGATGTGTAAAAGCATGTCTATAGAAGAAAAACGTGAATGTGTATCAAAGATGATGCCAAACTGTTTAGGTTCCGTTTTATCTGCTCTTGATGGTAAAGAGAGTCAGAAATTTGCAAAAGATATGAAAAATAAACTTAATAGTGTACTTGATAAATATCTGATAAAGGATTAGATATACTTTCAATAGAAAAATTAAGGAAATTTATATTATGCTGAATATGGATAAAAAAATACAGATTTTTAAAGCTTTAGGGAATGCAACAAGATTTAAAATTTTTAAAAATATTTTTACGGGTGGATATGCCTGCTCCATAG
>Ga0256829_1000942_pt1 | contig 25605 bp, 24 predicted proteins | sample 131447metaG_FD_185979 | JGI IMG/M metagenome (GOLD analysis project Ga0256829, IMG submission 185979) | Hydrothermal vent microbial communities from Lau Basin, Pacific Ocean - 131-447 | ecosystem: Environmental > Aquatic > Marine > Hydrothermal vents | place: Pacific Ocean: Lau Basin | collected...
TCTTCCAAACACATCAGCCATCACGGGGGAGCCCCTTGCCGCTGAACTCCTTCAGAGAGCCGGGGGCCTTAAAAGGCTGGCATTTATGCCCTCTTCCACGATCCAGACTCTTGGTGCTGAAACGGCTCTTTTCAAGCATATGGTCTCACGGACCCCACCGCCCAAACATGGCATTCTATTCAAGTATCCGGGGCTCACATCACTCCCACGGAATAAGAGAGGCAAAGCCAGCCGAATGATTGCCGGTAAGGTATCGATCTGTGTCCGCGCGGACCTTGCCGGCCACATGATTGATACCAAAAGCATCAAGGCCGGCATACAGAAAAAAATGAACAGGTTAAAGGGTCAGTAGGTTTCGAGTTCTCTCTGAACGACCTTCTCCATCTCTGGAATTGGTTCCGGGTAAACACCGGTCAGGCAAGCCTTACAAAGTCTTTCAGAAGGCATCCCGATTCCCCTGATGAGACCATCAATGGAGAGGTATTCCAGCGAATCTGCACCAACTTCCTTACAGATCTCCTTGGGAGTGCGGTCACGTGCAATAAAATCTTTTCTGGTCTTCATGTCGACACCATAATAGCATGGGGCCACTATCATTGGAGAGCCTATTCTCACGTGCACCTCCTTAGCTCCTTGCTTCCTTAGGATGCTGACTATGCGCCTTATTGTGTTGCCACGAACTATGCTGTCATCAACCAGAACAACCCTCTTCCCCTCAATGGCGGATTTTATGGGGTTTAGCTTTAACCTAATGGCGTTTACCCTCCCCTCCTGGGTGGGCATGATAAATGTTCTTCCCGAGTACCTGTTCTTGATCAATCCCTCACTGTACTTTATGCCCGATTCCTCTGAAAATCCCAGGGATTGTGCTCTTCCAGAATCCGGTACCGGTATCACAACGTCTGCATCTACCGGATGTTCCCTTGCAAGGATTCTGCCAAGCTCAATCCTCGTTCTGAAGACCTCTGCAGAATCTATTATGCTGTCAGGTCTCGCGAAGTAGACATATTCAAACATGCAGTGAGATATCGATCCTGTGATGCGAAACAGGCTCCGATAACTTCTTGGTGTCAGTTCAATAATCTCGCCAGGGAGAACATCACGGATTAGCTCCCCACCAAGTACGTCAAAGGTGCATGATTCGGATGCAACCATAAAGCTTTCTTTCGTTTTTCCAATAACGAGTGGTCTGAATCCGTGAGGATCCCTCACAGCAAAGAGCCTTTCATTTATGAGGAGTGCCAGCGAGTAAGCCCCCTTCAGCCTTGACATGGCATAACGGAGTCCATCTTCCACCCCTCTCTGAGAGATGTCCCTGGCTATCTCCGCCAGAAGAACCTCGGTGTCGCTGTTCGTGACAAAAGCAACACCTCTTCTTTTGAGATCCCTTCTCAGATCCTCTGCGTTGGTAATCTCTCCATTGTGCGAGACTGAGAAGTAACCAGCTGCACCCGACAGTGCGAAAGGACCAGCATTCTGAGAAGATTTCGAGCCTTTTGTGGAGTATCTGGTATGGCCGATCCCTACCGATGAGTCCGCAAAAGCTTCAGGAAGCTCAGTTTCGGGGCCAAAGACGTCTGATACAAGGCCGGGCCCCTTTATGAGTTTTATCTTCTCACCATTGTAAAGGGATATTCCCGCGCTTTCCTGCCCTCTGTGTTGAAGACTCTTCAAACCCAGTACCAGACTTGAAAAAACTGGAACAGTCCCCGTGATGCCTATGACGGCACAATCTTCACTTGGCTTTTGCCCAGTTATAGTGTCGAATTCTGGGTGCCGGGAATCCACAGTGGGAACACCTCTTTTTTCTTATGTGGTATGAGTGGTGACCACACCTTCTGCATCTTATGTGAACCTTCTTTTTGTTTATCTTTCCCATTGCAGCAGTTCCGTTGCTCATGTGGAATCCTCCTCCGATGGAGATACAAACACTACGTTGTCCCCACGCACCAGCATGATGCTGTGCGTTCCCTGCGATTCTCCGTTTATAGTTTCCATGGCATTCCTGATCACGAGATTCATGTATATATCATATCCATCGAGAATGCCGGAGTACTGCCTGTTTCCACGAACATCCACCAGTATGTTGCTGTTGATGGACCTCCGAAGAATATCCATTGGCTTTTGAAATCCCTGTTGATATTTTGACATGATAGCTCTGCAGGATTTTAGGAATATATATAACTTTATTTGTATTTGAATCATGCAGGTGCGATTTAAATATCTCCATTCCGATCTTTCTTTTTAGATGATAACATCATTCTTTCCTTCCCTATGATATTTTTTTACAAGGGTAAGGTTATATGGTCTAACAAGAGAAACCTTAAATGCTTATATCCAACATTGTTATGTCGTTAGAGCAAAACGTCCAGTTGACCTGATAGAATGGGTCGGGATATGGTGAATAAAATATGAAGATGCCTAAAACGGTCAGGGCTTACTGTCCAAAGTGTCGCACTCATACGGATCATGAGGTTGAAAGGGTGAGAAAGAAGAAGCCCAGTGAATTGAAGGCAGGCCAGAGGAGATTCAGAAGGGTTACCGCGGGTTACGGAGGTTTTCCCAGACCCCGTTTTGAGGGCAGGGAGAAGCCGACCAAGAGAATATCTATAAGGCTTAGGTGCAAGGTGTGCAAGTTCGCGGTCACGCCGCCCACCAAGAGAGCCAGAAAATTTGAATTGGTGGAGGCTTGAGAATGGCTGAGAGAGCATTCAGGAAGATAAAGGTGAATCAGAACGGGTTTGTCAGGATAGTGTGCCCGGATTGCAGCAACGAGCAGATAACGTACAGCAGAATATCTTCGGAGGTGCACTGTCTCATCTGTGGGGCGCTTCTGGCCAAACCCACTGGTGGGATACTTTCCACGATATCAGAAACCGTTGAGGAAGTAAGATGAAGAGGGATCTTCCGGAGACAGGAGATCTTGTGATTGCGTCCGTGCGAGAGGTACGAGGGTTTGGCGCTAAAGTAGTACTGGTCGAGTACGAGAATGTGCGCGGTTTTATCCACATCGCCGAGGTGGCGAGGGGCTGGGTGAAGAACATACGAAACTATCTGAAGGAGGGCCAGAATGTTGTTTGTAAGGTTCTAAGCACTGATGCCTCCAGAAGGTATGTTGAACTATCTCTGAAGAGGGTAAACCAACACCAGAAGAGGGAGAAGATCTCGGAGTGGAAGAACGAGCAGAAGGCAAACAAGCTTCTTGAAATCGTCGCTGCGAGGTTGAACACAACCGTTGAAAATTGCAGGAGAGAATTCGCCGATGCCCTCGTGGATAGCTATGAAACCCTGTACGGTGCATTTGAGGACGCGGTCGAATCTGAGAACTGGCTCCCAGATGTTAATGATCCGTGGAAAGAGGTGTTCGTCCAGGTTGCAAGGGAAAACATATCGCCCGCGGAGGTGACCATAGGCGGTGAGCTTGAACTATACTCTCTTGAATCTGATGGGGTTCTAAGGGTTAAATCGTGCGTGGAAGATGTCAGCGATAGGAATGTTCGAGTCACCTATCAGGGCGCTCCGGTGTATCGAATTTCAGTGGTGGACAAAGACTTTAAGAGTGCTGAGGAGATACTGAAATTGAAGGTTGATATGATCATCGGCAGGGCAAAGGAAGTCGGTGTTCATGCTGAATTCAAGAGAACGTAAATGAAATCCTTGATAAGGAAATGTAAAAGGTGTGGGATCTACACCATGAAATCCGTCTGCGATATCTGTGGTGAGGAAACAGTCATGGCGATTCCACCCAGATATTCTCCTGTTGATCGGTTTCAGAAATACAGATTGAAAGAGAAGGGTGAACTGATTGGAAAAAATAATACTGAATGAAGTCAGAAAACCGCGGCTTAAGAATCCGGTACTCGTTGGTGGATTGCCAGGCATAGGAAATGTTGGGCGTATTGCTGCAGAGTACCTTGTTGAGAAGCTGAAGATGAAGAAGATGTGGGATCTCTTCTCCCAGTTCTTCCCACCACAGGTACTCATAAAGGAAAACGGTGAGATCAATCTTGTCAGAAATTCTGTCTATTACAAAAAGTTCAGGGACAAACCTGATCTTCTGGTTCTTCTGGGTGATTCGCAAAGCACCACTCAGGAGGGACAGTATGAACTATCCCATTACATTCTCACGATGTTGAAGAATGTAAATGTTTCGATGATCTACACTCTGGGTGGATACAGCACGGGACGAATTGTTGAGGATCCCCGTGTTCTGGGTGCCGTCACCAGAAAGGATCTCGTGCCATCACTGAAGAAGAGTGGAGTTGTCTTTCCCAAGGGTGAGCCGGGTGGTGGCATTGTGGGTTCTGCAGGCCTCCTGCTGGGTCTTGCGAAGGAAATGTTCTCCATTGATGGAGTGTGTCTTATGGGAGAAACCTCTGGCTACTTCGCAGATCCCAAGGGCGCGATAAAGATACTGGTCGTTCTGAAGGAGATACTCGATCTTGACCTCGATCTTAAGGAATTGCAGATTAAGAGCAAGCAGATTGAGGAGATAACTGGTCGCATTCAGGAGGAGAACCAGCCATACTCTCCATCAGGAGAGGATCTTGGTTACTTTGGCTGATTCCAATCTCTATTTGCCGATCATGTAAACGGAATAGAAGCCATTCTTATCCTGGAAAACTCTGTTAACCCTGAGACCGGCTCTACTGGCATACATTTTTACATCCTCAATGTCATACTTGTAGGAATTCTCCGTATGGATATGCTCACCTGATCTGAACCTTACTGATTTTCCCGAGATGGTGTATGTGTCATCTCTTTTTACAACCAGATGCATCTCAATTCTTTTTAGCTTGTGATTGTAGATGGCCCTGTGTGTGAAATTTGAGATATCAATATTCGCATCCATCTCTCTGTTTATTCTTCTCAGCAAATTGAGGTTGAATTTCGCGGTGATACCTCTGGAATCGTTGTACGCTCTCTCCAGAATTTTTGCGTCCTTTGGAGCATCAACTCCAAGGATGAGAAAGTCACCATTTTTCATGGCCATGGAACAGTTCCTGAAGAAATCAACGGTCTGAGCAGGTTCGAAATTACCAATCGACGAACCCAGGAAAAGGAATACCCTCTTACCAGTTTTCGGGAGATCTATGAGATCAAATCTCTTTGAGAAGTCCGAACAGATAGCGATTATCTTGAGGCCTGGATAGATTTCGGAAAGCTTTCTGGCATTCTTTAGCATGAAATCATCTGCTATATCCACCACGGCATAGCATTCAAGCTGAGGAATCATATCAATGAATCCTCTGGCCTTTGAGAGATCTCCTCCACCAAACTCCACGAGGGTGTTTGTGTCTCTGAGAATCTCTGAGAGCTCCTCTCTGTTCTCTGCCAGAATCTCACTCTCCAGTCTTGTCAGATAGTATTCATCCAGAGATGTGATCTCCGTGAAGAGATGAGATCCATCATCATCATACAGAAGCTTGGGAGGGATGCTCTTCTGCTCCCTGCTGAGGCCAGCCAGCACCTCGCTTTTGAAATCGCTGTGCTTTTCAACGCAGCGGTGAAAGATAATATTGGAAATGATTACCACCTCCGATGGCCAAAACGCCATACACCTCTTTGAGAAGCCATCCCGTACTCAAAAAATCGTGCGTGGCATATACCTGCATTATTGATGCCATCTTCATATATTGCATGCCACCGGTTTGAATGTTCGGTGATATTGCTTTCAACAGGAAAAGGCTCGCTTTTTATTTTCATTATAATCTAGCATATGTTTTTCCATTTTAATATTTACTTGTTAATGATCACAGCAGTTTTCCATCTGAAAAGAGAGTTCCAAGAAGCACTTAAAAGAGAGGCTGTTGCAGGATAGTAACTCTTGATGAGAAATAGAGGAAAAAAAATATACTCCGCATCAATGGTTAGGTGTGTCTGAGAAGGGAAGATCACCCCATTCATCACCTGTTGAGATATCCATCTCCGAGTTTTTTGAGAAGAACAGGCACATTCTTGGTTTTGACTCTCCTCAGAAGGCCCTCTACATGATTGTAAAGGAAGCCCTTGACAACTCTCTCGATGCATGTGAGGAGAATGGAATACTTCCTGATATTTATATCAGGATAGCGAAGGTGGATCAGGATCGTTATGAGATCACCATAAGGGACAATGGTCCCGGGATCGGAAGGAAAGAAATACCCAACGTGTTCGGCAAGCTTCTGTACGGTTCGAGATTTCATGCATACAAGCAGTCTCGAGGGCAGCAGGGAATTGGCATAACTGCGGCTGTACTCTATGGACAGACCACGACAGGAAAACCCTCAGAGATCATCACCAAGAGAGCCGGGGATGACGTGGCTTTTCGTTTTGTTCTCGGGATAAATGTTAAGAACAACACACCCAATGTGATGGTGGAGGAGCCCGTAATCTGGGATCAAAAGTCCGGGACAGAGATAAAAATAACGGCCAGAGCCAGATATCACACTGGGAAGCAATCGGTCGTGGAGTATATGCGGGAGACTGCAGCGGTTAACCCCAACATGGAACTCACGTACGATGACCCGGATGGGAATAGAATGGTTTTCAGGAGGGTGGCTGACATGATATCTCGAACCGCCGAGGAGGTGAAGCCTTATCCCGTCGGTCTTGAGATAGGTGAGATTAAACATCTCGCCGGACAATCTTCAAGGAAGACTGTGCGCGAGTTCCTCGTGGGAGATTTCAGCAGGATCACACCCGGTATAGCCGATGAGATTTTATCATTTGCCGGGGTGGATATTGAGAAGCGGCCTGGAAAACTCACCACCGAGGAGATATCCAGGATCAAGGACGCAATGAGGAAGGTAAATGTACCACCTCCACCCCTACGGTGTCTGTCCCCTTTCGGGGAGATCTTCATTCGCAAGGGACTAATGAATGTTTATGGAGATCTGAAACCGTCCTTCTATTCGAAGCCTGTTGAGAGAAAACCTTCTGTGTATAATTCAAATCCATTTTCGGTAGAGGTGGGTTTCGTATATGGTGGTGATCTGCCCGTGGATCAGCAGATCAGGATCGTGCGCTATGCCAACAAGGTTCCCCTGCTGTATCAGGCCGGTGCCTGTGCTATCACCCGTGCTGTGCAGGAAACCGATTGGAGACCATACGGTCTGGAGCAAAGAGGTGGAAATGGAACACCCTATGGCCCCCTCATCCTTCTTGTTCACGTTTATGGCGTTAGGATTCCGTACACATCCGAGTCCAAGGAGGCTGTGGCGCCAGTTCCAAAAATTCTGGAGGAGATTAAGGCCGCTCTCAGAACTGCTGGCCGGGAGCTCAAGAGGTATCACCAGAAGAGTCTGAAGAGAAAGAAGGCGTATGAAAAATTCAATCTCGTGGGTGTGATGCTGCCAGAGATCGCGAGAAAATCCGCATCTCTTCTTGGTCGTTCTGTTCCGGACATTGATCCTGTGATCTCAAAGATAGCCAATGTCCTGTTTATCACTGAAGATATCAGCAAGAATGGTGATCGGGTTAGTGTTACCTGTCACGTTTTCAACTACACCAAACAGATCAGGAGCTTCAGGCTTGTTGCCTTTCCGCCGGTTGGAAACATTGAGGGCACCGATGAATTCAACATAGAAAAACTGGAGAGTTCCAGGAGGATCGACATCGATTTTCAGGTATCAGATGTGAAAGGAAACTATCCGGGAACCATCTATTACTTCAAGGGAATCGATCCCGTTCATGTTCTGGGCGCGGAACCTCTACCTGCAGACTGGAAGGTGTCCGGTATTGAGGTGGAAGTAGGTGATTCATAGTGCGGTGTTTTAACTTTGCATTGGCTCTGGAACTGTTTCGCATAAAAGAAGGTGGTTATCCTGCAGAAAGATGTTGAGATGAAGCTCCGGTCGATCGTAGAGAAGATCTATGGTGACCTGATGGCTGGAGAGGTTCCTGAGCTATCCCTTCCATCTAGGACGAAGAACAACATTGTTCTGGACGAGGAGAACCTTGTGTGGAGATACGGCTCACAGATGGTGAGCAGAAAAGCATCCTCGACGGATGGGGCAGGATATCTCATAAAGACAATCTACGTTATAGAGTTCATTCTCGATATGATGAGGAGCGGGAAATCTTCCACATTAAGAGAGATGTACTACATATCCGAGGGCTGGAACCTGGGTAAATTCCATTCGCAGAGCGAGTCAAATCTTACAGCCGAGGACCTTGAGGTCGTCAGCAATCTCCTGAGAGAGGATTTTAAGCTCCGCCCCGAGGAGAACGGTGCCAGTGTTATCGGTAACCTCACTATAGAGGAGAGGAACAGGAAAGGGATTTTCAAGAGGATTAACTGCAAGGACGACGTTGGAGATGCCGGATATCAGATACCCTACACCGTCGAGGAGGACAAGCTTCGCATCGTTTCAGGAGATGCCGATTTTGTCCTGGCCATTGAAACAGGAGGTATGTTTGACAGGCTTGTGGAAAACGGATTTGATGAAGAACTCAATGCGATTCTTGTGCATCTAAAAGGACAGCCTGCCAGAAGCACCAGGCGTCTTCTGAAAAGGCTCAACACAGAGCTCAATTTGCCCGTTATTGTTTTCACGGATGGAGATCCATGGTCCTTTCGCATATTCGCATCCGTTGCATATGGGGCTATAAAGACTGCTCACATCTCACAGTATCTCGCGGTTCCCACAGCTGAGTTTGTTGGAATAACTGCCACAGATATTCTGACATACGACCTTCCCACAGATCGCCTCTCAGAGCACGACGTGGACGCGTTGAACTCTGAGCTTAAGGATCCGAGATTCAACACAGACTTCTGGAAGAGTGAGATTGAGATAATGCTCAAAACCGGTAAGAAGGCCGAGCAGCAGGCACTTGCCAAATACGGTCTTGATTTCGTTACAACGGAGTATCTGCCGGAAAAGCTCAGCCAGCTGGGGGTGATCCGGAGGTGAGATTATCAGGAATTCAGATGAGATCGGGAAAAAGTGTGGAGAGAAATATCGGGAGATCAATGCGTTTTCTCAGAGAAGCAATCAGAATGGAGCCCGATATGGTGGTCTTTCCTGAATACCAGATGCTGGTCCCAGACTATGATGATGTTTCAACAACACTGGAAAAGTTTGAAGATATGGGTGGCAGATTTATGTCTGCCTTTAGCGGTGCGTCTGAGGAGTTCGGTATTCCACTTCTCGTGAACGCTGCAATAAGATATGGAGAGGGAAGGTACAATGCCAGCATACTTCTAGATCATGGAAAGGTGATATACAGGTATGATAAACTCCATCTCTTCGACGCCTACAGCTTCAGAGAGAGTGCCATATACTCAAAGGGCGAGCATCTTCCTGGAGTTTACAGAATCGCTGGTTTCAACGTATCGTGGCTTATCTGCTACGATCTCAGATTCCCGGAGATATCGAGAATATGTGAGGAGAAAGGCGCAGATCTGATAATATATCAGGCAGGATGGTATTCCGGAAGGAATAAGCGCCAGCTCTGGCTATCCCTTCTGATGGCCAGGGCGACCGAGACGGGCGCGTATGTGGCAGGCATTGGCCAGAGTGGACCGGTTTTCACCGGAAACAGCGTGGTCTTTTCCCCCTTTGGTGATATCATTGGAAAGCTTTCATCCGGAGAGGGGATAATCACGGTCGATCTTAACAGGTCTTTGTTGGATGATTACAGGAGCGAGATTCCGTTGAGACATCAGAGAAGAGATGATCTTTATTCTATAATTCAGCAAGAGAAGTGATCTGTTCAAGAAAAGACCGCATCTCTCGAACATCACTGAAAACGAAGCGAGCTCTGGTTTTTCCCCCACCGACCTTGATGGTCATGGCATCAGGATTCTTCTCAAAAGCGTCCTCGTCAGTGTTGTCATCACCTGCAATCAGTGCAGTGTGTGATTCTCGAACCTCTTTTATGGTGGTTCCCTTGTTGATTCCCGGTATCCTAAGTTCCGCTATCATTTTTCCCAGGTAGAGGGACATCCCAGTAGACGATGCCATTTCACTGATCTTATCAATCAGCCTTTCTCTGTTGCGTATGTCGACCAATCCGAGATGAAACAGCAGGTTTCCTCCTTTGTTGTAGATCCTCAGGCCTCTGAACTTTTCTTTGAGATCTGCACTCATTTCGTAAAGCGAATCGCAAATCTCCACGTATCTTTTCAAATCACGGATATGTTCTCTGTAGATCCCGTTTATTCTGGAAACCGCACCATGCAGGGCTATCACATTGAAACCGTTTCCTATGAAATTCCCTATCTCTGCCATCGATCTGCCGGTCACCACGAACATTTTATATCTCCTGGATAGCCTGGTGAGGAGATCCAAGAGATGCTCATCTGGCAGCGCCTTCTCGGGATCCATCACAATTGGTACAAGGGTTCCGTCATAATCGAGAAAGATGTACGGATCGCGGGTGGAAAGATCTGCAAAGGTTTCAATCGCTTCCATTAACGTTCCAGGCATTCGCACTCCTCTTCTGTTTTCTTATAGTCCTGAGAATGGTAGAGAGCCACCAGTTTAGATCGTGCTTCGTAACAATGTGCTTCATCTGATTCATCCTTCCTCTTATCTCATCCTCCTTCATATTGAGTGCCACGAAGAGCGCATCGGCCATATCACCTATGCTGTACGGATTCACCTTTACAGCCCCACTGAGTTCCTCCGCGGCCCCAGCAAATTTTGATATAATGATAATTCCATCTTCGCTGACCGAGACGAATTCCTTGCTAACGAGGTTTAGACCATCGATCAGAGGTGCAATAAATGCTATTTTTGCCCTGGTGTAGAGGGATTTCAGGAGATTGTCTGATATTGATCTGTACATATATATGATGGGCATCCAGGAAAAATCCCCATATTTTCCGTTCACGCGTCCGATATTCATCTCGAGCTCTCTTTTCATCGCCCTGTACTCTGATATCGTGGTTCTGCTTGGATTAACCACCATAATGTACACAAACTTTCCCCGCAGGATACTGTGCTTCTTCAGTAAGGCATCTATGGCCATGACCCTGTTAACAAGTCCCTTGGTATAGTCCAGCCGGTCAATTGAGAAGATTATGTCCTTGTTCTTTATGTTGGCCAGGCTCGTCGGGATCGTTTTACGTGGTGAATAATAAGATGTATCTATTCCCAATGGCACGGCGAGAACCTTCGATTTTATGCCTGTCTCTCTTCCCAGGAACCTTTTCGTGCAGGATAGGAAATGATCTCTGTAAAGACGGGTATGGAAGGTTATCAGATCGCTGCTGGTGATGGATTGTATGATCTGCCTCGCTTCCGGGAGAATGGAGAAGAACTCCTCCGAAACCCACGGAATATGCCATGTGAACGTTATGTGGTTGTTTATCCTTGCCTCCCTGAGCAGTTTCGGTAGCAGGGCAAGCTGATAATCGTGAATCCATATGTCCGTATCATTCGAAATATTCTCCAGAATCTTGTCACGAAATTTCTCATTGACTTTTAGGTAATATGAATAACTGGATTTGGAAAACTTGATTCTCGATCTGAAATAGTGGAAGAGTGGCCAAAGCGTTTCATTTGAAAACTGATCATAGAATCCGGTCTTCTCCTCTCTGGACAAAAAAACTCTCACAACTTTGTACCTACCGACGTTTTCGACTGGATAGTGGGAATCGGCTTTACCATTGCCCCAGCAAACCCACGTGCCCCCATTTTCACCGAGCATGCGTTTCAGGGCAGTCGCCACACCACCCACATTTTCCTTCACCGAACCTCTGTTCTCCAGGGATTCATGTGAGATGGGGCATCGTGAGGTGGCAACCAGGTAGCTCATCCTTTTAAAAGTATTTGATATTATATAATGGTATCTTAGGGAATCATTATATTTATATACAAATATATGAAATAGTGGTTATTTAGGATACTATCAGATCGCCGTTTTACGAGAGCATGAGATTTCTCTGAGAGGTACCAGAGTGAAAACAGTTTTTTGTGGAATATTTTTAACCGTTGTTGTAATCATTCTCTATGGCAAGAAGGAAAATATCGGTGATAGGGGCGGGCAATGTTGGTTCATCCGTTGCTCAGTTTCTTGCAATAGAAGAACTCGGTGATATCTATCTTTTTGATGTAGTGGACGGCCTACCTGAGGGAAAGGCACTCGATATTCAGGAGGGGGCTCCCCACTGGGGTTTTTCGAACAGGATAAAGGGATTCACAACCTCTGATCCGGATGCGTACAGGAACCTTGAAGGTTCAGATGTGATAGTTGTAACCGCTGGACTTGCCAGGAAGCCAGGTATGTCCAGAGATGACCTTCTGGAAAAAAATGTAAACATAATGAAATCGGTGGGTTCCTCCATAAAGAAATACTCTCCCAACTCCATTCTTGTTGTTGTGACCAACCCGGCCGATGTCATAGCTTACGCTCTCCACAAGATCACGGGTATTGATCCATCAAGAATTCTTGGTCTGGGTGGATCTCTGGACAGCGCAAGATTCAGAACATTCCTTTCACTGGAGCTTGATGTTTCGCCCAAGGATGTCAACGCATTCGTTCTGGGTGGCCATGGAGATGATATGGTTCCTTTTATAAGGTACTCTAACGTTGCGGGAATACCAATAACAAAGCTTCTTAGCAGGGAAAAGATCGATGAGATCGTGAAGCGTACCAGATTTGGCGGTGGTGAGATAGTCAACTACCTTAAAACAGGCTCTGCATATTATGCGCCCGGTGTATCCATCGCCGCAATGGTGAAATCGATTATACGTGAAGAGAGAAGAATAATTCCATGCGCAGCCTATCTTTCGGGAGAGCATGCGAAGCATTACGGAGCCGAAGGGATCTTCATAGGTCTGCCGGTCAAAATAGGGCCCGGCGGCGTGGAGAACATATACGACGTTGATTTTGAAGATGAAGAGCTTAAACTCTGGAAGAAGACGGTCGAATCCGTAAAAGGTGGCTGCGCAAAGGTCGATGAATTCCTCAATAAGTGAGGATTGCTCATCATCTGTTATCCTCGTGTGATGCTGGCGGAATATCGCCGGCTTAAATTTTTTGGTTTTACTTTTCTCTCACGGTGTAATGCGTTACGCAGTTTGTTAGGTAACATCTCTGATTAGAAAGGAGAATTTTTTACCCGAATTATGGGTCAACCTCCTCTTCACATGGGGATGATTAATCTGCCCATCAGTTCTTGCTGCAAAGAATCCAACACCCTTAAAGACCAGATTACCTATCTGCTGTTAGAGGTTATTAAGAAAGGTCTGGTAGAATTCCGGTAGGCTTTCATATTCAATAGGATCTGGGCTACCGGCCTCCATAAAGCCTTTCAGCCTCAGGATGCATGAATCACATCTCCCACAGGCCTTCTCGCCTCCACGGTAGCACGACCAGGTCAGTTTGTACGGAACACCAAGTTTAAGCCCCATCCTTATTATTTCTCCTTTTGAGAGGTACTGCAACGGTGCCACAACGCTCATCCCCTCCTCGGTCCCGATCTTCGTACCCTCCTGGAGAGCCCGCTCCATGTAATTCACGAAAGAGGGGCGGCAGTCCGGATAGCCTGAATAGTCCACACTGTTTGCGCCATATATGATCGTCCTGGCGCCGATCGTTTCTGCGTAAGATGCCGCTATTGAGAGAAAGATTATGTTTCTGGATGGTACATATGTGTTCGGTATGGTGCTTCCAATCTCATCTGGGCTATGATCCTCCACAGCGGCCTCAGATGTCAGTGAGCTACCACCTATCTGGCGCAGATCAATGGAAAACTCCTTGAGTTTAAGGCCGTAGTGCTCGGCGATTTTTCGGGAACTTTCGTTTTCCCGAGAATGTCTCTGCCCATACTCGAAGGAGATGGGATTGACCTGATAACCATTTTTCAGCGATAGAGCGAGAGCGGTGGAGGAATCAACGCCTCCGGAGAGAAGTATAACTGCCTTCCTATCGTTTTTCGGCACAGGCTACCCTCCCAGGGCCCTCATGCAGGCAGAGTTTCAGGGATTTTACATTTTTTTCATTCTTCAATCTCTCCCACAGGGAATTCAAAAGAAAGATAGACAGATCCTCCGAGGAGGAGGAATCTGCATCAATGTGGAATGTGTACACTTCAGGTATAGAAAGCAACCTGCCGTTGTACGATATCAGGAGATTTTCTCCGGATTTGTGCCACTCGAGCACATCACTTTGATTTGGAATGAGGAGGTGGTGATCGATCTCATCAATGATCTCACGGATCTGTCTCTCCACGAGAAGGAAATCAACAACCATGCCCTTTTCATTCGCTCCCCCGATCTCCACGGAAACTGCGTAATCATGACCGTGAATTCTCTCGCATTTTGTGTGTGTTGGGAGGAAATGGGCGCAAGAGAATCTCAGATTGAGGATTTCACCATCTAATCTTATCTCCATATTGAGATTATCACGTTATAATATTTATGTACTGTGAAAGGTGATATTGTTGATGCGCAGTACCAATTTGCAACGTACCATTCTCCTTTCTGATAAACCATTCCCTGGAACTAAAATTGACCGAAGCAGGTAATTCTTCAGAGAGGTCTTGTGGTACGAACTGCTAGATGGTATCGCTGGGTTATAATCTTTGCATTCCTGTATGAGTATAGATTACGAACGTGGATTGACCAGCGTGATTTTTTTCCTCACATCTCCTCATTACACGATTTCCAAAACGTTTAAGAACGGTTTTTGTAGGTCCCCGGAACAATATGGTAAATTCATGCCTCAATTTTTGGGCAAAAAATAAAAATATATTAGGTCAGAAACATTACCTTGTACTAAGGAAATTACAGAGAGGAAAACAGCAGATGGATTTACCTCGCATACTGTTTGTCAATGAGGCGTTCTTTCCTCATGAGGGGGGAGCTGAGAGAAGGGCATACGAAACTATCAAAAGGCTTGATAGGAAGGGTTTTGAAGTCAAGGTTATTACAAATGATTTCGGTGAGCGCTCCGAGCTTAACGGTGTGGATGTAGATTACATAACACGAATGGATGAGAGAGATTACTTTGATAATGGCTCCAGAAAAATAAGGGGCGTTTTAAAATTCACCTCGGCCGTGAAGAGGGCTCTGAAGAAATATGATGATTATGACATTTACAGCTTCGATGAGTTTCCGCTCCTTCACGCGGTGAAAGGAGCACAGCAGGTACCCCGGAGAGCATCAAAGATATTCACCTGGCACGAGGTTCTGAGAGAATTTTACAATGGTAGAGGAGGTATATGGAGACTGGCCAGCAGGTGGGAGAAGAAGATCAGTGACATTTACAGCCACAATATTGCAGTTTCAAACTCCATCCGTTCTCTCCTTGATTCTTATTACGGTAAAGAGGATGTTACGGTGATTGAGAACGGCGTTGATGTTTCGGAGTATGCCGGCTCAGGCGATGAGAAAGAATGGGGGACAGTTTTCTACGTTGGGAGGATAGAGCCGCACAAACAGCTCGATAAGCTGATCAAATATTTTCGTGGCCAGGAGAAGTTCAAACTGGAGATCGTTGGCTCAGGTAGCCAGATCTCTCATCTCAGGAGGATTTCACGCAATGATCCAAATATTCAGATCACCGGGCACCTTCCAAGGGATGAACTGATAGAGAGGATGAAGAGGGCCTGGGTGTTTGTCATGCCCAGCAGCAGGGAAGGTTTCAGCATAGCGTCTCTCGAGGCCATGGCTGCTGGTCTTCCGGTGGTGACAACGACAAGCAGGTTTAACCTCGCCGCCAATGAAATCATAAAGGAAGGGTATAATGGAATCATTCTGAAGGACCTCTCATATCTGATGGATACACTGGAGAACCTTTGGAACAACGAAGAGCGGTGGAGATATCTGAGCTCAAACGCTCTCAGTTTTTCACGCTCTTATGACTGGAGCGTCATAACCGATAAGATGGCCGATCTGTTCGTCTCGATGTGGGTATGAAGAAGCATCAGAGGATTTATGAGATTTCTGCTGTGCTGGGTATTTCCATCCTCTTCAGGGTCGTCATTTTCTACGGTGCGTTTGCTCCGCATGTTGATGCGGCAGAGTTTGCAACGTTTGTAAGGGAGATAGCCATAAACAATGGATCGGTTCCCACAGTAAACAGCCTCTACTTTCCGGGGAGCAGGTTCATATACCCCCCCTTGCTTTTCCTCTTCGTTTATTATGTTTCTCTCATCTTCCACGCGGGTGGCCCATCTCAGGGATATTTTTATCTGTATTCCCTCTTTGTTCTTGCTGTTGTGGCAGGATCGGTGAAGAATGCCTTCATCTACCGGAAAACGGTTAACCCAGAAGTGAAAGGTAGCAGGGCCCTTTCATTTGTGATACCGGTTTTCTTCGGAGTTGATATTTATGCCTTAACCTGGGGTGGATATGCGTATATTGTTGATTACCTATTCCTGATTCTTCTGCTTTTTCACCTCGATAAAGGGAAATGGAACAGGTATGATTTTCTTTATGGCGCATTCCTCTCTCTGGTGATTCCCCTAACCCATGATCTGACATGGTTCATTGCTGAGGCATCTGTAACCGGTTTCCTCATATTCAACGTGATTCAGAAGAGGAGGGTTAAGGCCATTATGTCCTCTTTCATACTGATCGTATCCACCGTTACGGGCATCATCTGGTGGCTTCCACGCGTATCTTTCGTTGTAAGTGCAATCTCCATCGGTCAGAGCGCAGGCGCTGGCTTCTTCTCCCCGGTAAACTCTGATTACAGTGCCCTGTTGGCCATACCGTTCGGCGTTCCTGTGGGTGTGCTTGCGGTCCTTGAGCTGGTGGCATCTCTGCGAAGGCATAAGTTCGAACCGATTGATGCCTTTACTGTTGCAATGGTGGTAGGAGCATTCATGCTTCTGATCATTGTGAGGGATCCGATCATTGCTGCCCGGATAGCACTCTATCTGTACACCTTCCTCATGATTATAGTTTTGAAGAATATCCACATTATCTCGTGGAAAGGAGTTATGGGATCTCGCCACATGCGCTGGAACCTGAAACCAAGAAAAGTTGTGGCTCTGGCCGTTGTACTTCTTTTTGCAGTTGGTATTCCGTCACAGTTTGCCATTTCGAGTTCAGCATCCCATTATTATTCAGAGGGAATGTTTCTCTACGATCACGATCTTATAACATGGGCAGGATCACACATGCAGAATGGAACCATCCTTGCACCGGAGATTGGCAATTATATTTCATCAATAGATGGATTGCCTGTTATCCTCTACTCGGGTTTTATCGTTGGGAAGGAGCAGATCATTCAACGTGAGGTTGCGCTTGATCTGATATCGGGGCATATCAATTCGTCTCTTATGAAGCTCCTGGATACCTACAACATAAGGTATCTCATACTTCCACTTTCCCTGATGGAGAAAAACGGATCAGAACACGTGAATATCAAAACACCTCCGCTTTACCTTATGAAGAATTTTGGGGATTATTCTGTGTACCGCATAAGTTATATGCAGCTAAACCAAAATTATCAATAGTAGTTTGCTATTAAATTGGTCGGGCCGGGTGCTTCAATGATCGAAACTTTTTCCCTTTCCAAAGTATATGATAAAGGTATCACCGCACTTTCCGGTATAACCACAACCATAAATGATAGATTAACTGCGATTATAGGTCGCAATGGGGCGGGGAAGACAACCTTTTCCCGAATAGTTTCAACTCAGCTTGAGCCAACCAGTGGTAGTGCTATCATTGATGGTCTTGACATACTCAGGGATGCCAGAAGAATAAGAAAACGCATTGTGAGCATCCCACAGGAGGCCTCCCCGATAAGTGTGCTGACGCCACTCGAGCAGGTTAAGCTGTATCTCGTGGGAAGAGGATTATCCATAAAGGAGGCGCATGCTGAGACCATCAGAGTTCTGGATGCGATGAACATGCGAGATTTCAAGAATTCACCGGCGGACACACTTTCAGGTGGCATGAAGCGAAAGATCTTTGTCTGCATGGCAATTGCATCGAACGCCGACATTGTTTTTCTGGATGAGCCCACCACCGGTCTCGATCCGGTTTCCAGAATGGAGGTGTGGTCGTCCCTGGGCGAACTATCTGGGGAGGTTATTCTCACCACCCACTATATGGAGGAGGCACAGGAACTCGCGGACAGGGTCATTCTCTTCGAGAGGGGAAGGATAATAGAGGACGGGACCGTGGAAAATCTTCTTTCCAAATTCAGAGGAAAGGTGAGGGTGGAATGCCCCCAGCTCGATGATTATGATTACCGGATCGGAAATAGGGTGATAAAATACGTGAACAGAAAGGAAGCAAACGAATACATAGGACTTGGTTGTAAGGTCAAACCAATAACTCTGGACGATATATTCCTCTCGCACGGTGTTCAACTTGAATATTAGGTTCATCCTTCTGCTTGCTTGGTATTACGGTTTCAGGACGATAAAGAGAGGGATCTCTTATGTTATATACTCACTCACATCCCCACTTACTCTTCTCTTCATACTTCTAATGGTGAATCCCACCTTTATCAGATTAGCGGTGGCAGGTGGTTTTCTTGCACTTGTGGCATCGGTGGCACTTTCCAGTGCTGGTGATGCTGCATTTCTGAGGCTTGAACTTAAGATACAGGATCTGTATGTTGCTTCAACGGTCACGCAGTACGATTACGTGGCCGGTCTCTCGCTCAGCTATCTGATTTTTTCTATTCCCGGGATAATTCTCTACTCCATTATTGGCTCTTTGCTTTCGATTTTCACACTCTTCAGGGCTTTTATTCTTATCCTCGTGATGATGATGTTAATCATTGCAACGTCTTCTATTTCGTATCTCATATCAGGCATGATAAAGCATGTGCGGAATGTCTGGGGGATTGCGGGAATCCTCTCCATTATAATGACCGTTCTTCCTCCCACGTTTTATCCATACAATCTGCTTCCGAATTATGCACTGTATGTCCTCATGATATCCCCTGTCACATCAGCATCCATCATAGTGCAGAATGCATTTGGATTCGTGACCCCGTTTTACCTACCAGCAATTCCGGTTCTGATAGTTGAAACCCTTGTTTACGCAGTAATGGCTTTGACTCTTACGAAATGGCGAGAGCGTTGAGATCTTGTTGCCAAACTCTCCGGATATGAGAAATCAAAAAGAGCGATCACGAAGATCCGTTAACCTGCGGAAGAAAGGCATCAACATTTCCCATTTAAGGGAAAACACAGTCAGATATATCTCGGCAGGTTATTGCTCAGTATATCCCTGAGCTTTATTAATGTCCAGGATACCAATGTCCATAATAGTGTTCTATCCAGAGCCTATCACACTCCAGGAACAAGTTTACGAATGTTCTGTTCACAGAGAAAACATTTCGTGGTTAATCGTATCTTATAGCTCTGTAGACTGCTATGAATAAGGGCACCGCCATCCACAGCGCACCTATGATGATGAGTGTGCTTCCTGTGATCCAGTAGGTGGAAGGGTTCACCGTTGTGCTGAATAAACCCAGGCTATGGGTGAAGTAGAAGGCAACCAGATTCTGGAAACCAGAGGGGCTCAAGATATCAAAGACTATGGAAAGTGTAGCATAAGAGGGGTTGCCTGGAACCATTCCGACAGCCAGCATTATTGTAAAGGTGATGATAGACCAGAATAATGACATGACGAGAAAAATCGTTATTGAAGATCCCAGAAGCGCACCTGGCGATTTAACCAGATGTGTTATCAGGTATGACAAACCAAGAAAAGCCACACCCTCAACAACATAAGTCCATATGAAGTAGAGTGTAAAATATGAGGTAAGGTAGGAGTGCAGGTAATAATGTATGAGGATATCAGAAATGGCTACGGACACAGTAACAGCGAAAACAAGCGAAGCGGAATTTGCGAAAAATCTTGAGGTGATAAGTTCACCTTTTGTAACGGGGCGCTTAAGAACAGATTCCAGAACTCCAGAAGTTTTATCCCTCCCGTATGTCAGATATCCTGCAAATATGGCCAGTAAGGGTATGAAGATGTTCAAAATAGATCCAATCTCTCTCAGTACTATGCTCTGTATCTCACTCTGAGTTATTGGCTGGTACGTGGAAAGCCTTCCCAAGAACAGGGGAGAGTTTAAGGTGAAGCTGGAATTGCCGATCTCAAAGGCAGCTGCAAATGTCTTGTTGTAGTTTTTCTGGGTCAGCTTGGGGAATATTGGATAAGCAACAAAACTGGATACCGAATAGATGTAAGTCGCATTATCCTTAACCATCGTGTTATTCAAGGGAAACGAGTTTTTTGATATCTTGGCAACATACACTTTTATGGGAGGCGAGAGGCTTCCATTCTTGCCCACATAGAATAAAAGGAAACCCAAGTCGCTGCTATTGGCTGGAGATCTCAAAAACTGGTATACATCGAAACCGGAAAATGATATTTCGGGACTCACTGAGAAGGCACTCGCCCCACCTGACATCATTCCATAACTACTGTAACTGTAGTTGTAATTCACGATCTGTAGTTGAAATGATTTTTGATAGATGAATGTGAAATTAGCAAATCCTTGGGCATCTGAAAAACTTGATTCTGATTGGCTGTTATACGAAACAGAAACATCAACACCGCTGAGGGCAGATCCGGTTGAGGAGTAAGCATAGGTGACCACATGAAGCTCACCACCCTGCAGAAAATAGCCAGCAGCCACCTTCGTTGAGGATGAAACATTCGAGACTGTCAGTGAGGCTGAGCTTTCGTAAGAGAGGAGCGCGGATAAGCCTATAATAGCAACCAGCATCAGAATGACAAACTTGCTCGTGAAGCTTCTTTTGATTTCATACAAAACAGGTCTCATTTTTTCACCCCGACCAGAGAAAAGAAATACGATTCAAGAGACTCTCCAGTGGGACAGAATGTCTCCAGTTCGTATCCCCCTTCCACGAGGGCTTTAACAATGCGCGAATATTCCCCATATGGGATCTTCAACCTCTTAAGGATCAGTTCATTTCCAGAAATATCAGGCTCACCAAATTCCTCAAGTAGAGAAAGGAGGTTTTTGTCATAGTTCCTAACAATGATTTTCAATGACTCACTCCTTATCTTCTTCATCTCTTCACGTGAGAGTAGCTTTATCAATTTTCCTCTGTGGATCACAGCAACTCTATCAGCTATATTTTCGATCTCGGAGAGAATGTGGGAAGAGAGGAGGATTGCCCTTCCATCATCCTTCAGTTTAACGATCATATCGCGAACAAACTTAACACCTTCAGGATCGAGACCATTGAGAGTCTCATCAAAAAGAATGTTCTGTGGATCTCCAAGCAGCGATTCCGCAAGCAAAAATCTTTTTTTCATTCCCTGAGAATAAACCTTCAGTTTTCGCTTTGCATAATCGGTGAGACCCACGCTCCTGAGTCTTTCCTCAATTATCCTTTTAGTTTCATCACCTTTAAAACCGTAAAAGCCGGCAAAGTACCTCATCAGGGAGATTGCCCTTGCGTTCAGATCAACATTTGGTGTTTCCGGTACCCAGCCAGTCAGACGGGACGCTGAAGCCTTATCCTCAACAACATCCACTCCATCTACAGTGATCCTACCAGAGCTGGGCAAAATTATACCCGCTACCATTCTGATGGCAGTTGTTTTACCCGCACCATTCAACCCCACGAGCCCCAGTATTTCGCCGTCATTCACAGTTAGATCAATATTATCAACCGCAGGTTTATCTTTTTTTGAGTAATATTTAGTCACGTTCTCCAGCACAATCATTAGGATCACTAGGATAAAGGTATAAATATCACGAGCATTTAAATTTAACCGTGTAAATAAGTTTCACGCGGAGAAATGCAGATCACTTTTGAAACATTTTTATTCCATAAACTTTTATAAAAGCAATGATCAGTGCATGGTAGGATCTAAGTCTAAGGTAAACAAATTCCATAGGGCAGAAGATCCGGAGAAACAGGCTTTTCTGACAGTGCGCCAGAACTTGAGTGGAAGTTAAGCCATAGGCATATATTTACTGTCTGTTATCGATCGCAAGTGCGAATCTGTGATCACAACCTTAAAATGGCGTTTATATAAAACAAGAGGTAAAAACAAGTTCAGATACTTTAAAAAAATCTTCTCCGCCACAATCTGAGCTAAAACCGGATCATAAAGGTGAATGAACATTTGCACGAAAGCATCTTCTTCAGCATAATGCAACAATGGAAGTTCTCTTCCTGGCCATCCTGTTGATTCATGCTTGCAGGTTGACACGATTTCTGATAGGAGATGAATGTTGAATCATTTGCTATGTTTATTATACGGTATATGTAATATGGAGATAGCATGCATATTCTGGGGTTTGATGTGGGCGGGACAAAAATCTCATCTGTTATAGGCACAGACAGAGGCGAAATAATCAAAACTGTCAGGAGAAGAACGGTCAAACATCTCGGGAGAGAACATCTCGTCCGGCAGCTGATCGATCTCGGGGAGGAGGTTAAGAAACGCGCAAACGTGAGTTCCATAGATCGAATTGGAATAGTTTTCGCTGGTCTTGTGGATGGTACGAAGGGAATAATAAAGACATCACCCAACATCCTTGGACTCAGGGAGTTTAATGTTAAAACACCCCTTGAGGATCATTTTCGGGTTAATGTCACGCTGGAGAATGATGCCACAGGCGCTACGATAGCTGAGAGATTATTCGGGCGTGGAAAGGATACAGATAATTTTGTGTATCTCACTCTCAGCACAGGGATAGGCGGTGGAGCATTTGTTAATGGGAGGCTGCTGAAAGGATCTCACGGCCTCGCGGGAGAGTTTGGACACATGGTAATTATGTCCAACGGTCCTATCTGTTCCTGTGGGAGAAAAGGCTGTCTTGAGGCGGTCGCTGGTGGGAATAGTATTGCAAGGAGGGTCTCTGAAAGCGTTACAGCCCTGCGCGGTTCCGAGATACTGTCTCACATCGATCCGGATAAGATATCGGCAAAAGTTGTGTTTGATGCCATGCGCAAGGGAGATATGCTTTCACGCTTGGTAATAGAGGAAACGATCTACTACCTTGCTGTGGGAATAGTGAACATTGCTAGCATTCTCGATCCGGATGTTGTTATCATAGGTGGCGGAATAAGTAACGCTGGAAATGCCCTGTTTAGACCACTCAGAGATGCCATAAGGGAAGAGTTTAAGGGAATGAGAAGGCCCTTGAGGGTTGTCAGGGGACTGAGGCGAGGAGCAGATCTTGCCTCAATTTCTGTACCTATATTCTACGAGAATAATCATTTGCCATAATCCTGAAGGATTTCATCTCTCTTTTTCTGATGCACCTTTAAACCAGATATCCGGGCCAGTTGCCATGTTATCTCATTCTAATTCATTCCAAAGTTAAGAAATAAGGTTCTCTTCACGATAGTGTGGGTAAGAGCATTCTCGAAAGATGGTGCAGCATATTAGTTAAATAAACTATCTAAAGTGCATTATTCCGCTTTACAGAGGGATTCTGTGGCTAAACCTCAAAGCCGGGCTATTGATCATCTATCTCCTTAATGCCAGTGGATTAAAAAATTACCCACAGCATGTTGAGGAGATCCAGAAACAACGCAAGTTGCCGCAGATTAAATGCACTTCATCAGGAGATAGAGTACCGAATTTTGTTAAATTTAGCAGTATAAGGAGAGATAGGTAAGGGGAGCATAAAAAACGGTAGCACTTAATGTTAAAGTGAAACTCACTCGGATGAGGTTTCTGTCCTTTCTCTGGGATGATCCACCAACAATATTAGACCATCACGCCCGATTATTATCATTTTGTCACCTGATTTTGCCTGTTTGTCTCCAACGACTCTGGCTTTCCATTGCTGCCCTTCATATGAAACCCAGCCAGTGGGATTCAGTTCGGTTTTGCAGGTTACCTCCTTACCAATCATACCCTCGGTGCCCGTCTGAACTCTTTTAATCAGAGAAGAGAAGATATATTTCAGATAGTAGGCAACGAAAAGTGCTATCCCAATCGATACAAGAATAAGGATGATATTTTCAGTATTGAGAGGAGAAGCTGGGTTGTAGGTGTTTGATGATATATAATCCGGAGTCATCAAGAAGGCTCCTAGCAGGCCAACGCCTACGCCCGATACAAGCGCTACGCCATGGGCCGTTTTAAGCTCCAGAATGATCAGGAAAACTCCTATCAGAAGTAAAATCAGCCCAATCAGAGAGGCGCTAACAATCTCAAGACCGATGAAACCAAGAAGTATGAGAACAACCCCGGAAACAGAGAGCACTATTGTTGCGTGTGAAAAATCCACAATGATTGCTATAACACCAAGGAGGATAAGTATTCCATCAACTATAGTGTTGCTCAGGAAACTCAGGAATTGATCGTAGATGGAGGGTGTGACCTTAAACTGTGTGAATCCTGCCAAGTGAACAATGGAGATAAAATCACTCAGATTTGATGCGATTCCATTGATGAGCCCTATCCTGAGTGCCGTAGAATAGCTGTAGGCCGTGTTGTTCTTAACCATGATTACCGCTGCGGTGGAATTGTGGCCGTTTTTGATCGCAAGTGCTTGCATGTACTTTTCCATGGCATTTTGAACATGGTTCTGTTCCACTGCATTTCCCCCCACGATAAAGGGGGTTGAAGGGCCAATGAAGGAACCAGGGCCCATGTATATCTTGTTGGAAGCAATTGCGATGTAGGAACCAGCTGAAGCTCCCCAACCGTCGGGATCTATGTACGTGTAGACGGGAACACCTTTGCTCTGGACTTTCTGAATGTCTGAAACGATCTTTTGCATATCTGACAGTATTCCACCCGGTGTGTTCATGTTTATAACGATCGCTCTGACATTCGTGCTGGAAACCCCCTCCAGAGCTGATGCGAACATCTGTGATGTTCCGGGATCAATTTCCTGCTTAAGGTTTATGATAACAACGGATTTGTTATGAGCCGGTCCGGAAGCCTGTGAGGAGAGAGAAAAAAGCAAAAGGATGATCAGAAGGGAGATCACCACGAGTGCTCCTCTGTGACCATCTAGTTTGGTTTCCATGGGTATAAAACGGATTGAAATTTATTAATCTATCCCTCGTCAGTGGTAAATGGAGATCTCAGCTTACCCATATTTTATGGGTGCGATACGATGAGAATGAGTGCTTTACCTGTTGAGATCATAACGATAGCGGCCATAAGAAATCCATTCTCTCTTTCCATGCATAAAGTTTTGTTTATTTGTGTGAAGGCTCTTCGTGCAATGAGAGGGTATTAGCAGTCCAAAATTCTCGATTGCAGAAAAAAGCGATGGTTTTGTAACGTCACATGCGATGCAGCTCTACAGGAAATAAATTATAAAACCCTGTACTATGGGCTCCCATGGAGCGCAATCATATTTCCGGCATTGATCCGAAAACTGGATCCCAGATCACGCTTGCCGGCTGGGTTCAAGATATCCGAGTCTTGAAAAATGTGTCTTTCATTGTTCTTAGAGACCATACAGGCATTGCGCAGATAACCCTGAAAAGGGAGAATCTCAGTGATTATGATGAGATTATCAATATCAGCAGAGAAAGTGTTATTACAGTCACCGGTTCGGTCGTGAAAAATTCAATCAGCAGAACAGGTCCTGAAATCATAGCCCGGGATGTCAGAGTGCTTAACAGAGCAGAGTCTCCATTACCGCTTGGAGTTACCGATCCCGTCAATTCAGATATCGATACCCGCTTAAACAGTCGTTTTCTAGATCTGAGGAAGCGGGAGAATTCTATCA
>Ga0256829_1000943_pt1 | contig 25589 bp, 26 predicted proteins | sample 131447metaG_FD_185979 | JGI IMG/M metagenome (GOLD analysis project Ga0256829, IMG submission 185979) | Hydrothermal vent microbial communities from Lau Basin, Pacific Ocean - 131-447 | ecosystem: Environmental > Aquatic > Marine > Hydrothermal vents | place: Pacific Ocean: Lau Basin | collected...
CCCATGCAATGACACCCGGACCGTGGGCAAGTATCTTTCCATCGTGCTTGAGGTTCTGGACTAGGATGTTCCTCATTGGGGTGTCCTTCCAGGGGTCGTCATAGGCAATGACACGGTAGGCCTTTCCGCCTGCGTTGCTAACGGCGTCTTCGACGGAGCAGAGGTCAACGCGCAGGTTGGTTATGTTGAGTTGGTCGAGGAGGCTGTCAACGAACTGCTGAGTCTTGACGCCGCTTCCGTAGTCGCTGTCGCCGGCAACCCAGAGAACATGCCCACCCTCAAGGAGCCACTTCCTTATTGCCTGGATTTCATCCGGAAGGAACGGGCTTGTGGGCTGGCCCAGTATAAGCATGGTAACGTTGTTGTTGTGGAGGGCGTCGTAGGTTATCTTGGAACCTATGTCCTTAATGCCCAGTTCGTCCTCGTACTTCGTGTCGCCGAAGTAAACGAACTTGTACTGAGTCAGAACGTCAAGCATTCCATCCGTAAGGGTCTTGTTCTTGTAGGTAACCGGTGTCAGTCCCTTCGGGTTCTCGCCGTGGGCGAGATCCACTGCTATAACTGGCTTTCCGGTGCTTGCAGCGCTGGCCATGGGTGTGGCAAAAACACCAAAAAGAGACAGCAGCACGACAGCTGCTATTACTATGACAACCTTCTTCATGGTATCACCCGGTTATGTAACGAAGAGGAAGTTATAAATCTTATGAATCAGGAAGTTTTTCGGCCCTGTTAAACTTTCCGGGCCAAGATATGACTGGAAACTTTGGGGTAAAACCCTTAAAGGTCTGCACCGTTTTCCACTCAGGTGGTGAGCATGGACATAGATAGCAGGATAGAACTCATAAAGCGAAAACCTACTGAGGAACTTCTAACCGAGGAGAACCTCAGGCATCTCTTAGAGATTGGAGTCCCGATGAAACACTACATCGGGTTCGAGATAAGCGGTTACATTCACCTCGGAACAGGCCTGATGGCCGGCGCTAAAATAGCCGACCTCCAAAAGGCGGGGGTCAAGACGAGGATTTTCCTGGCGGACTGGCACAGCTGGATCAACGACAAGCTCGGTGGTGACTTGGATGTTATACAGAAGGTCGCCCTGGGCTACTTCAAGGAGGGCATGAAGCAGAGCATAAAGGTTATGGGCGGCGACCCTGAGGAGGTGGAGTTCGTCCTCGCGAGCGAGATACTGGAGAAGGGCGACTACTGGCAGACCGTCATAGACATATCCAAGAACGTGACCTTGGCCAGGATGATGCGCTCGATAACCATAATGGGACGCCAGATGGGTGAGGCCATAGACTTCGCCAAGCTTATCTACCCCGCCATGCAGGTGGCGGACATCTACTATCAGGATGTCACAATAGCCCATGCAGGAATGGATCAGAGGAAGGCCCACGTTATAGCGATAGAAGTGGCCCAGAAGCTAAAGTACCACGCCCTCGAATGGAAGGGTGAGAAGCTCAAGCCGGTCGCCCTGCACCACCACCTCCTCCTCGGCCTCCAGGAGCCGCCCGTCTGGCCGATAGAGAGCGAGGAGCAGTTCAAGGAGCTCAAAACCCAGATGAAGATGAGCAAGAGCAAGCCCTACTCAGCGGTCTTCATCCATGACACCCCCGAGGAGATAAAGGGGAAGCTAAGGAAAGCATTCTGCCCTGCCCGGGAGGTCAAGTACAACCCGGTCCTCGATTGGGCCGAGCACATAATCTTCCGCGAGGAGCCGACCGAGTTCACCATCCACAGGCCGGCAAAGTTCGGCGGAGACGTCACATACACCACCTTTGAGGAGTTGAAGGGGGACTTCGCCGAGGGCAAGCTTCACCCGCTCGACCTCAAGAACGCCGTTGCCGACTATCTTGTTGACCTCCTCAAGCCGGTCAGGGACTACTTCGAGAAACACCCAGAGCCGCTCGAGCTCATGAACCAGGTGAAGATAACCCGCTGACTTTCGGATTTTTGTTTTATTCATAGATACCTTTATGAACACACCTCGGTGAGAAAATGCCCGGAATTGACGAAAGGGATAGGGAGATGCTGAGGATTCTGCGTGAGGAGGGCAGGATAACCCTAACTGAACTGGGAAGGAGGATAGGTCTCTCACCAGCGAGCGTGAGGAACAGACTTGACAAACTTGAGAGACTCGGTGCAATTAGGGGGTATTCAGCCGTTGTTGACCCTGCTTTCCTAGATGAGTACGTCTCGGTCTTCTTCGAACTCACCCTCGCGATAGACGATCACACCGTTGACCCAATCCTCCGAAAAGTGGCAGAGATGGGAGAAGTTGAGTCCCTCTACAGGAGGAGCGGGGAGAGGCAGATACTGGTGAAGGCCCACTTCCACGATACGGACGAGGTCAAGGCCTTCGCCGGAAAGCTGAAGCGGATCCTTGGTAGGAACCTTGAGCGGGTTGAGGCCACGCTGATAATCGACACATTCAAGGAGTGTTGGATTCAGGAGAAGTGAGGGTTGGGCGATGCTCTTTGTAATCAGACCCGGGAGAAAGAAAAACGAGCTTGAGGCGTTCTTCATAGAGAACGAACCTGAGAAGTTGACCCAGATGAGGAACCTCAAGGCCGACGCGATTTACCGCTTCATAATGCACGAAGGGAGGCTCTTCAAAGTCCTTGAGGGGAGCCAGTACAGGAACCCAAAGGAGATGGAGAAGCTCCTTCGCCAAGCCAGGATAGTCCTCGTAAACGCCGAAGAATGGGGGGACTACTTCAGGAGGAGGCTCCAGAACAAAAGGGTTGAGGGGGCTGAGCTTTGTCGGCTCTGCCTCCTCGAGGGGAAGATAACGGTCCTTACTGAAGGAAACCGCATCAGATACCATGACGAGTATATCTGTGAGCGCTGTGCCGAGGATGAGCTTAAGAGGGAGCTCCGCTTCCGCTTCAAGAGCACCGCCATGTTTGACCAGGCAAGGAAGCTCCTTGAGCGCTTTCGCGATATGGATAAAGTCCTCTACGCCTTCGACCCGCGCTTCGACCCGACGAAACACCCAGAGGTAACGAAGTGGGATGAACTGAAGGCAAAGCACGTGAAAGTTGAGAAGCTTAATATTGATGAGCTTCCGATTCCAGAGAAGTTTAAGGGGGTCCTGAGGGCAGAGGGGGTTAAGGAACTCCTTCCGGTTCAAAGCCTGGCGGTCAAAAACGGCCTCCTTGAGGGGAAGAACCTCCTCATCGTTTCCGCCACGGCGAGCGGTAAAACGCTTATAGGCGAGCTTGCCGGCGTTCCAAAGGCCATGAAAGGCCAGAAGATGCTCTTTTTGGTGCCGCTCGTGGCTTTGGCCAACCAGAAATACGGGGACTTCAAGAGGCGTTACTCCAAACTCGGCCTTCGCGTTGCCATCCGCGTTGGTATGAGTAGGATAAAGACGAGGGACGAGCTGGTGGTCGTTGATACTGGCATAGACGCCGACATAATCGTCGGAACCTACGAGGGGATAGACTACCTGCTTAGAGCTGGGAGGAGGATAGGAAACGTCGGGACGATCGTCATCGACGAAATTCACACCCTCGACGATGAGGAGCGCGGTCCCCGCTTGGATGGCCTCATAGCTCGCTTGAGAAAACTCTACCCCACTGCCCAGTTTATAGGTTTGAGCGCGACCGTCGGAAACGCGGAGGAGCTGGCAAAAGAACTTGGACTAAAGCTCGTCCCCTACGACGAAAGACCCGTTGACCTGGAGAGACACATCATCATAGCCAGAAGTGAGAGCGAGAAGCGGAGGCACATAGCGGCTCTTTGTAAGGTCGAAACAATGAGGAAGTCCAAGCAGGGTTACAAAGGACAGACGATAGTCTTCACCTTCTCAAGGAAGAGGACGCACGAATTGGCCGCCTATCTCACGAGCAAAGGCCTCCGTGCAAAGCCCTATCATTCGGGTTTGCCCTACAAGCAGAGGAAGCTCACAGAGATGGAGTTTCTCGCTCAGAGGCTCGACGTTGTTGTCACAACCGCGGCCCTCGGGGCGGGAGTTGACTTCCCTGCCTCGCAGGTAATCTTTGAAAGTCTCGCGATGGGGAACAAGTGGCTCTCCGTCAGGGAGTTCCACCAGATGCTTGGGAGGGCTGGGAGGCCCCTCTACCACGAAAAGGGGAGGGTCTACCTTATCGTCGAGCCGGGTAGGAAGTACTCTGCCCAGGTGGATGGCTCAGAAGATGAGGTGGCATTTAAACTCCTAACTGCACCGGTAGAACCCGTAGCCGTTGAGTGGAGCGACGAACTTGAACAGGACAACGTCCTGGCCCACTCCTGCGTCTTCAACAGGCTAAATGCTATAGAAGAGGTTCAGTCTAGGTGTCTCGGGGCGAACCAGAGCGCGGAGAGAGTTTTGGAGAAGCTGGGGGAGTTTGAGCTTGTAAGACTCAGGAAACCCCTGGTTGATGTCACCCCATATGGAAGGGCTGTCAGCATGAGCTTTCTGCTCCCCAAAGAGGCAGAGTTCATAAGGAAGAACATCGGCAAAAAGCCGCCCAGGTGGATAGCGGTCAAGCTTCTTCCCTTTGAGAACTTATACATGAGTGCAACCCTTCAGAGGGAACTTGAGAGGGCCGTGAGGGGAAGGCTGAGTGCAAACGTCTTCTCCCCGAGCTTCTCATCGATTTTGGAGGAACTCGACAAGGTCATCCCCGAGGTCAGTCCCAACGCGGCTGAGAGGCTCTTTACCCTTTACCAGGACTTCTTCATGTGCGGTGAAGAGGACTGCACGGACTATGCTATGGAGCGCGTGAGCAACATGATAATCGAGCTAAGGAGGAGCGGAAGGCATCCGACAGGGATAGCAGAGCAATTCAGGAAGGTCTACGGCCTCATCGTTTATCCCGGTGATGTTTTCACGTGGCTTGACGGCATCGTGAGAAAGCTTGAGGCGGTGGAGAGGATAGCGGGGGTCTTCCGCGTTCGGAAAGCGGAGGAAGAGGCAAAGACCCTAAAGAGAGAAATAGAGGAGGGAAGGACCCTCACACCTGGAGCACCAGCTGCGCCGGGTCGCGTATCGCTGGACCTAGGCCAAGGAGGTAGACAATGAAATACCAGAAGCGCCTCTCGTTCTCGTCCTTGACGTAGCCGTTGATGATATAGTAAGTCACTACGAGGATGAACGTTATCCATGGATAGTAAACGAAGGGGCCGAACCACTGCACCAGGTAGTGCTCAAGCCAGTGAACCTCATGGTAGTGGTAGTAATGAATTCCCACCACTGTTGAACCCATATCGTACATATGGGCTAAAACGGCGTAGAGGTAGAACCTATCGAAGGGCTTCCACTTGTAGAATGCTAGAACGACAGCCCAGCTTACAAGGGTATAGAGTATCGTGAGTTCGTAGGGCTGCCAGTTCACCGCGTGTACCACGAAGAGGTAGTTGGCCCAGATGGCCAGGGCGGTTCCCCATGCGGTGGTTATGATTGGATATCTCTTCAGCTTGGCGTCGAGAACAAGAACGGGGCCGAATAGTAGTGCCGCGGTTATGAATATACCGGGCGTGAGTATCCAAGGGTTCTCTGGAAAGACTTTGCCGTCAACGAGGGCGCGTAGGGTGGCCCCGAAGGCTATCATCGGTGTGACCGCTAGAAGAAAGCGCTCGTCGATTTTGATTCCGAGGGGTTTGATTATGTAACGATACGCATATAATGCGGCAACTCCCAAAGTGAGCGCATAAACGACAGTGTTAACTGCATTGTAGCCGCTCCGCGTGAACATCGGGTGCCAGAAGTATGAATAGAAGAAATCCCAGAGGTCGTGCCACAGCAGTTCCATCGTTTCCTCCCTCCGCAGGGGATTGAAGGGGCGGCTTAAAACCCTTTTGGAACAACCCTAGAAATTTTAAATACTCTGGAATCGTAATCGAAACGGTGATATCATGTACGGCTATATGCACGACCCCATGCTTCAAGTGAGTGCGGTTGGAATAGTGGCCTTTCTAGTGGCGCTCTTCATAGCGGCAATTTTCCTGTGGCTGGCGGGAAAACTCATAGGTATTGAGAAGGCATCGATAGGTCGCTCGATGGTGGCTATACTTGGCGGTGGAATTCTCGCGGCGATAGTCATGGCATTAACGGCCCTCGTCTTGGCACCCCTAGCTCCTTTCTTGGGTTTCTTAGCCAACCTCTGGGCGGTGAAGGTCGTCTTTGACACTGGCTGGATCAAGGCGTTTCTAGCCTGGTTGCTCGCGGCCATCATAGCAGGTATAGTAATGGGCATTTTGGCGTTCCTCGGTCTCTTCACGCTTGGCGCCCTCTCGACGCTCTGAGTTTCTCCATATCCCTATTTATCTGTCTGGAAACAGCAATGGAAAATTATAAATATCCCAACGCAGGAGTCACGTTGATGGGTATGTTCTTCAAGCCAGCCGAGCTTCAGCCGCGTGAGGTGAAACCCTTTGACGCTTTTCCAGTCGGCCTACCGGCCGGGGGTGTCTCGGGCATAGTCTTTGCGGACCAGCTCTCGGAGGAGATCTTCATACACCACATCATCGCATCAACCCTGAGTAACAGTTCAGTATACCACATCGGGCCGGGAAGTCTCTCCATCCGGGTTCTTGAAAAACTGACCGAGTCAGCATCGAACCTCTACGCGGGAAACACCTATACCGCCGAGGAACTGATGAGCGCGCTTAGACTGGTTGAGGAAGATTCCCTCGTCGTTGTTCGCAGGTTTCCACTCATCTCGAACCTCTCCGCGGGGACAGTAATCGAGACAAAGCGCACCGCGGATGAAAAGGGTCTTACATTGGTCCTCTGCCATCCGGCCCTTGAACTCAACGAACTTGATCTCCCAGGAGAGTTCAAGAGGTTATTCCTTCTGCCAGAGATCTTTGACCTCCTCGCCGTTCTCAGGACGAACTCATACCGCGGCCATTACCGTATGAACGTCACGGTTCTACGCACCCCAGCCGAATACGTGGCCAGCATTGGTGACCATTCGATTCCGATTGATTCCCTTGTCAAGCCCTTCCTTTACCGCGGGTAGATGCTGATGTGGCCCAGATCGAGGCCATAGCGAGCGTAGAGAGCCAGCACAAAGAAAACCACCATCAGAACGAGAACCATGTAATCCCTCCTGCCCATCCTTATCTCACGGATGAAGGTCCTCTTCGGAGAGGCTCCAAAGCCCCTGCTCTCAAGGGCGATGCTGAGGTCGTGGGCGGTCTTGAGGGACGAAACGAGGAGGGGAATCAGGACGGCAGTCATCTTCCTCGCCCGGGTTATGAAGTTGCCCTTCTCAACCTCCCAGCCGCGACTCTTCTGCGCGTCCATTATGGTCCCTGCGAGCCTGTAAAGGGTCGGGATGTAGCGGAGGGAGATGGAAATGGTTAACCCGTACTCGTGGGGCATACCGAGCTTCACGAAGCCGAGGATCAAATCCCCTTGACTCGTCGTTGCTAGGAGAAGAAAGGTAAGCAGGGCGAACGTCAGGAGCCTCATGGAGAAGGATACCCCGAATAGAACACCCATGAACCTTGGTTTGTATATCAACGGCCAGATAATAATGGTTATCACAACTATCGGGAGGAGGGGCTTTAGAAGTGTGACCTGTTCCCAAACCGATATCTTTCCCAGGACTACACCTATGAGAAGGAAGATAAAGAACAGAGGGATCAGAATCGTCGGATCATTGTAAAGCATTATCGCGGCTATCCCGAGGATGGTGCCTACTATCTTCACCCTCGGGTCAAGGTGGTGGAGGAACGAATCCCTCTCACGGTAAAATTGCGCCATCAACGCCCTCACCACTCAGTTTTTCTATTAGCTCAGGGACGCTCCTCACAAAGCCCGTGCCGAGCTTCCTGCCTATCTCCAGGAGTTCAGGTCTGTCAAGTCCATAAGAACGGAGATCAAATGAGAAAAACTCTTCAACGGGACCATCGAAGGTCTTCCTTCCGTTCTCAAGGAGGACAACCCTCTCAGCCAGCCTGAGGACGAGTTCCATGTCGTGGGTGATTAGGAGAATCCCATGCCCGTCCGAGTGGAGCCTCCCTATCGCCTCAGCCACACTCTCAAAGCTTCTAGCGTCGAGACCAGTCGTTGGCTCGTCGAGGATGATGTAGCGGGGCTTCATTGCCAGGATGCAGGCTATAGCTAATCTCTGTTTCTCACCCCCACTCAGGGAGTAGGGCGTCCTCTCCTCGTAGCCCTCCAGGTTAACGGCTTTCAGCGCCCACTTCACGCGCTCCTCAATTTCCTTCTCATCCAGACCAAGGTTCTTAGGCCCGAGGGCAACTTCCCTAAAAACGTTCTCTTCGAAAAACATGTGCTCTGGATTCTGGAAAACGTAGCCAACAATCCCGCTCAGCTCGGCAACGCTGTGCTCCCGTGTGTCTAGTCCATCGACCTTAACAGCTCCTTCCGTCGGCTTGAGCAGGCCGTTCAGGTGCTTCGCGAAGGTGGTTTTTCCACTCCCGTTCTGGCCGACGAGGGCGACTACCTCGTTTCCCATCTCGAAGTCTATTCCCATGAGCACCTCACGGCCGTTCTCGTAGGTGTGATGAAGGTTTTTAACCTGGATCATCGTGGGGAATTCAAGCCAGCACTTTAAAAGGTTTGCAGGGTGGTAGGATGAACTCAAAGGATGTTGCCTTCGCGGGACTCTTCGCGGCGTTAACAGCTGTTGGAGCACAGATAAGCGTTCCAATCGGTCCTGTTCCCTTCACTTTCCAGGTTTTCTTTGTCCTCCTGAGCGGAATCCTTATGGGGGCGAGGTTGGGATTCCTAAGCCAGCTCGCCTATATCATAATTGGGGCCGTAGGCTTTCCGGTCTTTGCGGAGTTCTCCGGCGGTTTTGCCCATCTCTACGGTCCAACCGGCGGCTACCTGGTTGCGTTCCCCATAGCGGCCCTGCTCGCCGGGTATATCACGGAGAGGAGCAATGAAAGTGCCATGGGAATGGCCATCAGCGTCCTGTTAGGACTTGCGGTCATTTACCTCCTCGGGTGGCTTAGGATTGGGTTCTACCTCGGCGGGAACTTCGTAAAAGCCCTCGAACTCGGGGTTCTGCCATTTCTGCCCCTTGATCTCATCAAAGCGGCCTTGGCGGTGGCAACTGCGAAAACGGTGAGAAAAATGGTGGGGATGACATAGAGGCTCAGCGGCCTGCCATGGCGTCTTCGAGCGTTTTCACGGCTTTCTTCTGGTCAAGGGATGCAGTCCTTATATCCGATAGAATCTGAATTCTGCGGAGGTTGCTCAAAATCGGGCCATACCTTATCGCGTCCCCATAGTGTGCCGCAGCGGTGGCGTTGAACCCCTGAGCTAGTGCCAGAGTCCCGTTGTCAACTCCACCATCACGGGCTTCCACGTAGAGGGTGTTATACTTTTCAAGGTTGGTGATGTAATGCCGGTAGTAGTAGAAGTTCAACATCAGGAAGCTCACGCTGCTTTTGATGACTGGGACAGCGGGTGGTGCGGCGCGGCTTAGGTCGGTTAGCACCAGGGATCTGTAGAACTCCATCCATTTGCTCCCTCCCCTAGCGACACTGTACTCTATGGTCAGCCCAGTGACTGAGACCCATCCTTTTCCCAGTGGGTAAATCGCTGTACTCGGCCTGCTGTAGTCCGGTGTCCCCGAGGGTGACTGGACGGTTATTATTTCGGCGTCTGCCGGTAGATTGGCAAGGTAGCCGTGGCTCGAGTAGCTGCTGGTTAGAGTAGTGTTGTTTGCGATCACATAGTCCGAGTTCGAGTAGCTCTGAACTATCGTGACGTTCCTTGGCAGGCTCGTCGTCCACAGGCCTCCGCCCCACCCCCAGTTAGCGGCGTGTATCTCTAGCGTCCTGCCCGCCCTCACGTAGTCTTCCAGCTTGCCCATCTGGGGGCCTATCTCATCGTAGAACGCCTGGTTCTGGTCGCTTGCGATGATTATCATATCATAATCCTTCACAAGCTCACCGGTGGTCGTGTTCTGAAGCTCTGCGCTCGTCATGACCTTATACGTGATGTTCATGGCCTTGAGGGTGGTTTCAATGGTCGGGGAACCCCAGGCGTCAACGTTTTTTAAGATCAGCACGTTGTGATCCACGGTTGGATTGGCAGAAACGGGTTGCTGCCCCAACGTGGCCATCAAACTGAAGATCATCAAGAAAGAAAGTGCGACACCCAAAATTTTTCTCATTCCTTCTCATCTCCCTTTAAACACGGACAGAAAGAGGTCGTCTCTCGCCCACTGTGTTAGTATACGCCTTCATACTACTTAAGACTTCTGCAAAAATTTGCAAGATTTTCAATTAAGTGCTTTGGGAGCTTAGGGTTCGTTCAACGCCCTCTCCGCGAAGCTCACGTCAAAGGAGTTCCTAACCTTGAAGAAGCTCAGCGTAACTTTAGGGTTTCTCTTTGTCAGCTCCTCGATCGATACCGGTTCGTATTCGAGGAACTCGGCTATACTGCTTAGGCTTCTGTAACCTTCCGCTAAAGCCGCGTCTATCGCGTCCGCCAGCGCATCTGGATCGTATATTGCATGCGCAATCTCCGCCGTCCCATCCTTCCAAACTGGTATCAGCGCCTCCGGCTCGTTCTCGTAGAAGAGGCCCACCAGGTAGTTCACTAGGAATGGCATCACGAGCGGCATGTTGCCCTCGGCGAGGAAGAAGGGCCCATCCGGCACCGCCTTGAAGAGGGCCTCCATCTTGCTTCTCGCGTTTACAGGGAGGGGATTCATAACGTGGAGCGAGTAGGCCTTCAGCTTGTTATTCCTAACAACGGTGAAAATCTCCCCTACCCTCTTGCTCATCAACAGCCTCTCCTCTGTGAGCTTTACCATGGGCTTGCCGTTTACTGGAACCGTGTAGTTCTCCCACTTTTTCTCTGGAAATGCTATGACTACTGCCCGCATGGAGACGGGTCGCCATTCGTCCTTAAAAACCTTTTTTAAAGTGACTGTCATATATCCAAAATTTCCCTCAAAAAATTTAAATTATGTCTTGTATTTCCACAAATGGTGGTCTAAATGATACCAAGATTGATGAGCACTCAGCATCCTGACAACGTTTACATGCCCTTCTTCGCCAGTTCTCCCGCGATGGGGGGAGAGGATGAGGTGACGGAGGCCTTCTACGCCTTCAACGTTCTCGGGATAGAGGAGCAGATGTGGGACTTTGAGGGCAAGGAGGTGGATGAGTTCGTCGTCAAAAAGCTTTTTGAGCGGTACGGGCACTTCTTCAGGCACCGCAGGCTGGGCGGGGAGTTCAGACTGACCCCGAGGGTTCCCAACCCGAGTGTGGAAAAGGCGGAAGCAAAGCTTCTCCTTGAAACCCTTGAAGCGATCCCCCGCTCCGCGGACTACGCTCGGATATTCTACGGCGAGGAGACGGCCCCGATATTCGAGGTCATCCTGCCGATGGCAACCTCTCCTCACGAGCTGAACAGGGTCTACGAACTCTACAGGCACTACATAGCCGGAAAGCAGTACAAGAGGGTCTATGACATAAAGCTCCACGAGTGGATAGGGGAGTTCTACCCCGAGGAGATAAGCGTCATCCCTCTCTTCGAGACGAAGGAGGCCATCCTGGGTGCGGCAGGGGTCGTGGCCGAGTACCTGAGGGGGAAAGAGTTCGAGCACCAGAGGGTCTTCTTGGCCAGGAGCGACCCTGCAATGAACTATGGCCTGATAAGTGCTGTGCTCTACGACAAAAAGGCCCTCTTTGACCTTCAGGAGTTGGAAGAGAGAACTGGGGTTGAGATGTACCCCATCATAGGAGTCGGCGGTGCTCCATTCAGAGGGCACTTTACGCCTAGGAACGTAGACGCGGTGCTGGAGGAGTACCCGAGCGCTCAGACCTATACGGTTCAGAGCTCGTTTAAGTACGACAATCCCATGAAGGAAGTCATGAAAGCCGTTGAGAGGGTTAAATCAAGAGAGAGGAGCCGTGCGAATCCTGTGCCTGGGGAGGTTCTCTCCACTCTGAAAAAGTACGAAGAGAGGTATTCGAGGGAGTTAAAGGCACTCGTCCCATACATCCGAGAAACTGCGAAGTACGTTCCCTCCAGGAGACGACGGAAGCTTCATATTGGGATCTTTGGTTATTCGAGGGAGGTGAACGGCTCAGCTCTGCCGAGGGCGATAAAATTCACGGCCTCGCTCTACTCCCTAGGAATCCCACCGGAGCTGCTTGGCCTAGATGCACTCAGCGAGAAAGAGCTTGAGTTCCTCTCGGAGCACTATCACAGCCTCTACAACGACGTTGAGTTCGCCTTCCGCTACTTTAATCCAATGGCAGTTGAGCGCTTCCCGTTCCTCAAATCCATTGCGGAGATGGCGAGAGATTACGAGCGGGATGAAGCCCATGGGGAGATAACCTCGAGGATACTAGGAGGAGATCTTGACGAGGCACTCATAGTTGAGGCTGCGGGCATAAGGGGCTTCCTGGGTTAGCCTTTTATCCCCCCTTCGAGACATGTCTAATGGTACCATGTTTGCGGAATTCGCTCTGGATTTCACCTTTATCCTTGGATGGGCACTTTTTTTTACTCCCTTATCCTGAGGCAGAGGAGCGTTGCCAGAGCCTGCTTGGCATTCTTATCCTTTTTGTGGTTATGACCATCTTTAACCGCTACCGCTTTCAGGGGAGCCTCCTTGGCTGGTTCCTTGGAATCTCCGTAAGCTTCTTCGCCGGTCTATGGCTCGTTCAGAAGTACGGCCCTAAAAAGCCGACGGACGAGAGTGCCATAGCCATTTTCCTCCTCGGTCTGCTGATTTTGGCCCTTCTTTTAGTCCTCACTCTGCTCCTCTGAGCGAAACTTTTATATACTAAAAGTTACTAAAATTCCTTGACAAAAACGCGGAGATGATGCCAATGGCAGAGATGGTGATCCCGTACCCAAGACTCCAAGAGATACTCGAGAAAACATGCGAGCTGGCCGTAATAAAGCCACGCGCCGAGGAAATGATGGAAATAGTTGAGAAGAAGCTCTCCGATCTCTTTGAGATGGCCTACGAAATGCCAAAGCCGAGCGCTCCAAAACCATAAAGCTAAGGCACATACCAATAGCAAAGGGCTTTAGGTCGTCGATGGAGCTTTTAGGGCGGTCATTGAGGACGAGAAGGTTGGGATGGAGCCAATCAGGAAGTATGTCCTCAGGAAGATATCCGGTGACATCCCGCTTGAAGAGGAGGTCGTAAACGAGCTTCCGGTCATAACTGGAACCCTCTTCGTGCTCGTCGGCAGGGTTATTAAGGCCCTCCATCCGGAGATCAAGAACGTCTACCCAGAGCACATCGAGGAAGGTGCTGGATTATACGCTTTGATTTTTCTGTTTTCTGATATTGTTCTTTAAACGTCGTCCATGACGAAAAGTTTATATATTTCGAATAAGTAGTTATTGTAGTAATACAATGACTCGACTAGCACTGTTTTATTATGCGGGAAAGAAAATTACACCTAAAGAACAAATTGCAGAGTTTATAAAATATTTCGATGGAGTTGTGCTATTGTCTACCAACGAAGGAAAATATTCGGATTTCTCTACGCTCTTGAGTGACATGAAAAAGTTCGTAGCAGAATCCGGTTTGGGATTTGAAATATGGGTGGAAATCCCGTATTATGATACTACTAAAACACCCAGGACTCTCGAGGATATGAAGGATTGGATAATTAAAGTCGAATCCTCTACTGTGGCTAGGAGGGTAACAGGATACTACTTCAGTCTGGAGGGAGCAGGGGCCGTGTCTAGTGATTCTACTAAAATAAAAAACATTGTGAGTTACATTAGAGACACTTACAAAAAACCTGTATTGTGGATACCCATAGAAAGATGGGAGGACCGTGATCCATTGTATTTAACAAGAAAATGTGTACAAAAAGTGGGATTTACCCATGTAGCTCCGCAACCCCATTACTATATGGTCACCGACACTAAAGGTGATTACTACAGACCAAATGGTATGAATTATCAAGATCTAAACGAGTTCATGTGGTTCTGCCATGAAAATGGGTTCGGTGTCGAGATGGAATGGGACTCAGCAGTTAGAGGGTATTGCGAGCACTGTGGGTACGGATGTAACGCCACAAAGTGTACGGAGCGAGCAAGAGATTATTTAGTGTCACTTAGTGACATTGAGAAAAGGTTCGGGAAGTTCCCATATGTAGTTTACTATTTTAGCACAGACCTCAACAACTATCTAAAAGTGGTGAGGTAATGAAAAGAATCAATGTATTTAGAAGTGTCATTCTCCTCCTGTTTACTTTTGAATTATCTACATTGGGCTTAGGAAATGCAATAAGTGTATCTTGGAACGGAACAACCTGGGCCTTCCTGAGCGAAGAAAACGGAAGCTATTACCTGACGACGGTGGTGCCCGACGGGCATCTCTCAAAGGTTCCACTCCACCTCAACGGGACCCCCTGCGGTTTAGCGTGGAACGGAAGCGGGTGGATCGTTGAAACGTTCACCCCAGATAATGTGATCTTCCAGACCATCAACGGCTCCCTTCTCTTCAAGATTCATAGCTACGACTGCAGGGGCTTCGCCTACCTGAACGGAACTTACTATATTCCCACCTCAGAATCAGCGATGATGGGGGACTGCTCTCTTCTCTTTGTTTCTCCGAACGGAAGCGTCGAGAAAGCCATACCATGCGGGTTCATCAACGGAGTGAAAGTAAAGGTCAGGAACGGAAAGCCCTACTTTATGAACTGCACCGGAGTCTACGTTTACTCCAACGGGGCTTTTAAGAGGACTCTACAACTTGACAACTGCGCGGAAGATTTTGATGTCCTTAACGGCAAAATCCTTCTGTGTTCCAACGGTCTCATCGAGCACTCCGAGAACGGCACGAAGGAGATAACAGATTCCTGCGACGCAATCAGTTGCAACGGACGGGAATGCCTAATCGCGTCAAATGGGACGCTTCACCTCTACGACGGAAACCTGAGTGCTTTCGAGATTGGGAAGAACACACGAAACATCAACCCTAGAACCCTTGCAGTGTTGTTATTTCTCGTTTTCCTGACAATCTGGCTTCTGATAAGGAGAAAATCAGCCTGAGAGCTTCAGTTTTTTAACCCTTCTTTCATTTCACCAAAATCAGTTGGACCGATCTAAAGTAGAAAAAGAAAACTCAGCTCTTAACCCACCGCTCCATCCATCCCGCTATCAGCTCAAGCCTCTTAACCCTGTGCTTCGGCTTCCCGCCCCTGCTGAGGTCGTGGTTCTCTCCCGGGAAGAGCGCAAGCTCGACGGTTTTTCCAAGGTACTTCAAAGCCGTGTAGAACTGAAGGCCTTCTGCGAGCCAGCAACGGTAGTCCTCCATTGAGTGAATTATGAGGAGCGGTGTTTCAACGTTCGGCGCGTACTTCAGCGGGCTCTTCTCCCAGTAGCCGTCTGTATTGCTCCAGGGGTCGCCGCCCACCTGGTCAGGGGCGAAGAAGTAGCCGATGTCGGTGGTTCCAAAGAAGCTAGTCCAGTTGGAGATGGAACGCTGGGTTACCGCGGCCTTAAAGCGTTTCGTGTGCCCGACTATCCAGTTCGTCATGAAGCCGCCATAGGAGCCGCCGGTGACGCCTATCCTCTCTCCATCTATGAAGTCGAATCTCTTTAGGGCTTCATCGACGACCTCCATCAGGTCCTGATAATCCCTTTCCCCGTAGTGCTCTCTAATGTCGGCGAACTCCTCGCCGTAGCCGTCGCTTCCCCTTGGATTGGAGAAGATTACGACGAAGCCTTTAGCTGCTAAAACATGAAACTCATGCATGAATGAGTAGCCGTAGGCCGTCTTGGGCCCGCCGTGGACCTCCAGGACCGCGGGATACTTCTTCCCCGGTTCGAAACCAACGGGCTTCATAACCCACGCGTCTATCTCAACGCCATCAGAGGCATTAACGGTGAAGTATTCGGGCTTTGAGAGGGCATATTCTTTAATCCATCCATTGAAGTCAGTAAGCTTTTTCTCCGTTCCATCCCGGAGGGTGTAGAGTTCCGTTGGGGTTACAGCATCTTGGGCGGTGAAGGCTATGTAGTCGCCAACCGCGAAGCTCTCGACGCTCCTGTCTCCATCGATCACGCGCTCGATCTTCCCGTTGAGGTTTACCCTGAAGAGGTTCGCCCTCGGCCCGTCGGTTGCTACATAGTAGACCCAGCCATCCCTGAAGACAAGCTCTGCCCTTTGAGAGCCGCGAACGTCGCAGTTGAGCGAGTTGTAAGCGGAGCGGTCGAGGCCTTTCGTTAGCTTCCTCATCTCGCCCGTCTCGGGGTTGTAGTGGTAGATGTGGGTGTTGGTCGGGATTCCCCTTTCCAATGTGCTGGCCTTGAGGATGAAGGTTCCATCGTCGAGCGGGATGAAGTCGGAGATGTCCCATTTGCCCGGGGTTATCCTCCTCGCCTTCCTACCCTCGAGGACGTAGAGGTCGCTCACCATGGGCTTCTTCTCGCGGTCTTCCTGGGCAATGAAGTAGAGCCTGCCGTTGTGGAAGCGAATCTGGCTTACGTCAAGGTTCTTCGGCGTCAGGCGCTTCTTCTTTCCGGTTTTGACATCGACAAGGTAAACAGTGCTCCTCTTCTCATAGATCCAGCCGACACCGTTGAGCCAGAAGGGGATCTCCTTGATAACGTGAACGTCGTCCTTGGGCTTCTTCTCGATGTCGATCGGGGTGACGACCGCTATACCCTTCCCGTCTTCGGTGAAGCGCAGGTTCCATACCCCGTATTTGAACTTCGCTAGGAGCCTCGCCTCTCCCCCATCGGTCGGGATTATGTAGAGCTCGGCCTCCTTACTCTCCTTATCGCGCTTGGAGGTAAAAGCCACCAGTTTCCCGTCAGGTGAGAACTTTGGGTTTCCGTCCTTTTTTCCAGCGGTGAACGGCTTAATTTTCCTGCCGTCGTAGAGGTAGAGCCTCGAGAAGTAGTCATCCTTTTCAAGGTTTATCTCCGTTACCTGGAAGACGAGCTTTTTCTTGAACGCGTCTACGTTCCCAACCAGCTTAAACTTTCCGAGGTCTTTCTCGGTCAGACCTTTCACCATTTAGGATCACCGAACTAATTCAGCTCTTTTCGTATAAAAGCTTGGCGTTTCGATGTGTGTTGAAAGCCAGGAGAGACCCATCGCCGGGGCAGGTATGTTACTCCACAAGCTCCATCTCAAAGACCCTGTCAAAAACAGCCTTATGGTTGCCGAAGGCTTCGAACATCCTGCCAGAGTAGTTCTCGGAGGCAGTTTCAAGGAAGAGGCGCAGATTTCTACCTATCTCCTCGCTCATCGGCACGTGAAGGGGCATCGGCTCGTAGTAGTCGAGACCCTTCATGAGGGCCGTCGAGAAGTACCAGAGGGTCTTCCTGACCTTCCTGCCCGTAATCCGCGAGAAGCTTGCCTCCATGCAGTTGAAAGCTGAGTGAAGGAGAACGATCATGTCTATTTCGACTCCCCCTTTGAGAAGCCTTTTCCGCCGTGTATCTCTGCCAAGGTCTTTTATACGGTATCCACTCCGGGTCTGCTCGTCGTAGGGAGCCTTAATATCATAGATACCCTCAACACGCGGGTCGTAGACTAAGACGTCCGTTCCGCCAACTATGTAGAGCTCCCCATCCCTAACCTCCACTATCGTGTTCTCAGTGCTGAGAACTGGGAGCCCCCGTGAGAGTGCCAGGACAGACATCGTGCTCTTTCCTGTGTGGGGATAACCGACAAAGAGAACCGCCTTTCCGTTTTTTGCAACGACCCCAACCGAGTCCGTCACGAAGGTCCTTCCTCCCTTTGCCCCAGCCCTTGCGGCCGCCTGAAGGATGAAGAAGACCGGTGCCTCGTTACCGTACGCGGATGGAACCGCTGACTCTATCTTGTATTCATCCCGTCCAAGATGGTCATATACAGCGCTGAAGACTCGGAATGTTTCCCCTTTGAAGCGTTCTATCAGAACGTCCCCCTCGTCGTTCACACCCCTGGACACATCGGGAAGGTAACGCCTTGCGAAAAGGCCCCCAAAACCGTCTTCAAAACCATCGTCGAGTTTTCCGGTGAAACTAACGTTGACGCCGCCGATATCTATGCTCATGGACTCCCCCACTCTGAGCTGGTGGCTGAGATTTATAACTCTTCCGTGGAAAGTTGGAAAAGCTGAAAGGAGATACTGACACAAAATGGTAAACGAGTCACTCAAGGGCGGCGAGGAGCTTCTCCATGAACATCTTCTCAGGGTAGGCGCCCTCAAACTGAACCTTGTCCTCGCCGTCCACCTGGATAACGACCTTGGGAACGGCCATGACGCTGTACTTGTCAGCCCACTCTGGGTACTCAATGGCCTCGACCATGTCACCGAGAATCTTGCCCTTGCCGGCGTTGGTGTTCTCAATGGCGAACTTGTGGGCCATCCTAACGGCGAGCGGACAGTAGGGGCAGGTTGGCGTTACAAAGACGAGTATCCTGATGTCCCTTTCGATATTGGCAAGATCTTCTTTGCTCTCTGGCATTAGGTCCGTCTGAGCATTGCTAACGTCGACGATGTCCTCGAGGAAGGCACCGAACTCGTGGCCGGCGGGAAGGCCAAAGAACCTGGCACCCATGTCCTTTCCCTCCTGAGTGATGGTTATTGCGGGAGCGCGGTCTACCCTGTACTTCTCAGCAATCTCCTTGCCCTCTGGTGTGTCGAAGTCATGGAACTCGTAGGTAATCTTGTCGCTGAGCTCGCTGAGTTCCTGAACGAGTTGCTTGAGCTGGTCGCAGTACTGGCAGTGCTCCTTGCCGGTGAAGCCGATTATTTTGACCGGGTTTGTCATCTTGGAGAAGAACTCTTCCTTTATCACTTTCTTGTCGGAATCGCTAATCAGTCCCATTTCCGGACACCTCCTCATCTAAAGGTTTATAATCACCGTGAACCACTTTCTAACCAGATGTTGGTTCAAGCTTAGGGTCAGATGTACCATATTTAAGCTTTACGTAACAGATTTGGGTGGGTGTTGGTCATGGCTGAACCGGATATTTTCTACATCTTAGGAAACAGGGTAAGGAGGGATTTGCTCAGTCACCTCACCTGTACGGAGTGCTACTTCAGCTTCCTCAGCAACAAGGTCAGCGTTTCTTCTACGGCGGTTGCGAAGCACCTCAAGATAATGGAACGTGAGGGGATTCTTAAGTCCTACGAGCGGGAAGGGCCTTTCATCGGGCCCGCGAGGAAGTACTACGACATAGCCATCTCTCGGACGTACGTGGTGACGGTCACTCCCAACCTCTTCTGGTATCGCGGTATCGAGCTTGGGGAGCCTTTCGAGGGGAAGGTTGAGATAAACCTACCCTCCATAAAAGAAGCGAGGAGCCTCTTAGACATGGTGGCCGCATTCATGGGCATCAGTTTCGAACTTGAGAAGGCCCTTCGGGCGCTTCAGACCATCGAAAGCAGGCGCAACAGGCTAATGAAGGAGATAAAGGAGCATTATCTCAGTGAGATTGGAGACATGACACAGCTGGCGATACTCCACTACATCCTTTTAACTGGGGGGTCAACCGTCGACGAGCTGAGCGACAGGCTCAATCTCAAGGAGAGAGAAGTGCTCGCCAAAGCTCGGGAACTGGACAGATTCGTACCGTTAATAATAAAAGACGGGATCATCAAGATTGACGCGGATAGGTTAAAAGGAGTTGGCGGTGAAGGAGATGCCGGAGAAGATTAGAATAGTCGTCAATGAGGACCGTTGCTACCTCTGCGGAGGCTGTGCGGGAGTTTGCCCAACGCTCGCCATAGAGGTCCACTCAAACGGCTGGGAATTCTTCCAGGACAAGTGCATAAGCTGTAGGATATGCATAAACACCTGCCCGGTCGGAGCTTTAAGCGCTGAACCCCTGGAGGTGGAAGGATGAAGGAGATGAAATACGACGTGGTCGTCGTTGGTGCCGGAATTGCTGGCCCGATAGTTGCTAGAAACGTTGCCAAAGCAGGTTACTCGGTTCTCCTCATTGATAAGAAGCCCGCCATTGGAAGTCCAAAGCAGTGCGCTGAGGGCATAAACATGAAGGTCTTCGATGAGTATGACATCCCCTACGACAAAAGGTTCATCAACCGCGAGATCTACGGTGCAAAACTCTACTCCCCGAGTGGCTACGAGCTTGAGCTTCGCTACAAGGAAGCGAGCGGTGTAATCCTAGAGAGGAAGGTCTTCGACAAGATGCTGGCATATTACGCGGCAAAGGCAGGTGCCGATGTTTTGGCTAGAACCGAGGCACAGGATGTTATCAGGAAGGAGGGTAAGGTAGTTGGAATAACGGCCAAACATGAGAACGAGCCGGTTGAGATATACACGAACATCATAGTGGCGGCCGACGGCGTTGAGAGTACCATAGCCAGAAAAGCTGGACTAAACACATATGCCCCTCCACACGAGTTTGACTCCTCCTACGAGTACGAGATGCTCATCGAAGGTTACGATCCGGATTTGATACATCTCTGGTTCGGCAACGAGGTGGCTCCGCGCGGTTATGTCTGGGTTTTCCCAAAGGATGAAGACAGAGCTAACGTCGGAATAGGTATCGCCTCAGATCACCCTGAGACTGCAAAGCACTACCTCGACAAGTGGCTCGAGGAGAACAAGATTCAGACCAAGAGGATATTGGAGGTTAACGTCGGTGTCGTCCCGGTCGGCGGTTTCGTGAAGGAGCTGGCGAAGGACAACGTTCTCGTTGTCGGCGATGCAGCGAGGCAGGTTAACCCGATGCACGGGGGCGGAATGGCAGAGGCAATGGGAGCAGGAACAATAGCGAGCAAGTGGATAGTCAAGGCCCTTGAAGAGGAGAACCTATCATTCCTTCAGAATTACACGAAAGAGTGGTGGGAGACCGATGGAAAAAGGCTTGAGAAGGTTCTGAAGGTAAGGCACGTTACCGAGAAGCTCACGGATGAGGACCTCGACCTGTTCATCCAGATACTCAGCGGCGCAGATGCAGAGAAGATAGCAGGCGGAGACTATGGGGAGGTAATAAAAGCCCTCCTAAAGCACCCAAAGGTACTTATGAGCAAGCGCAGGCTGAGCCTTCTTAAAGAGCTCCTCTAATGCATCGAAATCCCCTTTTCTTTTCACTGGACCAGATAACAGCCTCACTAATCTTCCCAGTTTCTATGGTGCCCCACGGAAGATGGAGGCTTTTCCTTGAAGGGATGTAGTAGTAGACGTCAAGTCCCCTGCTGTGGACTGGGATAAAGCCTGAAACGTCGGGCAATTCCGTTATCTCCTCACACTCCCCATCGGCGCAGGGCAGGGGATTGTGGTTAAGACCGCTCTTCATCTCGAGGGTGAGAAGTTCAACGAGCCTCTCTACTGGGGGCGGTTAATCCTATAAACCCTCCTGACCGCGGAGAGGAGCGCTGGGAACCTCCTGTCCGTCTCAACTATCCCGTACCCGATCTCGTGGAGTGGATCCCTTGGAGGACGGCCTTCCACTGCATTCCTGAGCTTTATAACCCTGTTCGCCCATATCTGTATCGGCTTTGGCTCTCCGAGGGTCGAGAGGCGTCTGTCGAGGGAAAACCCCCTCTCCGGGTCCAAATCTCTGAGATAGTTGAGCTGGAGGTCAATCTCCGGCACGTTCTCATACGCGTTTCCGAGCCTGACGATGTCCAAAGCCCGGAGAAAGATTGAGTACGCCTTCCTGACGCTCCCCTCATCCCTAGCCGCGAAGGAGTAGAGGGCTGCATCGGCTAGTCCTAGGAAAACCGCGGACTGAACCTCAAGGAGGCCTTCAAGGGTTATCCCACCATTAAGGCTCTCCCCAAACCGTTTAAGGGTCTCTTCCGCGTTCTCAAGGAGAAGCCCCGCGATGCGAAGGTATTCCTCTCGGGAGGCATCCATCACTTCTTCCTCCAGTCCCTGCAGTTCATATCGACGCAAACCTCATATTCTCTCCCCCTTTCGCGGATTTTAACGACTGGTGCGCCGCCACAACATGTCTTATCCGTCGGGATTATCTCGCCACGCTGGAGGAGTGGGTAGGTAACGTCGCACTTCGGCCAGTTCGAGCAACCCACGAAGCGCTTGCCAGTCTTCCTGTTGTAGCGGACAACCAAATCGCCACCGCACTTGGGGCACTTCCCGATGACGAGGGGCCTTTTCTCTGGCTTCCGGGCCTTCGCTTTTTTAGAGTCAGTTCCTCCGTCAACCGTCCGCTGAACCTCGCGCTCTTCCTCCTCGCTGAGCTCTTTAACTGCTCCCCTCTTCTTTGCAGTGGCTTTTGACAGGGTAACCCCCGTCCCAGTGCTCTCGAGGAGCATCTTTCCGATGTCAAGTTCCTTCTCCCTGAAGACCTGGAGGATTTTGACCAGCTGATTCTTGCTCTCCTCAATAACTTGCTCCCTGTTGGCCTTGCCGGCCATTATCTTCTCCATATTCTCTTCGAAGGCTTTTGTGAGCTCAACACTGACTATATCCGGCACGTTCTTCTCCAGGGCCTCAACGACGCGCATCCCGAGCGGTGTCACCTTTATCTTCCTTTTGCCCTCAATGTATCCCCTGTTGTAGAGTGTCTCGAGTATCTGGGCGCGCGTGGCTTTGGTTCCTATGCCGAGATCCTCCATCCTCTTGATGACCGCCGCCGGGGAGTAGCGTGCTGGTGGTTTAGTCTTCTTCTTCTCGCGCTTTATCTGGAGGACCTTTACAGGCTCGCCCTCCTTGAAGACCGGTAGAATTACCTCATCGAACTTAACGTATTTTCCATAGACCTTCAGCCAGCCCTCCTTTACAGTCCTAGCCCCGCTCAGGATGAAGCGGTGGGAGTTGGAGTTTACCACCACCTTCATCGTCTCCCTCACGGCAGGCTCCATGAAGAGGGCCAAAAAGCGCCTGACAATAAGGTCGTAGATGTTCCTCTCATCTTTGGTGAGGTCGCCGGGCTTCGACAGTTCGCCAGTTGGGTAGATGGCCGGGTGCGCCGGATCGTCCTTCTTGCCCTCAACGGGCTTGAGCCTCTCCTCCCCAAGGAGGGCATGGGCGAAGGGCTTGTACTCTGATAGCTTGGCAAGGTTCTGGAGTATCGTCCTGAAGTTGAGGTTCTTTGGCAGCTTCTGGGAACTGGTGCGCGGATACGACTGAAGTCCCTTTTCATACAAGCGCTGTGCTATCTCCAAAGTCTTCTTCGGGCTGTATCCAAAGGCGGAGTAAGCCTCCCTCTGGAGGGTTCCGAGGTCAAAGGGGACGGGTGGATGCCTCTTCTGCTGTCTGACCTCCACCTTTTCAACAAAGGCAGGCCCCCTCTTCGCCTCTTCCACCACTCTTTTGGCTTCTTCTTCATCGAGGATGCGCTCCTTCTCGTAGGTTGCGGTGTACTGCTCGCCGTTCTTCTCAAGGAGCATCTTTATGACCCAATAAGGGGTCGGCTTGAAGTCCTGTATCTCCTTCTCCCTGTCAACGAGGAACTTCAACGTTGGCCCCTGGACTCTGCCAGTTGAAAGGACCATCCACTTCCCGCTCGCACGCTTTATTGACGAGGTGAGTGCCCTTGAAAGATTCACGCCCCAGTACCAGTCGAGGACGTGGCGCGCTATTCCAGCATCTGCCATCCCGAAGTTTATGGTCGGCTCAATGTTGTACCAAGCCCGGAGAAGGTCCTTTTTCGTTAATGCCGAGAACTTCATGCGTTTGGCCTTCGAAGGATCGACGTCGCAGGCGTATTTGAGGACAGTGTAACCTATCACTTCTCCCTCCGTATCGTAGTCGCACGCAATGATAAACTCGTTCGCCCCCTTCGCAAGCGTAGCAATGGCCTTGATGTAGTCCTTCGCGTAACCCTTTCCCTTTTCAGCAACGTAGATGGGAACCCATTCAATGTCGAAGATGGGATAACCGTAGGTTTTCATCCTTGGGGCGAGAGAAAAGAGATGGCCGACGGCAGGGGCGACAATTATCCTCTTCCCATCGCGCATGAACTCATAGTGGGGAACCTTCCCAATGGCCTTCCGCACGGGTTTACCCTCAGCCAGGGCATACGCAATCTTCCTCGCGACGTTAGGCTTCTCCGCGATGATTAGCGTGACCATGGTGACACCTTGAGCTGTTAGGGGGGGGATTATAAAAATCCTGCGGAGGAACTCTGCAGCAGTTTCTGTGAAAGGCTGGCGAAAAGTTTCTTTTTCAAGGGACAAAAAGCTAGTCATGCACTGTCCAAAGGGTAAGTTCATAGAACAAGCAGCCATTTCTGCCAGCGCTTTCATTAGGAAGGGCTGTAATGGTGCGGGGGCGGGGATTTGAACCCCGGAACCCCTACGGGACGGGACCCTCAATCCCGCGCCTTTGACCAGGCTTGGCAACCCCCGCTTCGCCAAACTATAAGGCTTTGGGAGGATTTATAAATTTTTCTATCGTCTTCGGACCCAAATAGACCGAAAAATTTATAAAACAACCTCCCGTCTATGGTTTCGGGTTGAGGGCCGGTAGCTCAGCATGGTTAGAGCGCGGGACTCTTAATCCCGTGGTCGGGGGTTCGAATCCCCCTCGGCCCGCCAGATCGCGTTTCTTCTCGGCGCGTTCCGTTTGAGAAGGAGTGCGTCTGAGTAACGTAGAAGGAGTTAGAAAGATGAGTTTTGAAAGCTTAGGCTTATCCGAGGCCACGTTAGTAGCAGTAAGGCAGAAAGGCTTTTTACAGCCAACCGATATCCAGAGGGAGGTCATCCCCAGACTTTTAAGGGGGGAGACCGACATAATCGGCCAGTCCCAGACCGGGACGGGGAAGACGGCCGCTTTTGCGCTTCCAATAATCGAGGCGATTGATCCTAAGGAGAGGGGCGTCCAGGCGATAATCCTCACACCTACGAGGGAATTAGCCCTCCAGGTGGCGGATGAAATCAAGAGCCTCCGTGGGAGGAAGAGGATCTATGTCTACGCAGTTTACGGCGGCCAGCCGATAGGCCCGCAGATAAGGGCGCTGGAGAGGGGCACACACATCGTAGTCGGAACTCCCGGAAGGGTTCTCGACCACATAAGGCGCGGCACCATTGATTTAAGCGGCGTTAGGTTCTTCATCCTCGATGAAGCGGATAGGATGCTTGACATGGGTTTCGTGGATGACATTGAGGTGATATTCAGGGGAACACCAAAGGAAAAGCGCGTTCTCATGTTCTCGGCCACGATGCCGCCCGAGATAAAGAGGCTTGCAAGGCGCTACATGGGTGACTACGAGGTTGTGAGCGTCAGCAGTGACGAACTTGTGCCGGAGATGGTCGACCAGGAGTACCTTGAGGTAGTCCCGGCTAGAAAGTTCACAGTGCTGAAGAAGATACTCGATGCCAATGAGAACTTCTACGGCATAGTATTCTGCGCCACGAAGAGAGAAACGCGGGAGCTGAGCGAGAGGCTAAGGAGTAGCGGATACAGGGCAGAATCTCTCAACGGTGACATGAGCCAGTCAGCAAGGGAGAGAACGCTCTGGCGCTTCAAGAACAAGAAGACAAGGGTTCTCGTTGCGACTGACGTTGCCGCGAGGGGTCTCGACGTGCAGGACATAAGTCACATCGTCAACTACTCCCTACCCATGACGGCTGAAGACTACGTCCACCGGATAGGTAGAACCGGTAGGATGGGTAAGAGGGGCAGGGCAATAACCTTCATAATGCCCGGCGAGTTCAGGCGCCTCCGTTACATCGCCCAACAGGCGGGCGTGGAAATAAGTAAGTCGGAGCTGAGCGAGGAGATT
>Ga0256829_1000944_pt1 | contig 25539 bp, 23 predicted proteins | sample 131447metaG_FD_185979 | JGI IMG/M metagenome (GOLD analysis project Ga0256829, IMG submission 185979) | Hydrothermal vent microbial communities from Lau Basin, Pacific Ocean - 131-447 | ecosystem: Environmental > Aquatic > Marine > Hydrothermal vents | place: Pacific Ocean: Lau Basin | collected...
GTATTTTGTATTTTTTCTTGGAGGGAAAAGTCTCCTACTAAGTCAACAGCGTGAGAGAGTTTTTTTACCTGAAGTGCTAAAGGTTTGATTGTTAATGTTGTATCGTGCGTGTTAACGCCAATGCTATCGTCGTGATCATCGATAACGCTTTGTGCAATAGCACTATCACTGGCAGTACGAATAATAAAATCAAAATTTACGAGTATTGTTTTAACTTTGAGCGGGAATAAAAGATAGGTAAAAACAGTATGGGCATGATGCCCTCTTTTGTTATCATTTTTTTTACTAAGCAGAATAATTTTATAATCTTTGCTTTTTTTCGGCTGTAAAGAAAACATCATATTATCAGTATGGTCTTTTTGAGTAGCTTCAAAAGTGATGGCAACTGCTTCTTTTTCATAGGGTGCTGTTTTGTTTGCAAACAATTTATATGTAGCTAAATTATTTGCTTTGAGAAGACTCAAGCCCAGAAAAAGCAGGAGGAGTATTCTACCAAGGCTCTTTTTCATTTGTATATCCTTTATTGATTTTTTCATAGGCTTTATAAGTGAATTTATAAATACCTCTTCGCTTTTTGCTTACCTGTTTACGGCTGAGCTTTTGTTTGCTTCTTTTTGAACTGCCGGCTCCGTTTGTTTTTTCATTGGCTGATTGATTGGATGATTTTTTTGCCGCACTGCTTTTCTTACTGTTTTTCTTCTTCGATTGCTTTTGCGACTTCTTTTTCTTTTGAGTGCTTTGGTTATGCGGCATCATCTTAGAGACATCTTTAGCCGTTTTTAGTTTTAATTTTCTGAGTAGATTCAGGTTGTAGAGGGCATCAGCATCATCCCCGAGGAGAAGCGCGTCAATGTAGTAATTTTTTGCTCTGTCATACTTCTTTATTTTTACAGCACAGTTGCCAAGGTTGTAAAAAATCTTTTGTTTGAGCGCTCTATGCTGCGTTTTTATCTGCGTGAAAAACTCTACGGCTTTTTTATAATTACCGGCTTTGTAATAGGCGCTTGCGAGATTGTAGTAACTTTGCTGTGAAGGTGTTAGTTTTGCATAATTACGTGCTGCATCATGAAATTTCTGCTCCTTGTAGGCCGTTTTCGCACTGTGTGCATAATAAAAATCAAGCATATTCGCATGGCTTTTATTTGGTAAAAAAAGTACAAGAGGCAGAAAAACGAAAATGTGTTGTGAAAGTTTTGTAATTCCTAAAAAGTAGAGTATGAATGCAATAATTAAAGGAAGGGCAAAAAGCTCTTTGTATGTCTTTACTTTTATATGCTCTTTTTTACTCTGCTGTGACTGCAAATCATGAGAGAGTTGGTCAATATCACTGAGTGAAGTAAGTTGATAATATCTTCCATTTGTCGCATTGGCTAAATCAACAAGCATAGGGTTTATTTTTGAAATAACGATAGATTTACGAAAATCTTTAATATACTTTCCATCTTTTTTCAGCGCTGCACCTTTTTGCGTAGCAGTTGCTACAATGTAAGGAATGATGCTGCTTCTCTTGGCAATTTTTGCAAGGCTAGTAATGTCATGTTCATCGCCGCCGTCACTAAAAATAATTAGATTTTTTTGTTTCATTGGGAGCTTTGCAACAGTTTTGAAAAGATTTTTGAGATTAGTGCTTTTTGTCAAAATGTATTTTGGATTGAGCGCATCGAGTGCCATCATACTTATCTCTGTATCTGTTGTAGGTGGAGATATTAAGAGTGTTGATGATGTAAAAGCAAAGAGGGTAAATCTGTCTTTTGGATGCTCTTTTATCAGTTTTTTGATAGCTGCTTTTGCAAGTTCATAACGGCTTGGTTTTAAGTCGTTTGCCTGCATAGAGTAAGAGGCATCAAGGGCTATAATGTAGTCATGAGAATTGAAATTTTCTTCTACATAGGCGTTTTCATAAGCTGGCCGTGCCATTGCCAAAAACATAAAAAAGAGACTCAGATACAAAAGTTTTGTCTGCCTGTTTGGATGGGCATGTTTTTTGTAGATAAAATAGATAGGAATAAGTCCAAAGAGTACCCAGGCATTGAGAAAAGTCATCTAGGCTCTCCTTTTTGCAAGCAGATATAAAAGCAGGAGGATGGCAAATGCTAAAGGATAGGTAAAGAGCATCTGTTTGTTTAAATAGTGCTCGGAGCGGATTGCACTCGGTTCAAGTGCATTTAACTCTTTGTAAACGTTCCGTAGTGCTTCTGCATTTTTGGCACTAAAGGCAACCCCCCCTGTATCTTTAGCTATGTTTTGTAAAAGTTTTGTATCATAATCGCTTGCTCTGCCTAAACCGATAGTGTAGATTTTCACATGAAGTTTCTTTGCCTGATCTACGGCATCTTTTATCTTCGTTGTTCCACTGTTTTGGTATCCGTCTGTAATAAGAATGATTACTTTGTTCTTTGCGTGAGATTTTTGCAACAACTCAAGTGAACGTGCTATGCCATCACCAATCGCTGTGGAACTACCAGCCATGCTGACCTCTAAAAAATCAAGCATATAAGCAAGTGAGTGCATATCATAAGTAATGGGAACAGGACTGAAAGCATAGGAGCCAAATACAACAACACCTACATTGTCATCAAATCTTTTTTCTACGAAACTTTTAATGAGTTTTTGCAAGATGGAGAATTTACTCTCACTTGTAGTATCGCTGGAGTATCCGCTCTCATCCATAGAACCACTCGTATCAAGTGCAAAAACAAGATCACGACCTTTTCGCTGCTGCGCGCTTTTGGAATCATAGCTGATGGGTGATGCGAGTGCTGTAGCGAGTAGTGCTAAAATGAAAGAGTAGAACAGTTTTTCTTTGTTAAACCATTGTGCTTTTTGCGAAAAAAGGGATGTATGGGGAAAAATGATTTTTTTAATGCTCAGGGGACACTTATAGATACAGATGATAAGCAGTAAAAGTAAAAAAGCATAAGGATACTGAAACTCAAAATGTTGCATCTATTTCATTCCTGCCCATAGAAGTCTCAGCCAAAGTCCGAGTGTTGAACTGTATCCGACCTCTTTAAAGACAAGTTTTTTGTTTTTGTCATAGATAAAGCTAGTTGGAAATCCAGAGATTTGAAATTTCCGGGAGAGTGTACCATCTTTGTCATTCATTACTTTATATGTGTAATCATGCGCATTAAGGTACTTTTTTATCTTTGCATCAGTTCCTGATTTGACAGCTATTGTAATGACTTGATAATGTTTTGAGAGAAAATTAATATTTGATGCTTCAAGTTTACACGTAGGACACCATGTTGCCCAGAAATGTATAAGCAGAGGCTTATTGCTCTTAACAGTGTAAATACTGTTGTCAATCAATTGAAATGATTTAATATTGAGCGGTGCACTGTTTAAAGATTGTGCTTTATAAAGGCTCATAAGATTGGTAATAATGGTTATAGCAATAAGAAAATAGATAGTTTCTTTGATATAGTGTTTGATTTTTGATTTCATTATGATTTAGTTTAACACTAATGTAATAATAAAGTGATAAAATTAGTAAAAATAAAGGATAAAATATGTTAAAACTCTTGATTACTTCGTTATTCATTGTACTCATGACCGGTTGTCAAAACATTTCACCAGAGGTAAAAACTGATAAACAAACTGCATCTGTAAAACAGAAAAAAATGCAGAGTACAGATAAAAGTCAAGCAACAACTTCCCTTGCAGATCAAAAAAAGCCTATGATGCACAAAATGTTTCAAACTGTAGATAAAAAAGATGCCATTCTTGTACAACAGGGAGCACAAAAAGAGCATTGTGCGATGTGTGGTATGAATCTTGTCAAATTTTACAAGACAAGTCATGCAGCGAAGCTGAATGGTAAAAATATTCAATACTGTTCTCTTCACTGTTTGACAGATCACATTAATCAGGGTGCTGAGCTTGAAAACCCAATGGTGGTGGATGTCAGATCACTGAAATTTATTCCTGTTACAGAAGCTTTTTATGTCGTGGGAAGTGATGTGAAAGGGACTATGAGTCCGGTAAGCAAATATGCTTTTAAAAATTTGGAAGATGCGAAAAGATTTCAAAAAAAACATGGTGGAAAAATTGTAGATTTCTACTCTGCTTGGCAGATTGCTAAGAAAGATTTTAAAAATGCAAAACAGTAAATACAAAGATTCAAAAGTTTACCTTGTCGGAAGTGGGGTAGCGGCATTAGCGAGTGCTGTATACCTGCAAAAAGATGCCGGTATTGCAGGTGAAAACATTCATATTCTTGAAAAAGAGAACATCCCTGGTGGTGCATGTGATGGCTCCGGAAATGAGGATCAGGGATTTTTAGTGCGTGGCGGAAGAATGCACGAAGCACACTATGAATGTTATTGGGATCTGCTCTCAAATATTCCTTCTTTAGAAGATGAAAATATCTCTGTAAAAGAGGAGACTTTTGCATTTAGTGAGAAGTATGTCTCCAATGCAAAAGCACGCCTGTTGAAAAACGGTCAAAAAGTTGATCTCTCTTCCTATGGGCTCTCCTTTAAACAGCAGGCGAAACTTACAGAACTCACTTTTATACCTGAAATAGTATTGAATAATAAACGTATAGAAGATTGGTTTGATCAAGATTTTTTTGAGACAAACTACTGGCAAATTTGGTCTACGATGTTTGCATTTCAAAAGTGGAGTTCTGTTGCTGAGATGCGACGCTATATGAAACGTTTTATTCATCTTGTTGATGGTTTGTATAAGATCGGCGGCATTATGCGGACAAAGTATAATCAGTATGACTCTGTAATTCGTCCGCTGCGTAAATACCTTGAAGCCAGAGGTGTGCATTTTGATATGGAGCGGGAAGTTGTAGATATCGACTTTAATCTCTCCTCGGACAGACATACGGCAACGGTTATTCATTTGAAAAACAGAGATGAAATTGTTCTATCTCAAAATGATTATGTTTTCATCACTAACGGTTCCATTACTGAGAGTACAGATGTTGGCTCGTGGCATGAAGCACCAAAACTCAAAGGCATAGAAGAATCCGGCTCATGGAAACTATGGAAAAAACTGGCTAAGAAACATGAGATCTTCGGCAATCCGGACCCTTTTTGCGATAATGTTGACCTGCAAAAATGGTACTCTTTTACGGCAACTTTAAAAGATACGACTTTTCATGATTATATGCAGGAGTTTACTGGGAATGTAGATGGAACAGGCGGCTTGGTAACGATGACAGATTCCAATTGGTTGATGTCCATTGTTATTGCGCATCAGCCTCATTTTGTAAATCAAAGTGAGAGTGTAAAAATATTTTGGGGATATGGACTCTACCCAGATAGAAAAGGAAACTTTGTAAATAAAACGATGGCAGAGTGCAACGGTGAAGAGATACTCGAAGAGCTGTATGGTCATCTGAAAATTCAAGAGTTGATGAAACCGATTACTCAAGCAGGAAAAGTGAACTGTCTTCCTGTTGCTATGCCTTTTATAGACAGCCTCTTTATGCCTAGAGAATTAGGTGACAGACCGGATGTTATTCCCAAGGGGGCTACAAATTTTGCATTTTTAGGTCAATTTGCCGAAGTTGAAAAAGATTGTGTTTTTACAGTTGAGTACTCTGTTCGAACGGCACAAATGGCAGTCTATGGACTCTTTGATACTGATAAAAAAGTGATACCGGTTTATGATTCTATTCATAATCCAAAGTATTTGATAGCGGCTATGAAAGCGTTGAGTAGATAAATAGTTCTTGATTGTTAGAGTAGGAGTTTAGAGGGTGCGAAGATAGAGTTGTTACTCTATCTCTGCATCGATAACATCATCGTCATCTTTTTTAGCATTTTGGTTTGCTTCACCAGCTTCACCACCTTGCTCTTTTTTATACATCTGTTCAGCCATTTTATGACTTGCTTCTGTAAGTGCTTTTACTTTCTCTTCGATTTGCTCTTTGGATGCATTTTCATCTTTTAGAACCTCTTGAAGCTCAGTAATAGCTGCTTGAATTTTTGCTTTTTCATCAGCTTCAAGATTGTCACCCATCTCTGTCATAGATTTCTCTGTTTGAGCGATCAGTGCATCTGCTTGGTTTTTAAGCTCTACAAGTGCTTTTCTAGCTTCATCTTCTGCTTTGTGAGCTTCCGCATCTTGAACCATTTTATTGATCTCTTCTTCACTCAGTCCAGATGATCCAGAGATAGTGATTGATTGCGATTTTCCAGTACCTTTGTCAGTAGAACTAACAGTTAAAATACCATTTGCATCAATGTCAAATGTCACTTCAATCTGAGGCACACCACGTGGTGCTGCCGGAATATCACCAAGCTCAAATAGACCGAGAGATTTATTGTCTTTAGCAAACTCACGCTCCCCTTGTACTACATTGATAGAAACCGCTGGCTGGTTGTCTTCTGCAGTTGAGAAGATTTGTGATTTCTTCACTGGAATAGTTGTCCCTTTTTCAATTACTTTTGTTGCAACACCGCCAAGTGTTTCAATTCCAAGTGAAAGAGGTGTAACATCAAGTAAAAGAACATCTTTTACATCTCCACGCAGTACACCACCTTGAATAGCAGCACCTGCAGCAACAACTTCATCAGGGTTAACAGATTTATTTAAATCTTTTCCATCGAAGTAATCACTTACTTTTGTCTGTACCAATGGCACACGAGTTGAACCACCAACCATGATAATCTCTTTGATCTCATTTTTACTTAAGTCCGCATCTTTCATAGCAACATCAATATGATCCATAGTCTCTTTTACAAGTGCTTCAATCATACCTTCAAATTTAGCACGAGTAAGTTTTACAACTAAGTGTTGTGGCCCGGCTTCTGTCATTGTAATGAACGGCAGGTTGATTTCAGTCTCAGTCGCGCTACTTAACTCTTTTTTCGCAGTTTCTGCTGCATCTTTAAGACGTTGCAGTGCCATTTTATCATTTTTAAGATCAATTCCGTGGCTTCCTTTAAACTCAGTTGCTAACCAGTCGACAATCTTGTTATCGAAGTCATCACCACCTAAGAATGCATTTCCGTCAGTTGAAAGAACTTCAAATGTACCGTCAGAAATTTCCAATGTTGTAACATCAAATGTACCACCACCAAGGTCATATACAAGTACATTCTCTTCGCTTTTGCTTTCAAGACCATATGCAAGTGCTGAAGCTGTCGGCTCATTGATAATACGAAGAACATTGAGTCCTGCGATTGTTCCGGCATCTTTTGTCGCTTTTCTTTGTGCATCATTAAAATATGCAGGAACTGTAATAACAGCATCTGTCACTTTTGAACCTAAGAAAGACTCCGCATCTTCTTTGAGTTTTGTAAGAATTTTTGCTGAAACTTCTTGCGGTGTATATACTTTACCTGCAACATCAACAGCAGCCATTCCATCTTTATCTACTATTTTATATGTAACTTTATCTTGAGCGAGTTTTGCGTTCTCTTCGTTCATCATAAGACCCATGATTCTTTTTACTGAAGAGATTGTTTTTTCAGGGTTTGTAATCGCTTGACGTTTTGCTGGGTCACCTACTAAAACTTCCCCTTTATCAGTAAATGCAACGACGGAAGGTGTTGTGTTTTTCCCTTCTGCATTTGGGATGATTTTCGCTTCACCGCCTTCATATACTGCCACACAAGAGTTTGTTGTTCCTAAATCTATACCTATTACTTTGCTCATTTTCTTATCCTTTAATTTTATTTTATAAAATTTAAGGGAACCTTTTCATTCCCTTTGGTTACAGAATCGGGAGTAATCCCGCTTCTTACGCTAACGCTTGGTTTCCTTCGGCAGGAAGCCTACGACACTTGGCGTCTTTGCCTCCAATGGAGGCGGAAAACTTATTTAATTACGATGTAATTGTATTAAGTTTTCAAAATATCTTTTGCAACTTATGTTGCACAAAGCGAAATTAATTCGCAACTACAACCATCGCTTCACGCAATGGTCTCTCTTTGTATTTGTACCCAGTTTGAAAAGTCTCAACGATTTGACCGCTCTCAACTTCTGGATGCTCAACACTCTGAACTGCATTGTGAATGTTTGGATCAAACGGCTCTTCGTGAGATACCATAGTTACACCATGCTTTTCAAGTGCTGTTATAAACTGCTTCAATGTAAGTTCAATTCCCTCTTTGAGTTTTTCAATCAACTCTTCGGGTGCTGCATCTGCGTCTGCAGATTTAAGTGCCATCTGGAGAGAATCAAGTACCGGAATCATATCTTTTGCAAATTTTTCATTTGCATACTCTACTGCTGTATACTTCTCACGTTCCAATCTCTTTTTGATATTGTCAAAATCAGCGTGAACACGTGCATACTTGTCTTTGTACTCTTCTAACTCTTTTTGAAGTAGTTCAAGTTCATTCTCAGCAGCAACGGCATTTGCCTCTGCCTCTTCATTTATATTCGTTTCGTTTTCATTAATGTTTTCGTTTTCTATATTTTCATTAGACATAATAATATAAAGCTCCTTTTTTTAAAAGATAAGCATATTATACATATTGAGTGTAACAATGTCAAGTCGTAGTTGAATTTTATTGGTAAATAAAGTTGAGTCATATGGCATCAAGTACGGATTACTGCTTTTCTTATGAAATTGTCATCTAAATAGTGTATGATTATAAAATAAAATCTATGGAGCGTATGAGATGAAATTTATTTATTGGATAGTCGGTGCAGTGGTAGGATTAGTGCTTCTTGCGTATGTGGGGCTTTTTACTTCCCTTGGAAATGGAATACTCAAGCCAATACTGGAGTCAAAAATAAAAGAGCAGACAAAACTAGAGAGCTCTTTAACACGGTTTTCTTTAGGTGTGAGTTCTCTGCATGTAGCATTGGAATTAAATAAAAACAACACAATTGCCATTGATGGAACATATTCTCTTTTTGCACAATCGTTTGATCTTACATATAAAGTCGCTTTGCATGATCTGGACTCTTTAAAGCCTTTAACAAAGACAAAACTCAATGACTCATTTTTTACAGAGGGTGTCATAAGAGGAGACAGCAAACTTTTAAAGATTAAAGGTGTTAGTGATGTTGCGAAAAGTAACACTAAGTATGATGTTGTTCTGGCGAATTTTAATCCAATTTCCATAATTGCCAAAGTGGATAATTTAGATTTAGCTTCGTTACTTCATATGCTAAACCAAAAAGAGTATGCTCGGGCAAAAGTAGATGTAGTTGCCAATTTTAAAAACATTACACCGCATCAACTTGATGGGGATGTTTCACTTGTTACGAAAAAAGGTCTTTTAAATTCAGCTGTAATGAAAAAAGATTTTAAAATTAGCATTCCAAAAACACTCTTTGCTATGAAGCTCAAAGCAAAACTCAAAGGGGATGATATAGATTACAGTTATCTACTTGATTCCAATCTTGCAAAAATCAACTCAGCGGGAAAAATTAAACCTGAACCATTAACACTAGCACTTACTTATGGTCTAAATGTTAAAGAATTGGCAGTGTTGAAGCCAGTTACTCACGCAGATGTTCGCGGTCCATTACGTCTTAGCGGCAGTGTTAAAGGTACAAAAGAGAAACTTGTTGTAAAAGGAAAAAGTGACATAGCCGCGTCAAATACAACTTTTGCAGCTCTGTTAACGAACTTTTCCCCAAAAAGTGTGCAGGCAAACATAAGAGATTTACATGTGCAAAAACTGCTTTATATGCTCAAACAACCGCACTATACCGATGCACTGGTAGATATCAAAGCAAACATTACAAATGCAGATGTGAAAAACTTGCAAGGAGATGTGACAACAGTACTCAAAAAAGGTCTTTTAGATACAAAACTGTTGACAAAGATGTACAAGTTCAAATCTGCAATGTTAAAAGTTTCTTATGGTATGCGAGCCTATACGACGCTTGATAAAAACCTTATAGATACGAAAGTAGATTTTGCTTCTAATCTTGCAAATCTCAATGTGAAAAAAGCACGTTTTGATATGAATGATGCTTCGCTGAAAAGTGATTATAAAGTAAAAATTCATAATCTTGATAGACTCTACTTTGTAACACAGCGCCATTTACAAGGTGCATTTGCAGCGAATGGGGAAGTGAAAAAAGCAAAAGATCTGGATTTTACGATGCACAGTAATATTGCCGGTGGAAAAGTAGATGCAAAACTGCACAATGATGATTTTCACGCAGATATAAATAAACTGCGTACGCTTGATATCTTAGATATACTCATCTATCCAAAAGTTTTCGCTGCAGATATTGATGCCAAACTTGATTATAATTTAGCAGCGGAAAAAGGAGATTTTAAAGGCTTTCTTTCAGAAGGAAAATTTACAAGAAATAGAGTGCTCGATTTGACAAAACAGTATGCCCATATTGACTTGTATAAGCAGCTTTTTAAAGGAGATGTCTCTGCGAAAATAAACAGAGAGCATATTCTTGCATCGCTTGATCTCAAATCAAACACATCATCCATTAAAACAACAAATACGAAACTCAACTCAAAAACAAAGCGCATTGATTCTATAATAGACATTAATGCAAACGGTAATCCTCTTGTTGTAAAACTACGCGGTAATGCATCTTCTCCTCAGGTGAGTGTAGACGCAAGTAAGATTGTGAAAAAAGAAGCTGAGAAAGCTGTAAAAAAAGAGTTGCAAAAACATCTTGGAAAAGATATAAACAAACTTTTTAAAGGGCTTTTTTAAGCCTTTTAGCTATTTTAAACTGACATCACAAAGTGTTAAGCAAAAAATAACCTCTTTTTCTTTTTCTTTTAGTACTATAATAGCCTCGCTCAGTGTTGTTCCCGTTGTGATGATATCATCGACTAAAATGACATATTTGGTTCTAAAGTTTTTAAGTTTGAAATTTCTTGGATTTTCCTCTCTGAAAGCTCTTGACTCACCAGAGTAGTTGATGCTGTTTGTTGCACGCAGAGTGCCGTAAAGTGCTTTGATATCTGTACTTTTGAGTGCTCTGTTTAAAACAGCTGTGTGGGAGTAACCGCTTCTTGTGGTGTCATCAATTCCGACAGATGCAACTTGTTCCCCAAAGTGAAACTCCTGTGCAAATTTTTTAAAGCTTAATTTTGCAAGGAGTGTGTAGATGTGGTATCCGATGTCAGTATGTTTTGTAAAAAGGAGTTTTTTAATATCTTCGTATCTGTAAAAAGAGATGACTTCTATGCCATTTGAGAGTTTGCGTTTGTAAAGAGAGGGTTGGAGAAATTGAGTTTGACAGTTCTTGCAGATATGCTGCGTGAGAGAGTATTTCTCACACAACAGACATTTCATTCTTTCTTTAGTCCATCTTCAAAACTGACATGAAAGCTTCTTGCGGCAGTTGCACTTTACCTATAGACTTCATTCGTTTTTTACCGGCTTTTTGTTTCTCTAAAAGTTTACGCTTACGGGTGATATCTCCACCATAACATTTCGCTGTAACATTTTTCCCCATAGATTTAATCGTTTCACGGGCAATAACTTGATTGCCAAGAGAGGCTTGAACCGCTACTTCAAAGAGTTGACGTGGAATGAGTTCTTTCATGTTCTTTACAAGTATTCTTCCTCGTGCCAGTGCGGAAGTACGCGGAACAATGACGCTCAATGCATCAACAACTTCACCCGCTACTTTGACATCAAGTTTGACAAGATCGCCTTCTTTAAAATTAGTAGGCTCATAATCAAAAGATGCATACCCTTTGGAGATAGATTTGAGTGTATCATAAAAATCAATAACGATTTCATTCATTGGAATTTCATACTCAAGCATAACCCGCTCCTCATTGAGGTAGGTCATTTTACTCTGAATACCACGCTTGGAAACTAAGAGATTCATGATATTGCCAAGGTAGTCACTTGGAGTAATGACAGTTGCTTTTACATAAGGCTCTTCAATTCTGTCTATGTAGTTTACCTCTGGCAGTTCCGAAGGGTTTTGTACAGTTACTAAATTACCATTGTTCATATATACATGATAGACAACAGAAGGTGCAGTCGCAATGAGATCAAGTCCGAACTCACGCTCAAGTCGCTCTTTGACAACTTCCATATGTAGCATGCCAAGAAAACCGACACGAAAACCAAAACCGAGTGCTACAGAAGTTTCTGGCTCATAGGAGAGCGCTGAGTCATTGAGTTTTAGCTTATCAAGAGCATCGCGCAGTTCTTCAAATTTATCGGTATCGATTGGATAGAGTCCTGCAAAGACGAAAGGTTTTGCAGGTGCATACTCACCAACCGGCTCGCTACAAGGATTTTTAGCATCGGTAACCGTGTCACCAACATTAACAACACTCACCTCTTTGAGACCAAGCACCACAATGCCGATTTCACCTGTTTTGATAGCAGCTGTTTTGATCTTTTTAAGTGGATGCGGATACATCAAATCAAGGACTTGATGCTCCTCTCTGTTACTCATCAGTTTGATGCGTTGGTTTTTCTTTATTGCTCCGTCAAAAACACGAACAAGTGCCAGTGCTCCAAGGTACTGGTCAAACCAAGAGTCATAAATAATGGCTTTAGTCGGTGCCTCGGAATTACCTTGTGGTGCAGGGATACGCTCAATTATGGCATCTATAAGCTCAGGAATGCCCACACCTGTTTTTGCAGAAACTAAAACAGCGTCTGTCGCATCAATACCGATGGAAGTCTCTATCTCTTCAGCTACTTTGTCAGGATCGGCTGCAGGGAGGCCAATTTTGTTGATAACAGGAATGAGTTCGAGGTCATTGTCAAGTGCAAGATAGACATTGGCTATAGTCTGTGCTTCAACGCCCTGTGCAGCATCAACGATGAGGAGTGCTCCATCACTTGAAGCTAAAGATTTACTCACTTCATAAGAAAAATCAACGTGGCCCGGTGTGTCTATGAGATTGAGGATATAATGCTCTCCGTCTTTTACATAATCAAGACGAACAGACTGTGCCTTAATTGTAATGCCACGCTCTTGCTCAATGTCCATAGTATCCATCATTTGTGAGCTGAGTTCCCGCTCACTTACAGAACCACACTCTTGTATGATTCTGTCAGCTAAAGTGCTTTTTCCATGATCTATGTGAGCGATAATAGAGAAGTTTCTAATGTTTTTCAAGTAACTGTTTCCTTATAGTTGTATTACATAAAAAGTGAGTTAACACTCTCGTTGTGATACACTCTTCTGATAACTTCAGCAAAAAGTGGTGCTACTGTTAAAACTTTTATCTTTTTGTGTGGTTCTGAATCTAGCGTATTTGTGATGATGAGCTCATCGAGTTCACCATTTTCAAGGTTTTCATACGCTTTTCCACTTAAAACGCCATGTGTTGCACATGCCATAACAGATGCAGCTCCCTGATTTTTGAGTGCAGTCGCTGCTTTAACCATTGTTCCCGCAGTATCTACCATATCATCAATCATGATAACATCATGACCTTCAACATCACCGATAATGTTCATTACTTCACTCTCATTTGCTTTTTCACGGCGTTTATCTACAATAACCATCTCAAGACCCATACGTTTTGCAAAGTATCTCGCACGTGCGACACCACCGATATCTGGAGAAGCGATGATAGGACTTTTGAGGTTTTTGCTTTTGATGTAGTGCTCGAATGTTACAGAGCCATAAAGATTGTCAACCGGGATATCAAAGAAACCTTGAATCTGGCCAGCGTGAAGATCAATAGTGACTACTCTGTCTATACCCGCAGTTTCAAAAAGGTTTGCAACGAGTTTTGCTGTAATGGGTACACGAGGCGCAGCTTTTCTGTCTTGTCGTGCATAGCCATAATAGGGAACAACAGCTGTAATACTTGAGGCAGAAGAACGGCGAAGCGCATCTGTCATAATAAGTAGTTCCATAAGGTTGTCATTTGATGGCACACCTGTTGATTGGACAATAAAGACATCACGTCCACGAACACTCTCTGCGATTTGAACAGAGATTTCACCATCACTAAACTTTTTTACATCCGCTTTTGCTAAAGGGACATCTAAAACAGAACAAATTTCTTTTGCAAAATCAACACTAGCCGAACCGGCAAAAATTTTATAACCACGCATCACGATTCCTTCTTGGAAAAATTACGTAATTATACAAAAAGAGTGCTGAGGGTATATTAAAAGAGAGAGCTTATTGACACTTTTTACAAAGCCCTGAAAAAACAAGGTCTGCTTTGTTGATTTCAAACTCTGTAGAGTGTGAAGCGAGGGCGCTTACAGCACTTAAATCAAGGCTGATGTCTTCTACATGTCCACAATTGTCACAAACAAGATGTGAGTGCGCTTCTTTTGTCAGTTCATAGACTGATTTTGTGTTTGGAATCTTTACCTCTTGGATGAAAGCATTTTCTATCATAAGATTAATATTTTTGTAAATTGTCGCAAGAGAAATAGAGTTGAATTTCTTGAGCATAGTTTCATAGAGGTCTTCAATGTTTACATGACCATGGCTGTAGAGAGTGTTTGCAATCTCTAGACGTTGTGGTGTTGCCTTTAAATGATGTGCTCGTAATATATCTGTAAAATTATTCATGGGTGTATTATACAGAAAAAAAGTTTAAAGTATAATGTATGCTGATAGTAGTTAAGATAACTTAAAGTGTTTTTTGTAATTTTATGAGTGTAGAGAGTAAAATGGCGCTCTTGTCAACGTGTGAACTCTTCATTTCCAGTTCACTTGCTAAAAGTAGCTCATGAAGTTTATAGAAAGCAGCAGGTTTTATTTTAATGGCCTGCGAAGCCTTTTGTTCAACGACAAATTTTGGAGCAGGGTAGCCTAAAATCTCCAAGGCATTGGGTGCACCGTTTACACGAATATAGATATTGAACATATAGAGCTGCGTGAGATAAGAAGTGAGTGCTGAGACGATGCGAATTTCATCTTCACCATGCTCTAAAATATTTTGCAGATCCTCTTTAAAATCTTTTTTCTCTAAAAGTTTTTTTGTAAACTCATCTAGATTTATCTCTCCGAGTCCATAAACAAGATTATCAACATCTTTGGTTGAGATCTCTCGCTCAAATACTTGAAATTTTTCTATCTCATTTGCGCAGAGTGCTATATCTCCATTGTGGATTTTTAAAAGATGTGAGAGCGTATATTTGTCAATGTTGACATTTTTTTCCTGTGCAATCTGCAGCAGTATATTTTGTGCTTCATACTCTTTTGGATTGAAAAAGCGGACATTCATAGTTTTTGTTTTGGCAAAACTTTTTGTATTGTTGTAGCTTTTATGGTCACTGCCGTAATAGGCATAGACAAAAATATTGTCAGGATTTTTATGTGTCAGCTCCAAAAGAGTGTCAAGCTCTTTTTTGGGAACTTTTTTTTCACTTTTAATGATGAGTATATTTCTGTCTCCAAAGAGTGAGCCTTGTGAAAGATGGGCTTTTGCAGAGTTAAAGTCATACTCGTCATAATAGTAGTTGAGTATGTTGGCATCTTCAAAGTTTGTCATCATCTTTGTATACATATCTATGAGAAAAGTGCTCTCTCCAAAAAAGACAAAAGAGTTCGATACTGTTTTGTTCCTTATCTGGTTGTCGAACTCATTTTTATACATCGCCGGCTTTTCCTACAACAGCAGCATAAATTCGCGCACGCGGAATATCCACTTTGTCTATGCGTATGATGACATTTTCAAAAAGAACAACATCCGTAGCACCTGTAATGTTGAGTTTTGCCCCGATGATTTCATCATGAAGTTCTGCTCTTACTTCCGAGTCTGTTGCAATGATTCTTGCTTTGAACTCTTTGTGGAGATGTTGTTTTGCCCATCTTGCATATTTTCTGGCTTTATATTCGACTTCGATGGAGCTTGATTCTCTCTCTTTTTCACTTATCATCATTGCAAGTGTTTCAATGTTACGTAGAACATAAGAACCCTCTTTAGTATCACCTTTTTTAATGGCTTTTAAAAGTCTGTGTACAATAAGGTCAGAGTATCTCCGAATAGGAGAAGTAAAATGGGTATACTCCTTAAAACCAAGACCAAAGTGCCCGGAGTTCAGCGGTGCATAACGTGCCTGCATCTGCGAACGGATGATGAGGGTATCTACATCACTTTCTATGCCCATCTCACGTGCCTGTTTTTGAATCGCTTCAATGGTCTCTTTGACTGTTCCTTTTATTTCAATGTTCATACCGATGGCAGAGAGTTCCTGATAGAGTGTTTGCAACTTTGACTGGCTTGGTGGCTCATGAATTCTAAAAATCCCTCTGTCGTATCGTTTCGCCGCTTCTTTATTTGCTAAAAGCATACAGTCTTCTACAAGTCCATGCGAAGGTGTCTCTTCAGACTCTGTGGTAGCGATGAGGTTGGTATCTTCATCGAGGGTCATTGAAATCTCAACTGAGTGAAAATCAAAACCGATTTTGAGACGTTCATGCCGGAGTCTGTCGGTAATAACACGTAGTTTTGTTAAAGCGTCAAAAATTAACTCTTCTTCTTTTGTTTTTGCTTTGAGTTTACCATCGAAAAAAGCATCAATCTCTTCATAGTTAAAGCGTCTGTCTGAGTGCATAAGCACTTCATAAACATCAGAATGCACGACTTCAAGCGTCTCTCTGTCGAGTTTTATCTCAAATACATAAGCGAGTCTGTCAATATGGGGCTGCAAAGAACAGAGTGTCTCACTCAGCTCACGCGGGAGCATGGGGATGGAACGGTGCGGCAGGTAGATGGAAAAACCTCTGTACATCGCTTCATTGTCAAGCGCACCAAAAGGTTTAACATATTCGCTGACATCTGCGATAGCTACATAGAGTGTTGTGTTTGCATCATCCCAGTATATAGAATCATCAAAATCTTTTGCAGTAACAGGGTCAATCGTACAAAAAGGAAGCGCACGCAAATCTTTTCGGTTTGGATGTTTTTTCGCATCAACCGGAGGAAAGGAACGGGCGATTTTAAGTACCTCTTCGTCAAATTCATCATGTTTGTTGTACTGTGCCAAAACGATTTTCTCATCGACTTTTGGATCATCCATATGGCCGAGTTTTTCCATCACTTTATGCTCTTGATAATCGATTTTAAAAACGTCGCCAAGTTTATAGCTGTTTATCTCACCTTGCGTGAGCTCAGCACCTACAGGATGCTCTGTTTTAATGTCAACTAGAGATTTGTGACCATACTTTTCTATGATGTAGCCTACACCATAGCTCTCTTCTCTACCTACAACTTCAGCTATTTTGGCACTTGCACCACCTCTTTTTCCAAGCAGCCGCTGTGCAATAATGAGGTCACCCTCTGTGGCAGCACCAATCTCATCTATGTAGAGGTCTTTGACATTGTCGCCGATTACATGGAGATAGGCTGTTCCTTTTTGTACGAGTCCTAAAACGCCGGCACGGTATTTGGAATTAAATTTATAGTTGTTGTTTTTAAAGGTAAGGTATGTTTTTGCAAGCCACTCTTGTACGAGTTCTATCTCTTTTTTTGAGAGGTCTTGTTCACTCACGCCGTGCGTGAGCTTAATAAGTAAAGATTTTAATTCGTGCAATTATTTAAAAGCCTCTATTGCACTATCAAAGCTTTCCATGTTGAGTTCATACTCTTCAATGAGTTCTTTTGCTTTGTTAATGCTCTCCTCAGTAACACGTCCATTAATAGGTACCGCAACGCGCACAACATTTAAAATCTGTGCAGGACGTCTGTCTGCTTCTTCTGCTTGGTCAGGATTTTGACAGTTTCTTATCACATCGACAAGACCCTCTTCAAATTTCCACTGTGCAAAGATAGTCGCACTCACTTCTGGAGTATCTACACCGACAATCTCTCTCTCAGCTGCTTCAACATCTTGCAGCTCTGCAAGTGCATTACGGAATGCCTCTTCTTTTTTATCTGCGATAACCTGTTGTGCGATGAGAACTTTTCCGATTTCAACTAGAAATGCTGCAGGTGAAAGTACACCTAAAAGTTTATTCTCTTTACGAAGACACCATGAAGTTATAAGTGCATGCTGTTTTTTAGAAAGCTCTGAGAACATCTCGTTTGTAATACCATAAGGGGCAAGGTCAAGTTTGAAACTCTTTTTGACAATACTTGCAAGTGCAAAACCACGTACTGTACCCATTCCAAACAGACCTACTGCCTGGCTGATTGCATTAATCTCACGCGAGAAACCATAAAGAGGGGAGTTTGCTGCTTTTAAAATATCCGCTGTCAGGAGTGGATCTTTCTCCAGAATCTTTACCATATCGTTAAAGGTAGAGTCCGGATCTTGGTAGACCGCTTCTATCTGCATTGCTGATTCAGGAAGGGGTGGGAGTTGTTTAATTTTTTTAAGTATTTCTTCAGTCATGTGTGCTCACTTTTTTATAAATAATGTGTAAAACATCTTATTATGATTACAATTATAGTATCAATAGATAAATTCATACTGAATATTTACAAAAAACTGATATTATTTTTTACACTAACAAAAAAAGGAAAAGATAGATGGACGCAGAAGCGATATTAACTCAGCTGGGATATGTGCCAAATGATGCACTCAAAAAACAACTCAAAGATATACAAGAGAGTACACCGGGATATGCAAAGATAGAAAAACATATTATGGATTTAAATGAGCATCTTAAAGTGAATAATGCCTACGTCGCTCTTTCAAACACAACAAATCATCTGAAGATAAAAGTTGACTCTCCTACAGCGGCTTTGGCCGAAGAAGCACATGAAAAAATTAGACATTTTAGTGAGAAGTATAAAGTAGAAATCGAAAAACTCCCAAATAAAGAGACATACTACATCATAGGTTTTCATCATTAGGAGTGCATTTTGCAAGAGCCGATGAGTATAGAGGGCTATGATGCCCTTGTAGAAGAGTTTAAATATCTCTTAGAAGTTGAAAAACCAAAAACTGCAGAGCAAAAACTTGTCGCTGCAGCTCTTGGTGACAGAAGCGAAAATGCAGACTATCAGGCAGCAAAAGAGAAACTTCGTTTTATTGACAGAAGACTTTTTTACCTCAATAAAATGATACAAAATGCAAAAGTCATCGACGCCTCTTTGCATACACATAAAAGAGTCTCTTTTGGCAGCAGTGTTACTCTCTTGGACCTTGATACAGAAGAAGAGAAGATCTTTACTATCTGTGGAGTACTTGAGAGCGAACCTGAAAACGGGCTTATCTCTGTACACTCTCCACTCTCTAAAGCTATGTTGGGACATGTTGTCGGCGATGAATTAAAAATTAAATTGCCAAATGGAATAAAAGAGTACGAAATCGAAGCAATCAGCTACGAAAATATCTATGCTTTAAAGCAAAATATTCGTACAAAAAAGGAATACGCTTTTCATTAAAAAATAGAGTATTAAAATAACTTTTACCCACATTTAGATATAATCCCTCTTTAAAAACCAAATTTTAGGACAACACCAAAATGCCGCAACAATTAGCAGATATTGAGACACAATTAGCAAACCATAAATTAAGTCAGGAAGATTACACACATATTAAAGAGATTTTAGGACGTGAGCCAAACCTTGTGGAACTGGGAGTCTTCTCTGCTATGTGGAGTGAGCACTGTTCATACAAATCTTCAAAAGTGCACTTAAAAGGTTTTCCAACTACTGCACCATGGGTTATTCAAGGTCCGGGAGAAAATGCCGGTGTTATTGACATCGGTGATGGTATGGCAGCTGTTTTTAAGATGGAGAGCCACAATCATCCGAGTTATATTGAACCCTATCAGGGCGCGGCAACCGGTGTTGGCGGAATCATGCGTGATATATTTACAATGGGTGCTCGTCCTGTAGCTAACTTAAATGCACTCCGTTTTGGTAATATACTTAACAGTGATGATATCTCTAAACATCAACGATTTTTGGTTCGTGGTGTAACAGAAGGTATCGGCGGTTACGGTAACTGTATGGGTGTTCCGACAATCGGTGGTGAGACAAGTTTTGACGAGTGTTATAATGGCAACATTCTTGTCAATGCATTTACTCTTGGTCTTGCAAAATCTGATGAGATTTTTTACGGTAAAGCTGAGGGTATTGGTAATCCTGTCTTATATGTTGGTGCAAAAACTGGTCGTGACGGTCTTGGTGGAGCGGTGATGAGTTCTGACTCTTTTACAGAAGAGTCAAAATCACTACGTCCTACAGTACAGGTTGGTGACCCGTTTACTGAAAAACTACTGCTTGAAGCATGTTTGGAACTTTTTAAGACGGATCATGTTGTTGGTATTCAAGATATGGGTGCAGCAGGGCTTACATCAAGTTCTTTTGAGATGGCAGGGCGTTCCGGTTCTGGAATGATTATGCATTTAGACAAAGTGCCTGCACGTGAAGAGAATATGACACCGTATGATTTTATGCTGAGTGAATCTCAAGAGCGTATGCTTCTGTGTGCTAAAAAAGGAAGTGAAGAAGAGATTATTAAAATCTTTGAAAAATGGGATCTTGATGCTGCGGTTATCGGTGAGGTTACAGCAACTGGAAATATGGAACTTTTCTGGCATGGTGATAAAGTGGGAGAAGTTCCTGTTGACCCTGTAAGTGAGGAAGCACCTGAACTCAATCGTCCAATGAAGCGACCGGGCTATCTTGACCTGATTAAAGATACAAGAATTGATGATTTTGCTAAAGTCGATAATCAAGAAGCATTTGAAAAGCTGACATGTTCGATGGAAGTGATTGACAAGTCGTGGATATATACACAGTATGACTCTATGGTGCAGACAAATACAATTAAAAAGGGCGGAGAGCTTGATGCTTCTGTCATTCGTGTAAAAGAGAACGGCAAAGCACTTGCAATGAGTGCTGACTGTAATGTACGTTACTGTTATGTTGACCCTAAAGGCGGGGCTGCTGCAGCAGTCATCGAGTCTGGAAGAAATGTAGCGATGAGCGGGGCACGTCCTTTGGCTATTACAGATTGTCTGAACTATGGTAATCCCGAAAATCCTGAAGTTATGTGGCAGTTTGGAGAAGGGTGTCTTGGTATAAAAGAGGCCTGTGTAGAGCTGACTACTCCCGTTATTGGCGGTAATGTCTCTCTTTATAATGAAACAAATGGTGTTTCTGTTTTTCCAACACCTTCTATTGCAACGGTTGGTGTAAATGATGATGAGAACAATGTCCTTATGTCAAACTTTCAAGCTAAGGGCAATCAGCTCTACTTGGTAGGGGAGAGCAGAAGTGAATTTGGCGGTTCTTTATATATGAAAGAGATGTGTGGTGTCGTTGCCGGAAAAATTCCTGAGATTGATTATGCAAAAGAGCTTGCACTTTGGGATCTTGTTATTGAAGCAAATAAGAAACACCTTTTAGAGTGCGCAAAAGATGCAAGCAGTGGTGGTGTAGCCATTGCCTTGGCTAAAATGGCGGCAACATCAGGACTTGGCTGTGATGTCAGTATGAGCGTGGAAGATGAGAGAGATATTTTTGCAGAATCTATGAGCCGTGCCATCATTGAAGTAAAACCTGAAAATGCTGAAACTTTTGAATCAATGCTGGGGAATCTCTCTTGTGAAAAGATAGGTGTTGTTGGTGGTGAGACTATTAAAATCAATAATGTTTCTCTCTCTATGGAGCAACTGCAAGACAATTACTTCAATACATTCAAAAGAGTTGTTGAACAGGATTTATAATAACTCTTTATTATTTTTATCTGTTGTATAAAAAAAACTTATAGAAAACATATAGAAATATAATTAAAAAAATCAATTTAGTTTTAGATTAATAAGTGTATAATCTCACAGAATTTAGATAAAAAGGAAATTAAATGAGAAAGAGTTTACTAACTGTTTTAATGGCAGCAGCGATTGCATTTTTTGTATCAGGATGTTCAACAGTACATATGGGTTGGGAAGCTGTAACAGGTCAACACAAGCTTGATGATGGTGCAATGCCGGCATATGATGCGATGTTTACAAAAGTTGTAAAGTATGGTGACCCTGCACGTGCAATGATGAAAGAGTGGAAAGTTGATGCGGATGTTAGTGGTGATGATGTAAAAGAGTCTATCGCTGCACTGACTGAAGAGTATAACATGAGACTTACTGGTTATGTTAAGATGTATACAAAAGAAGATGCAAAGCCACATGAAGTAAAAGAAGCAAGAATTTGGTCTTTATGTAATCTTACTACAGCAAAAGTATTTTTGAACTATTCAAGATATTATGGTGGTTTTATGCCATGTAGAATCATGTATGTCCAATATGGAAATGGTGATGCTTACCTAATTAGTATGGATATGACTCTTGCTATTCATGGTGGTCATACACTTCCTCCACTAATGTTAAAAATGGCAACTCTTGTTCAAAAAGCAATGGAAGGAATTCCTGAACGTGCTGCACACGGTGACTTCTAGAAATCTTCTAGTCTAATCACCTCATAAGCCACCTCTTCATAGGGGTGTGCTTCTTTTAAAACCTCTACTGCTTTTTGTATTAAATCATCACGACATATCATTTCAACTTTATACTCCTCGACATATTCGAGTCTGTCTTTTTCCCCTATATAAGGATGTGCATTGCCAATCGGTTTAAATTGTCCTCTGCCTAATGTTTCAAATGAGCACTTCTCATATTTTTCAAACATGCCAACACCAATGCCAAAAAGTGCATCTTTTGTTTTGTCTTTTGCTTCTTTTGGTACAAAATAATTTAATTTATACATCACGAATATCTTTGAGATGATTGAGAAGTGCTTTGTCAAGTGTGTATTTTTGCTCAGCTACCTCATGAATACTTTTATAGCTAAAACCTCCATCATTAAAACATATGACTGATTCATCCCTGTTATCAAGCAGTCCGTCTATTGCACGAGATATAAATTTATATGCCATAAGCCTGTCATATACTGTTGGATTACCGCCTCTTTGAATATACCCAAGGACTGAAACCCGAGATTCTATGCCTATACTTTTTTCAAACCACTCTGCTATAGAGTGCGAATCTTCTTTGATTCCTTCTGCTACAATGGCTAAAAAGTATTCTCTTCCCTCTTCTATTTGCTTTTTGAAACTCTCTTCATATGCCTGTAAATCATAAGACATTTCAGGGATAAGACAGAGCTCTGCACCGGAAGTTAAGGCTGAAACAAGTGCCAAATAACCACACTCTCTGCCCATAGTTTCAATCACAAAAGCTCTCTTGAATGATGATGCAGTATCTCTAATGGCATCAATGGCATTTTTGATGACATTTAGGGAGGTGTCGACACCCAGACAGTAAGAAGTTCCTGCAATGTCATTGTCAATCGTTGAAGGAATACCGCAAAATTTTATACCATGCTCCTTATAAAAGATATCCATCCCACGAAAAGAGCCATCCCCTCCTAAAACTATGAGCATATCAATACCTACTGCATCTAAGTTTTGTTTTGCAAGAGCTCTGTACTCTTTTTGCATAAAACGTTTACTGCGTGAGGAACCTATTTTTGTGCCACCTTTGTTGATAATACTTGCCACATCACAATAAGAGGCTTTTTTGATTTTGTTATCAATAAGTCCTTCGTAGCCGTCATACACAAAGTAAGGAGTCAGAGAGTTTTTTAAAGCATACTCTACAAAATGTTTGATTGCCGGATTCATTCCCGAAACATCGCCGCCGGAACATACAATTGCTATATTTTTCATTACAGATCCAAAAGAGTTTTTTTAAGTTTACCATCTTCTAAACTCAATTTAGCTAAAATTCTATAGACTTCTAGCATAACCTAAATATATCTCAGCATTTTATAGAGAGTTTTAATCAAGGCAGATGTTCTTCAGCATAGCTGTAGCTATGGTGAAGAACATCTAACGAAGAGTAAAGCTCTCTATAAAATGCCCAAAGGGAGGGATAAAAAAAGCGAACTTGCACAAAACTTTTTCTCACCGTAGCTATGGCTACGCTTCAAAAAGGATTTTGCACAATTTCATCTTTTTTTCTTCCCTCTGAGATTTATCTAGGTTATGCTAGAAGTCTAATATTTAAATCAAGGCTTAGAATGAAAAAAAGAGCATTAGTAAGTGTGAGTGATAAAAACGGCATTGTAGATTTTTGTAAATCTCTTGTAAAAAACAGTTATGAGATTATCTCAACAGGCGGAACATATAAACTTTTACGTGAGAACGGCGTGGAAGCAATAGAGATTGATGAAGTAACAAAATTTCCTGAGTGTTTTGAGGGGCGTGTGAAAACCTTAAATCCTTATGTTCATGGTGGAATACTGCACCGTCGTGACAAGCAGAGTCACTTGGATCAGGCAAAAGAACTTGGTGTAGAACCGATTGATTTGGTTTGTGTGAATCTTTACCCTTTCAAAGAGACGATTGAGCGTACAGATGATTTTGATGATATCATCGAAAATATTGACATTGGAGGACCTGCAATGGTACGAAGTGCAGCGAAAAATTTTGATGCTGTTTTAATTGTGACAAATGTTGCAGACTACAGTGTTGTCATCGATGCTATAGAAAATGAGAAAAACACAAAAGAGTTCCGTCGCGGTTTTATGATAAAAGCATATGAGCATACTGCCGCGTATGACTCTATGATTGCCAACTATATGAATGAGCGTTTTAATGAAGGCTTTGGTGAGAAGCAGTTTGTTGTTGGAAACAAAGTAATGAATACGCGTTACGGTGAAAACCCACATCAAAAAGGTGCGCTGTATGAGTTTAACAAACACTTTTCAAATAACTTTAAAACACTCAAAGGTGAAGCAAGTTTTAACAATTTAAATGACCTCAATGGTGCAGTTAAAATTGCCTCTGCATTTGGAGATGATAATGCAGTTTGTATTTCAAAACATGGAAACCCTTGTGGATTCGCAATTCGAGATAATCTACTTGATGCTTATGTCGAAGCACTTAAATGTGACCCTGTCTCTGCATTTGGCGGAGTAGTTGCGATAAATGGTACGGTTGACAAAGCAATGGCCCAGAAGATGAATGAGATTTTCATTGAAGTTATCATTGCGGGACGCATTACTGAAGAGGCACAAGAAGTTTTTGCGCTCAAGAAGCGTATCAAGCTTTTTGAGATGGGCAGTGATAAGCTTGTTCTTGCAAATGATAAAAAAGATTTTAAACATATTGACGGCGGATTTATCTATCAAGATGCTGACAAAGTAAAAGATGATGAAGTGAAAAATGCGAAACTTGTCTCTAGAAATGCTGCATCGACTGAGGAGATAAAAGACCTTGAAATCGCTTATAAAGTAGCTTCTCTTACAAAATCTAACTGTGTTGTATATGTGAAAAATGCAGCGATGGTAGCTGTGGGTATGGGAATGACCAGCCGTGTGGATGCCGCGCAGTGTGCGCTCAAAAAAGCGAAAGATATGGGACTTGATGTAAGTGGTTGTGCCCTTGCGTCTGAAGCATTCTTTCCATTTCGTGACTCTATTGATGCTGCTGCTGAGGCTGGAGTTAAAAATGTCATCGAACCAGGTGGATCTATCCGCGATGGAGAAATTATTGATGCTGCCGATGAGTTTGGTATGAGTCTTTATTTCTCAGAAATTCGCCACTTTCTACACTAAAATAAAAATAGCAACGCACTTTGGGCGTTGCTACGTTCGCCATACCCCAAGTTACCACGTTAAAAATAGCTTAAATTCCAATACTTTTTTCATAAACTCCCTCATTAAATTTAACATTATTTTTGTACAATGAATGAGAAATTAGAATTATCTTACGCATGACTGCGATTTGA
>Ga0256829_1000945_pt1 | contig 25511 bp, 24 predicted proteins | sample 131447metaG_FD_185979 | JGI IMG/M metagenome (GOLD analysis project Ga0256829, IMG submission 185979) | Hydrothermal vent microbial communities from Lau Basin, Pacific Ocean - 131-447 | ecosystem: Environmental > Aquatic > Marine > Hydrothermal vents | place: Pacific Ocean: Lau Basin | collected...
GTTTTTGCCAAAAATGCTCACCGGTGATTTTACCGGCACCATGGCATTAACAGAACCTCATGCGGGTTCGTCCCTTGCCGATATTCGCACCTCAGCAACACCCAATGACGATGGTAGCTATCGAATTAAAGGAAGTAAGCTATACATTTCCGCAGGTGAGCATGAATTGTCAGACAACATTGTCCATCTTGTGTTAGCGAAAATACCTGGCGGTCCCGCTGGTGTTAAGGGTATTTCCCTATTTGTTGTACCCAAATATCGACTCGATGAAAATGGTGAGCCTGATGTACGTAATGACGTTACATTAGCTGGTCTTATTCATAAGATGGGTTACAGAGGTACTACATCAACGGCATTAACTTTTGGTGAAAATGGCGACTGTCATGGTTACCTCGTTGGGGAGCCTCATCAGGGGCTGCGCTATATGTTCATGATGATGAATGACGCGCGGATTGGCGTAGGTTATGGTGCAGCCATGATCGGCTATCGCGGTTATCGCTATTCATTAGAGTACGCCAAAGACAGAACACAAGGCCGTGCTGCGCCCAATTTATCACCTGACGATGATCCTACGCCAATTATCAACCACGGCGATGTTCGCAGAATGTTACTTGCACAAAAGTCATACTGTGAAGGTGGAATGGCGTTGTGTTTGTACGGAAGTACATTGATTGATGAGCTAGCGACGGAGCAAGATGAAGCTAAACGTACAGAGCTTGCACAGTTACTCGATTTACTCACTCCTGTGTTTAAAGCATGGCCTTCAGAGTTTGGTCCCAAAGCTAATGATTTGGCAATACAAATACTTGGCGGTGCAGGGTATACCCGCGAATATCCCGTAGAACAATGTTGGCGCGACAATCGTCTAAACCCTATTCACGAGGGTACCAATGGTATTCAGGCATTAGACTTACTTGGCCGAAAACTTTGGCAGCAAAATGGGCAGGGGCTCAATGTATTACTTGCCAGAGTCACGGCAGATTTAAAGCGGGCAACAGGAAAGCGTACTTCACCTCTCGCTGCTACCTTATCTGTTTATCTAGAAAAACTCGGCGCGCTAATCAAGCAAGCTGGTGGCGACTTACAATCAAAAGAGCAAAGTGTACTCCTTACCAACGCAAGTTGTTTTTTGAACGTATTTTCGGCGTGCGTGGTGAGCTGGATATGGCTTCGCCAAGCCTTAGTGGCGGAGAAGGCAATTGACGAAGGCGCAACAGGCCAAGACGCTGATTTTTATGAAGGGAAGTTAGCGGCGGCTCAGTATTTTGTGAATTGGGAATTGCCTTTGGTGCAGCGAGATATCGAGGTTTTAACGTCTCGTGAATCAGCTTGTCACAGCGTAAAAGCAGATTTCTTTTAACACACTCGGTCACAATCGAATGGCAGAGCCAGTGCTAACAGCTACTGGCTCAATAAACAAGTGGAGCACTACACATGACAGTAGCAAATGTTGAAGGTAAACACATTCTTATTACCGGCGGCGCATCGGGGATCGGTGCGGCATCGGCAAAAGTGTTAGCGATCCGAGGCGCTATTGTAGGTATCGCAGATCTTAACGGTGAACAAGCTCAAGCTTTGAGTGAAGAGATTAACAGTCAAGGCGGAAACAGCTATGCGGTTACCGTAGACGTCACCGAACCAGAACAGATTGCAGCAATGTTTGACAGCGCGAAAGCGCACAATGAAAAGCTTGATGTAATTATAAACAACGCAGGTATTGACCACTTCCCAGCACCGCTGACCGAAGTGGACGACGCTATGTTTATTAAAAACATTCAGGTTAATTTAGCGGGTGTGTGGTATTGCATGAAACACGCACTTCGCCAAATGACCGCTCAAGGCGGCGGTCACATTATCAATATAGCGTCTGTTGCCGGACTTCGTTCGTCACCTATGATCAGTGCTTACAGTGCGTCAAAACACGGTGTAGTAGGGTTAACCAAGTCTGCTGCGGTTGAATATGCTCGTGCAAATATTCGAGTGAATGCTGTGTGTCCAAGCTTTGTGGATACGCCTATGGTGCAAGGCGTTTTGTCTAAACTCGACGAACGGGGACAAAAAAATATTATTAATGCAAACCCAATGAAACGTTTGGGTAAGCCTGAGGAAATAGCCAATGCAATAGCCTGGTTATGTAGTGAAGAATCTAGCTTTATGACCGGGCAGTCAGTGGTACTTGACGGCGGTATGTTGGCGTAAGGAGCAAACAATGAAAAATTTATTTGATTTAACAGGAAAGGTTGCACTGGTTACTGGTGCTAGTCGCGGTATTGGTGAGTCTATTGCTCGTTTACTTGCGCAATACGGTGCGCACGTGATTGTATCGAGCAGAAAGATTGATGGATGCGAAGCGGTAGCGTCTTCAATTCGAGACAATGGTGGACAAGCTACAGCGATGGCATGTCATGTAGGAGATATGCTTCAGATCACAGATACTTTCGAAAGCATCAAAAGTGATTTTGGTAAGCTTGATATTTTGGTTAACAACGCGGCAGCCAACCCATTCTTTGGCCATATCCTCGACACCGATTTGGGCGCATACAATAAGACTGTTGATGTTAACATTCGCGGCTATTTCTTCATGTCTATTGAAGCTGGAAAAATGATGAAAGAGCAGGGCGGCGGTGTGATTTTAAATACAGCGTCGGTTAACGGTGTTTCTCCAGGTGATATGCAAGGCATTTACTCTATTACCAAAGCCGCGGTAATCAGCATGACTAAATCTTTTGCTAAAGAATGTGGTCCACTCAACATTCGCGTAAACGCTTTATTACCGGGTTTGACGGATACCAAGTTTGCGTCAGCACTAACAACGAACGAAGCTATTTTGAAAAAGGCGCTTAAGGTGATTCCACTGGGTAGAGTTGCTGATCCTGACGAGATGGCAGGCACGGTATTGTACTTAGTGTCTGACGCTTCAAGCTATACAACAGGCACGACAGTGATAGTTGATGGTGGTATGCTGGCGTAAATTTTCTTTAGAGATTTCGCTATGCACATATGGGTAGATGCAGATGCATGTCCCGCCGTTATCAAAGACATTCTTTTTAAGGCAGCTCGACGCACTGGGCTGCCTTTGTCTTTGGTGGCCAATCACAGTATGTCGGTGCCACCCGACAAACACATTACACTGACACTTGTACCGTCAGGCTTTGATGCGGCAGACGATTACATTGTAGAGCAATGTAATGAAGGTGATTTGGTTATTACCTCTGATATTCCTCTGGCGTCAGACGTACTTGCCAAAAAAGCGCAAGCCATCAATACCCGAGGCGAACCATTTGATAAGTCTTCAATTAGAGCGGCGCTAACCATGCGAGATTTCATGGATACCATGCGCGCGAGCGGTGAGCACACTGGCGGCCCTAAGGCTTTTTCTCAGCGCGACAAGCAGCAATTTGCTAATGCTCTTGATCGGATCCTCACCGCAGGAATGCAACGCAAACCTTAGTGCGTTGCATAAAGTGGGTGCTTAGTACACCCGGCGAGTTATTGAACCTTGTCAGGTTTACCGCCAAGCACATGCACTTTTTTGCCAATATTAGCAAAATTGAATCGTACCTCATGTGGCAGTAGTTGTAGTAATAGAGAGACTACCACTGGCGCAAAGGTCGCAGCGATGAATGATTCGTATAACTGGGTTGCTTCTTCCCCCGGAAGCGGAAAGTAAAACAAACCAGCCACGATCCCCACTGCAATACTAATGCTTGCTTGATAGCCTCGGTATTTTTGGTTGTAAAAGCCAAAAAATACAGGGAATGCGGCAGCACAGCAAAACAGGTCGGCAAGTAAGAATAAATACAGAATACTGTAACCTTGAGCTGCGACAAACAGGGCAATGAGTGAAACAACAGCCAACACCCAGCGAGAAACTTTCAGGAGCTTGTCCTCTGGGATGGCGGGCACGAGTCGATGTAAATCAACGATCACTAAACTATTGATACCACTAATGGTGGAGTCGGCGCTACTCATTATGAGCGCCAAGCCGAAAAAAATCATCCCGATTAAAAACCACATTGGGGCGTCATTCATAATGACGTTGAACAATGCGGTAGAGCCTTCTCCTGGAAGTGACAATCCAACAAACGCCAAGCCAAATACACCGAGCAGAACAACAATGGGAAAGCTCAGAAATCCACTGATTAAAAAGCCATTGCGTAATACTCTGTCTGTTTTAGCTGCGAAAATTCGCTGCCATGTACCTTGATAAAATAAACCCGTTAGTGCAACCGCTAAAAAGAAAGTGACACCTGTTTCAAAACCCTGGCTATCGAATGGGTTGAGCAGTTCGGGGGCTTTGTCGTAAAGCCCTTCAAGTACAGGAGTAATGCCACCAGTGGCTTGCCAAGCAAAGTAAAACAGCAAAAATAAGAAGGGTAGGATGACGTACATCTGCACCTTGTCGGTAAATATGGTAACCGCTAGCCCACCATATAAGGTATAAATTAAGGTGCATACCATGACAATAGCGGCGGTTAACCAAAGGGGTACCGGCGCAAACAAAGCCACCATTTGTGCTATTCCGGTTAATCCAGCCGTTAAGCCTATAAACAGGTAAAACACCATGATAAACAGCACGAATACATACACGCTACGTCCATATCTGGCGTGAACAAACTCGGTGAGAGTATGTCCATTTGGCATGAGTTCTCGAATGCGTTCGCCAAGGGGGATCATTACTAATGACGGTACTAAACACCCTAAAGCATAACCCAAGATTGCGCCTACGCCTCCCCATACCGCAGACTCTGCGGGCCCAAAGAGCACCCAAGTACCCATGGTGGTTGCTAGTAAAGTTAGGCTGATCGCATGACTCGTTTGAGAATTTCGCGCGACAACAAAGTCTTCAAGACTCTCTCTCGGTCCTTTCGCAAAGACTACACCCACGGCGGCAAATACTATCGAAAATAGTGTTAACCAGAATATGCCTGTGTTCATATCAAGCATTAGATGAGGCTCCCTGTAGTTGTCCACTTCGCAAGTTAATCATTGTTATCCTTCTTTGGAGTTTTAGTGGTTTGTTTATAGCTCTGATTCACCTAAGGCCGCCAAGACAATTTTGCCTTGCCAGTAGGTTTGTAAATGTCGTGCTGCTTGCCAAGCGGTAAGTCCTGTGCGGCAAACAATCACAGCGCGCTTTTCACCACGCGGTGACGGTGCATTTGCCTTGAAGTCTGCAAGGCTTGTGATTTGCACCTGAGAGACTTTGCCCTCAACTGATACATTGTCATAGAGCGATGTTCTCAGATCGACTACCCAGTCATTATCTACAATACTCGGTTTACCGATAAAGCTAAGCTTAATCGCGTCGTCTGGCTCTGGAGCCGAATCGAATCTGAAACTTTGCTGGCTAAACTTTTGAAGGTTTACGCTGACCATCTGCCCCATAGGAGACGGTTCAACATTAAGTAGAATATTCAACGCCATTTGACACTGTAGCGTACCAATTACACCGACAACAGGCCCTAATACACCAGCCGTGGAGCAGTTTTGTGCTCGCTGTGGTAGGTCTGGAAATACCGCTCTAACCGAAGGGGCGTTAGCACAGAAAGCGCCTACATAGCCCTCGAAACCCAACACCGACGCCGATACAAGAGAAATATTTTGCGCAGCACAGTAATCAGACAAGATATAAGTGACTGCGAAATTGTCTGCGCAGTCCATGACAATATCGGCTGCTTGGCAAATCTCATCCACATTTTCTGGAGTTAGAGCGTTGTAATTGGTACTTAAATGACAGGCCGAGTTTTGTTGCTTGAGTATTGCCGAGACGCACTCGACTTTAGGTTTGTCGATGTCACTTTCAGTAAATAGCACTTGTCGATGTAAATTAGACACTGACACGGTATCTGGGTCGACAATGGTTATTGTGCCAATGCCAGAGGCGGCTAAATAAGGCAATACTGCGCAGCCTAAACCACCAGCGCCAATTACCACAACATGCGCTTGCGTTAGGGCAGCTTGGCCTTGGTCCCCAACCAAAGGCAGGCAAGTTTGTCTAATGTATCTGTTTTGAATGTCGGAGGGAGCCATTAACTATTACACACCTGTAGCCATTGGGTAACTTGCGCTTCTGGATCTTCATTTAGGGTAATATTTGTGACCGCCGATACTATATCAGCACCTGCGTCAAAGGCTCCCACAGCACGTTCGGGGGTCATACCGCCTATGGCCACAAGTGGTGTATCGCCAACAATTTGTTTCCATTCGGTTACCCGTGCTAAGCCTTGCTGATGCCACTTCATTTTTTTGAGAATGGTAGGGTAAACAGGGCCCAGCGCAACATATTCGGGCTTTAATGCTAGGGCACGTTTTAGCTCGTCTTCATCATGGGTGCTAAAGCCGAGTTTAATATTGGCTTGCCTGATGGCCTCGATATTAGCGGTGTCTAAGTCTTCCTGCCCTAAGTGTACCCAGTCACAACCAAGCTCAATGGCTATCTGCCAATAGTCGTTGATTACCAAGATACAATCATGGGCGCTACACAAAGTTTGTGCTTTTTTTATCTCATTGCGAATATGCGCCTCATCGGCGTCTTTGATGCGCAGCTGAACTAGCTTGATCCCCAGGGGAAGTAGACGTTCTAACCATTGGGTACTATCAAAAATAGGGTAAAAAGAAGGTAGTTGCATAAATACGATTCTAGTCCAAAAATGCTTTGCCTAAGAGAGGAGTGGATGGCTCGGCCATATCCCTCGGTTCCATTGGCTCAGATGCCGCTGCTAATTGACCCGCCTTAATAGCCAAGGCAAAGGCTTCAGCCATCATTGCTGGATCTCCAGCTTTAGCCACTGCTGTGTTGAGTAAAATCGCATCCATACCCAATTCCATCGCTTGGGTTGCTTGACTTGGCAACCCCAAGCCAGCATCAATCACTAGTGGAATATCGGGAAAGTGTGCGCGCATGGCACGCAGACCAAACACGTTGTTTAGACCCATCCCTGAACCGATGGGCGCTCCCCAAGGCATAAGTACTTCACAGCCTAAGTTTACCAACTTATCCGCAACCACTAGGTCTTCGGTGGTATAGGGAAAGACTTGGAATCCGTCTTCACAGAGAATACGCGCTGCCTCAACAAGTTTGAATACGTCGGGTTGAAGTGTGTCATCCTCTCCGATAACTTCTAACTTAATCCACTGAGTCCCAAATACTTCGCGAGCCATGTGGGCTGTGGTAACCGCCTCTTTAACCGTATGGCAACCCGCTGTGTTGGGTAACACTTTAACATCGAGCGCTTTTATCAATTGCCAAAAATCTTGTCCGGCTTTATCGGTACTAGACTCTCGTCGCAAAGAAACGGTCGCCACGCTGGCACCACTGCGTTTAAAAGCGTCCGCCAAAATAGCGGGTGAGGGGTACTGAGCCGTTCCCAGCATAAAAGGCGTGTTTAAAGTTTCACCATAAAACGTGCGCATTTTTAACCCCCTTGCATAGGTGCGAGAATCTCTACGTTATCACCGTCAGAGATAAGTGTTTCACCGCGCATAGTTTGAGGAACAAAGTTGCCATTAACTGCGGTTGCTACCACGGCATCGCCATAATCTAGTATTTCGAGCAGCTCAAATAGCGTACTCGCAGCAGTGGTTCGCTTTTCGTTGTTTACGGTAACCGTCACCATTTATTGATGTTCCTTTTGTGTTGCTAACCAGGGTGGAGATACACCGAGTTCAATATAATCAGATACCATGTTTGCTAAGGTAGGCGAGAGTAAAAAGCCATGTCGATAGAGACCATTCGCACATACGATATTTCCGTTTACGCTAATCTTTGGAAGGTTGTCTACAAACGCTGGTCGACTATCCACACCAATTTCTAGTATCTCTGCCTCGCCAAAGGCTGGGTTGATCGTGTAGGCAGCATTGAGCAACTCCATGACTGAGCGCACTGTGGCGTTAGCTTTAGCACTGCTTTCTATCATTGTTGCGCCTAGCATAAAAATGCCATTGCCTCGGGGCACGATATACAAGGGTATGCGAGGGTGGAGAAGACGTACTGGGCGTTTAAGTGTTACTTCCGGGCACTTCAATACTAGCATTTCACCCTTAACACCACGTAGTTCAGCGATATCCTCTCGCGCTTTTATGCCCCGGGTGTCGATTACGCGTCCCTCACTGGATAAGGTTTTTGGATCTGCATATTCGTACTTAAAGGTAACGCCATGTTTTATCAACGCTGCTTTTAATGCACCGATAGCATCTCGTGGTGCAAGATGAGCTTCAGAGTCAAAAAACAATCCGTGATTAAACCTGTCTTCAAGGTCCGGTTCGAGTGAAGCAATATCATTACCATCCAGCGTTTTATGCTGTACGGTGAGTTTGGCGAACCGCTTTAACTCATTGCGATCACGTCCTGTTGCTACTACCAAGGTGCCTTGTTGTTCAACCAGTCCAGTGTGTTTTTGCCACCAATCCGCTGCTGTTTTACCGTAGGTCACTACACTTTGCTCGGCACTTTCCGATTCGCAATAAGGGGCAAGCATACCACCGGCCCACCATGAGCAGGATTGTGGACCAGGCTCTTGTTGAGGCTCATAAATAATCGGGTAGATGCCCCGACTCACCAGTTCGGTGGCAATGCACAGCCCTGCGACGCCAGCGCCAACAATAAATATTTGCTCCTCGCGTTTGGTCATTATTGTATGTTCCAACAATTGTGAAAATGATGCACGGGCCCGTGACCTTTCCCAATCTCTAGTTCATCGGCACCTTGTATTGCGGCATGCAAATAGGTGTGAGCTGCGGTTACAGCATCGCGCAGTGAAAAACCTTTCGCTAGGTAAGCGGCAATGCTGGATGAATAGGTGCATCCAGTACCATGGGTATTTCTGGTGTTCACCCGAGGAGCGGTGAGCACGAGTGGTTCACTGGTGCCGTCAATGAGCATATCGGTACAGGTGTTCGAGGCCCCATGGCCGCCTTTTAGCAGTACTGATGTAGCGCCCAACGCCAGTAATTGATTGCCTTGTTCAATAAGACTGTGTTTATCTTCGTTAACCGCTTCAGAGGGTATACCCAATAAGACGTTGGCTTCAGGGTAATTAGGCGTAAGCATAGTTGCCCGAGGTATCAGCTCTGAAATGAGCGCTTCAACAGCTTCATTTTGTAAAAGTAGATCACCAGACTTTGCTACCATTACCGGGTCTACAACAACCTCACCAGTAAAACTTTCAAGTGCCTTAACGACGGCACTGACGAGTTCGCTAGAAAATAACATACCGATTTTAATGGCTTTTACGTCAAGGTCAGTCAGTACACTGTGGATTTGCGCGGTGACAACGTCAATAGGCACAGGGTGTACCGCAGATACGCCAATGGTGTTTTGTGCAGTAATTGCTGTAATTACGCTAGCGGCATAGGTACCGTTGGCGCTCATGGCTTTTATATCGGCTTGAATACCTGCACCGCCGCCACTATCAGAACCAGCGATGGTCATTACAATCGGGGTATTGCTTTTTGAGGCGGTCATTTATATCACCTAGTGTTACCAAGCGACATAAGGAAAGGGCGCGTGTCACAATGAGCCTGTGAAAGCGCAAATCCGTTCCCTACGCCGATACTAATCGGATCAGGTTCACCGGGTTGATGTTAAACACCTCTCAGCCTTTTAATACAGGCACCCCGACGGAATAAAGACGTTTTGACGTATACTTTACAGCACAGGTCAAATCGCCCTGAGAAGATAAATGAGTTGCGCTGGATTTACAAGTTTGGATTTTACTGAAGAGAGATTTACGTGCCCCGCAGGGCACGTACAGAAGGATATGTCTGATTAATTACAGCACTGAAACAAGGGCTTTTGCTAGTGCTTCAACGTTGTTTTGATTGATACCCGCAATGTTTACGCGGCTTGAATCAACAAAGTAAACGCTGTGTTTTGCACGAATCTCACGTACTTGTTCTGGTGTTATACACAAGAATGAGAACATACCTTTTTGCTCGTTAACAAAGCTAAAGTCTTTGGTAGCTCCATTATCGTGAAGGTTTTGAACTAGCATGGCGCGCAATGACTTCATGCGATTACGCATTTCATCAACTTCGCCAACCCATTCGTTATACAAAGCATCGTCAGAAAGAATAATGTCAACCAATGCACCGCCGTAGCTAGGCGGCATAGAGTAAATACCACGAGCAATTGACTGAATCTGGCTTTGGGCAATATTGCGAGTAGCAGTGTCTTGAGTAACGATAGCAGCAAGACCAACACGTTCGCGGTACAAACCAAAGTTTTTAGAGCAAGACGCAGCAATGATAACTTCTGGAAGGTTTTCAACCAGTAGACGCATTCCGTAAGCATCTTCGTCTAGACCTTCGCCAAAACCTAGGTAAGCAACGTCGATAAACGGAAGGAATTCACGTTCTTTTGCAACTTCAAGAATTTCATCCCACTGGGCTTTTGTAAGGTCGGCACCGGTAGGGTTGTGGCAGCAACCGTGTAGCAATACGATATCGCCTTTTTCAACGGTGCGAAGGGTTTCCATCATGGCATCGAAACGAATGCTTGCCGACGCTTTGTCGAAATACGGATAGGTTTCAATTTTAAGGCCCGCAGAACCAATCAATGGAATATGGTTTGCCCATGTTGGATCACTTACCCATACTTTTCCATTTTCGTTACAACGAACAAGTAGCTCAGAAAGGATGCGAAGTGCACCACAACCACCTGGCGCTTGAACCGCGGCAACGCGATTAGCAAGCATGGCTTTGCTAGCATTCCCAAGTAATAAAGACAACATGCCGTCGATAAAGCCTTGATTACCTTGAGGAGTGATGTAAGTTTTGCTGGTTTCTTTTTCAAGCAGCACGGTTTGTGCTTTTGCAACGCTTGATAAAATAGGGGTATTACCTTGTTCGTCTTTATATACGCCAACACCTAAATCGATTTTGTTAGGGTTGGTGTCTTCACGATATGCTGCTGATAATCCAAGAATCGGGTCTGGGGCAAGTTGGGGTAATACTTCAAACACGTTATGTCCTCACGTTGCGTTGAAAATTGAGCGAGTCGGCATTATGCCACTGAAAATTTAAAAAACGAGCTTTAAAACTGGAAAACTTATCAAGTATTCAACTTAAGTATGTGAGAATGGAATAACTCAAAAGTTAAACCCTTGAATCGAGCGCAAATGTCTGTTCATTCGTTTGCTTTCCCTCACTGTTAAATGTTCTTTCACTCCAATGCATCACGCCCTGTTGGTCTACCAGTAATAGGGTAGAGCTTCGCGTACCGTACTCTGGCGATGTAATAAATATGGATGACAGACGTTTTTCCCACTCTAAGCCCACTCCTGTCTCTGGTAGTTGATTGTATGCTGCTTGTTGTTGGTCGTTGAGCATGTCAAAAAGAAGATCATGGTTGACTGATGACATAGAAACAATGTCATTCATTCGTGCTTCGCCTCTAGCGGTTTTAGGCCATGATGTATGAATATCGGCGTTTGAAAGTCCAAAAATGCCGTCGGTTAGCGGGTAAAAATCATCCGTTGTATTGTTATAAACCCAAAGTTCGTTCTCATCTCCAAACACGAGGTTGTAGCCGTTGTACTCATCTTTTCGCTGCTTAAGTTGTTGTTGATAGGTCGCGATATCATCGGTGCCGAGCAGCCAGTTGCAGGTTAAATCGCCTCTGGAAGGTGCAGTTGGCTTCATCGACGAAGGATCTCGCACATTGGTAAGGGCGGCAATTTTACCTGAGGTAGTGACTCCCATCCATGTCCCACCCCCTTCTTGGTCTTTCCCCGCTACTAGTGTGGGAGTGGTGTTCCATAAGTGGGAAGAAAGTGTAGGGCGCTTGTGAAATTCGTCACGGTTAGCGGCAACAATGAGTGGGTACTGTTTCGACTGATTGCGAGCAATAAATAAAATACACATTATCAAATTAACTCGGCTGACAATCAGTGACTAGCGTTAAACGGTTATAGAACATATCTAAATCTTTGCGTAACTAATACAAACAATCGGTTCATTTTATGATACCGTTTGCGAAAAGTACCAGTTAACGTTGCGCTTTGTATATTAATACAGCGCAACCCGCTAGATTTATGGAGTGAGTAGTTGTGTCTAAAGAGGGATTCACTACCCAGCGTGTGCACGCTGATCGTCGTTTGAATTCACCTGAACACGGTGGCGTACACAGTAGTACCTCAAATTCTGTATTGTTCGAGTTTAAAGACGCTCAAGGTATTATTGACGCGTTTCAAGGTAAAAAAGCGGCTCACGTATATTCGCGTTCTTCTTCGCCTTCTGTGGCGGCGTTACAGAATATGGTGACTGATATGGAGCAGGGCTTAGCTAGTCTCTGTTTTGCTACTGGCATGTCGGCTATTAGTAGCGCATTGTTAGCCTTGGTTAAGAGTGGCGATCATCTCATTGTTAGCCAATATCTGTTTGGCAACACCAGAAGCTTTTTCAGTTCTTTGCTCGATTTAGGTATAGAAATCGATTTTGTTGATGTGACTAACATTGACGATGTTGCAAAAGCGCGAAGAGGCAACACGGTCGCCGTGTATACCGAAACCGTTGCTAATCCAGTAACGCAAGTGGCAGATCTTGCAGGTATTGGTGAGTTGTGTGAAACCCATGGCTTGTTGTTTATGGTTGATAACACTATGACCCCACCACCATTGTTGATTGCTAAATCGTGGAAAGCCAGTTTAGTGTTTACCTCGCTTACAAAGTATGTTGGCGGCCATGGTAACGTATTAGGTGGCGCAGTCATTGATACTGGGTTATTCGACTGGACACGCTTTGCTAACATTAAGCCAGCCTATCAAGTGGCAGATACCGCTCAGTGGGGTATTACACAGATTAAAAAGCGTGGCCTGAGAGATTTGGGGGGAACCTTGTCACCCGAGGCGGCAAGTCAGATTTCTATTGGCATGGAAACCATGGGTTTGCGAATGGCAAAAGCCTGTGAAAATGCATTGTCGCTAGCACGCTTTTTGGATAATCACGATACTATTAAGCGCGTATATTATCCTGGTTTAAAAGATCACCCGCAACACAGTGTTGCCTCGCAACAAATGCCTAAGGGATATGGAGCAATCTTAAGTATTGAGTTAGTCGATGGCGCAGATCCTGTCGCTTTTATCAACGACCTATCCCTAGTAATTTGTGCCACTCATTTGGGAGATACACGTACATTAGCACTGCCTGTGGCACCAACGATTTATTTTGAGAACACCGCAGAAGAACGCGCTGCCATGGGGATCCCAGATACCATGATACGTTTGTCTATCGGTATTGAAGACACTGCTGATCTTATTGCTGATTTTGAGCAAGCGCTAGCGCGTATTGGTTAATTCTGTCTTTCATTTAATTAAAAACGCCAGTTCAGAGATGAACTGGCGTTTTGTTTTATGTGGTACTAGCAAGCGACCTGATGCTACTTGGTAATCTACACCTTCTAGACCATTTAAAATGGCGTCGTTGGCAGTAATGTTGACGAGTGGAGCGTCTGAACTTGCATGAATAACGCGAACGTTGGCATATTCTGGTGCTGGGGCAGGTGGTTCGACAACTACAACATCGTCGTCATCATCCGAGCATCCTGCCAAAGAAAGTGCTATGATGCTCCGTGCAAGGAGTGCGTTGATCCTCTTCATTTACTAAATCCTCATAATTGTGTTGTGGCAAACTCGGTTACGCGACTTATAAATGAGGGGATCATGCTTCTTGCCACATTACGTTAATGTAATGTTAATTTTCTTCCGTTAACTCAAGTTAATCATGCCCTGTAGACAGGTTTTACCTTTCAGCTTTAACTTATTGTAATGTTCTTTTTTTATCTGAACGAAAGTTTTTAATTTTTAATGAGTTAGCTTTGCAAAGTAGATTGCATCGCAGAAATGGTTACTTTTTTCGAAATTTTATTGAACTAACTAAAAGTATAATTGACTAAACTTGTGCAGTTAGTTGGAAACGTCATGATGATGTTTCGGCTAAAGTGTGTTCCAAGTTGAGTGTGCTTGATTGCCCCGCATTTATTGCGGGGCTTTTTTATGCGCGCGAGTCGATTATTGACCGCTGGAATTATTCAGCGCCAAGTGAAGCAGTGATATCGCTGACAAGCTTTTCGTCGGAAGGTGTGACTCGACTGGAGTAATGTGTGATTTGGCCGTCAGGCGTTACTAGGTACTTATTAAAATTCCATGAAGGCGCCTCGCCAGTAGCATTAGCTAGCATCCTAAACATGGGATCGGCATCGTCGCCTTTAACCGATGTTGGTTCGAACATAGGAAACTGCACGCCATAAGTAAGCTCACAAAGCTCTGCCGTTTTACCTTCGTCGGCATCCTCTTGATTAAAGTCATGGGATGGAAAACCAAGCACGGTTAAGCCTTCATCTTTATATTCACTGTAAAGCGCTTCAAGACCCTCAAATTGTTTGGTAAAACCACAATAGCTAGCGGTGTTTACAATCAGCAGGGTTTGACCGGCATATTCAGAGCACAAATTAACGGTTTCTTGAGAGTTGAGTTTGCGCTTCACAAACTTTAAAACACTGGGACAGGACATGTCTGCAAGCGCCACGCTGCTTAGTAATAGTGAAAAAATGAGTGTTGAAATGCGTTTCATTGGTTAAATCCTTATTGTGTTGTTGTGTTAGTTATACTGTAAATAACCGATTATGGATGCGTTTGATGTTAGATGAATGTCGATGAATCTTGACCTTCTTAATCATAAGCCGCTTATAATACCGCGTACTACAACAATACAAAGACGGAACCATGAAACAACTTACCACTATAGTGGCTTCTGTATGCTTGTCTGTGTCATTAGCAGCTTGCTCATCAACTACCTCAGAAGTTCAAACACAAACTAGCACGGAATCAACCACCAGACCTACTGTTGGCGTAATGCTCCCTGCCGTTGAATCGACAACCACTACGGGAACTATAACGCTAAACCAAATTATGGCCGATCCAGATTGGCTTGGCCGTGCCCCCAGCAGTATGGGGTGGTCGATTGATGGTAGTGCTTTGGTGTACGACAGAAAGCGCGAGGGCAGCGTAATTCGTGACAGTTACACTGCGTTAATCAGTAACCCGAGTCAATCATCTATTATCCCGCTAAGTGATGTACACGAGTACCGCTTTGATGAAAAAGTCATTAGAGACGACGGTGTCATTGCCTACAGTTTTGAAGATAGTATCTACATTCGTTTCGTAAACGGCGATACCGTTTTGTTGAATAAAGGTGGTCAAACGCTAAATACATTAACCTTTATGACCGATGGTCGATTGATGGCATACGCAAGCGATCATGTTGTTGCTATTGACCTTGAATCAGGTCAGCGCGAAGAAATATTCAGATGGGCTTTTGCAGACAAGCCTCAAGCGGTTAAGCCGCCGAAGGATTTGATAGCCGAAGAACAAATCTCTTTGATTGAATACATTCAAACACAGCGAAACAATCGCCTTGCCCGAGCAGATGCAGAATCACAACTTGCAGCGCAAAATGACAGTGTGGCTCGAGATACTTTTTACTTTGATAAAGGGCACCGTATCGCGGGAATGCGAGTTTCCCCAGCGGGAAATTATGCGGTTGTTGCCACGACCAAAAGCGCTCCAAGTCGTGATGATAGCGACATTATGCCGCATTACATCCAAGAAGATGGCAGAATTGCTAGCAAGTCAGTACGTAGGCGAGTTGCAGATGCTGAGCCGGTGAATCATGACCTTTGGTTACTCAACCTAGAAACCGGTCAAAAGCAGGCCCTGAGCTTTGTATCACTTCCCGGTTACAACGACGACGTGTTAGCCGATGTTAAACGAGAAAATGCGCAAGCAAATGGTGAAGAATATACTATCAATCGTTTGCCAAGAGATATTACCTTATTGTCAAGCTGGTATTGGACAGAGCCTTCAATACGCTGGCACAAATCTGGTAAGCACGTTGCTGTAATGCTAGAAGCGTGGGACAACAAAGACCGTTGGATCGCAACGGTTGACCTTGAAAACGCAACACTCAATACGCAACATCGATTGCATGACGATGCGTGGGTTAATTATCGATTCAATGCCTTTGGTTGAAGAACAGTCCAACTTTGTACTATCAATCTGAACATACAGGTTATGCGCATTTGTACGTGCAAGTACCTGGTGAAACACCTAAAGCACTTACGTTTGGTGAATACATTGTGGACTCACCTGTAGTTAGTAGCGACGACCAATTTATTTACTATACGGCAAATGAGAAGCACCCCGGAATTTACGAAGTTTATCGCGTTGATGTGGATTCTGGCGAAATTCGAGCGGTGACAGACCTGAACGGCATGACAGAGTTCTCGTTGAGCCCCGATGATCAGACCCTGCTTTTGTCGCATAGTAAAGTTACTCAACCACCAGAGCTTTACATTAGCAGTGCTAATGGTGAAGGCGGCGCGACTAGAATTACCCATACGGTAAGTGAGCAATTTAGCGCGTTGCCATGGGCGGTTCCCCAAGTGATTGAGATCCCATCATCGCACACGCAAGCTCCAATTTATGCCCGTGTATACCTTCCCGAGAATTACAATACTGGAGCACCAAATAAGGCGGTTGTGTTTAATCATGGCGCTGGGTATTTGCAAAATGCGCACATGGGCTGGTCTGGTTACTTCCGTGAATTTATGTTTCACAGCATGCTGGTGCAACAAGGCTACGTAGTACTGGATATGGATTACAGAGCGTCAGCGGGATACGGTAGAGATTGGCGTACCGCGATTTATCGTCAAATGGGTACACCTGAAGTGCAAGACTTACGAGACGGTGTGAATTGGTTGGTAGATAACGTTAACGTAGACCGTGAACGCATAGGTACTTACGGTGGCTCGTATGGTGGTTTCCTGACATTTATGTCAATGTTTAATGCACCTGACTTGTTTGCAGCAGGCGCGGCACTGCGCCCTGTTACCGACTGGGCACATTACAACACGCCATATACTGCAAACATTCTCAACACGCCAGACGTTGATCCAATTGCTTATCGCAAGAGCTCACCTATCTATTATGCAGAAGGTCTTGAGAAACCATTATTAATCAATGCACCTATGGTTGATGACAACGTATTCTTTGTTGATACCGTTAGATTGGTGCAACGACTGATCGAGCTTGAAAAAGAAGATTTTGAAACCGCTATCTATCCGGTGGAACCACACGGTTTTGTGCAACCAAGCTCTTGGTTGGATGAATATCGACGTATCTACAAGCTATTTGAAGAGAACTTATGATCTTATGTTCTCTCGCTTCTAGTTTAGGGCACACTATAGCTGCTTTTAGGAGAGGCGAGGGAACAATACTTGAGAGATGCTAGAGTAGGAGCGTTGGAGTTTTTACAGCCGACGGAGGCATGACTAATGGTGCCGAGTCCCATGCAGGGGCGGCGTGCTGTAAAAAGTTCGTCGCTTCTTCACAATAGGCATTATCCGCACTATTTGAGTGTTTTTTTAATTTCTTTCGAACGAGAGAAAACGTACATAAGCTCGAAGATAATAAAGCCAGCAAATGCGCCATATAAGTGTGCGTCTACAGCAACTGTGGCATCGATGAGCATGGCTACGCTGTCGCTACTACCAAACCACTGTTCGTGAAAAAGCTTTATACCCACACCAAAAAGAAGTAACCATCCTGATTTTACTTGATTGTAGATATCCATCATGGCGCCCCACACAAACAGCCCGTGTAATGCCCCGGATAGTCCAGCGTATAAAATCATATCGGGAGAGTATAAATACAAGCCTGCGCTCGTACCTAACGCGCACCATACAAAAACTTTTAAAAATTTTCCGATATCATAATGTTCTCCATGAAGGGCCCACAACAAGACTAGGCCTGCGATATTGAGCAGAACGTGGTAACCGTTGGTGTGGACAATATTTCCAGATAGGACACGCCAGGTTTCAAACCCCTGAATAGCATAGCGATCGTAGGAAAGCCATTCACCAGACAATGGCTCTATAAAATAGGCGATTAAAGTGAGTACAATGAGTACTAATGGGCCGCCGCTGTGTTTGATGGCGTAGGGAAGAGTCTTAATCATGTCGTATTGTATTGATTTTTAAAGCTGCTGGGCATAATACCTAAAACATCCTAGCGTGCGAAGAATTCCTGTGAATTTACTTTATTAGGGCTTGTTACCAGATTCTGCACGCGTTACATTTTAATCTTGCCTCAAATGCTCTGTGTTCAAATTAGAATGAATACTCGTCTTCGCTAATTGAATTCGTAATAGGAAGTGGAATTTTGAAAACTCGATGGCACCTCGCCAAATCAATTATTTATGTCGCCTTATCAAGTATCCTTTTCGTCAACACCGGTGTTAGTCAAACACAACCTAGAGAAGCGGGTGAACCTGAGGCAGCAACGGGTTATGTCGATAAGCAAGCCTTTGTCGCTAACGACTATATGGTTGTTGCGGCCAATCCTTACGCGTCTTGGGCGGGCAAAAATATTTTGCAGCGGGGTGGAAGTGCAATAGATGCAGCGGTTGCTGTTCAGTCTATGCTCAGCTTAGTTGAACCCCAATCTTCTGGTATTGGTGGCGGTGCTTTCATTTTGTATTGGGATAATGAAAACAAAGTGCTTCACACTTTTGACGGCAGAGAAACGGCGCCCAAAGCAGTAAACTCACATTGGTTTATGCAAGGCAATACGCCGATGAAATGGATTGATGCCGTTGTGGGCGGTAAATCCGTCGGTGTACCAGGTGCAATGCGCGCGTTAGAAATGGCGCATCAAGAATTTGGTGTTTTACCGTGGAACACACTATTTGACGATTCTATCACAACAGCAACAGAGGGCTTTAAAGTCTCGCCTCGCTTAGCGCGTTTGGTTGCACTTGATTATCATCCTGGGCTGCGAGAGTTTCCCAGTAGTGCAACCTACTTCTTCCCCGCAGGTATACCTTTGCGAGAAGGGAGTATCAGAAAGAATCGCCATTTAGCTAAAACCCTTCAAGGTATTGCGGAACATGGTGTGGATTACCTGCACACCGGTGAGCTGGCTGAAAAAATTGTTAAAGCGGTAAATTCAGCGTCGATCAACCCCGGTAATATGACACTTGAGGACTTAGCCTCTTACACACCGGTGAAAAGGGATCCTGTTTGTGGTTTGTATCGAGACCATCAGATATGCGGTATGGCGCCACCAAGCTCTGGTGGAGTCAGTGTTTTTCAACTTCTTAAAATGTTAGAAGGTTTTGAGCTTAGTGAATTCTCGCCAAGTTCTGTAGAATTCGCCAACCTTTACACACAAGCGAGCGCAAATGCATATGCTGATAGAGAAAAGTATATTGCAGACTCTGATTTTACAAATCTTCCCTACGCAGCTCTCATAAACGATGCCTACTTATCACGGCGTGCTGAGGAGATTTCTCCTGACAAGCCATGGCGACGTGCACGGGCGGGCTCCCCTTACGACACTGCCATGCTCACTGCTGGCGTGAATATGGAACAACCTAATACTTCTCATATTTCCATTGTTGATAGTAAAGGTAACGCTATTTCAATGACTACGAGCATTGAGTTTATGTTCGGTTCGGGGTTGATGGTGGGTGGTTTTTTACTGAACAACCAGCTCACCGATTTCTCGTTTAACCCAGTGCAAAGTCGTTTCCCAGTGGCAAACCGAGTTGAACCCGGTAAACGCCCGCGTAGTGCTATGAGTCCAACTATGGTATTTGACGAAAATCACGAGCTTTCTGTGGTGGTTGGCTCTCCGGGCGGAAGCCGAATTGTGAGTTATGTGGCGCAAACCTTAATTGGTGTTTTAGATTTAGGATTAGATATTCAACAAGCGATAAACCTACCCAAGATCACCAATCGCAATGATTACACTGCTCTTGAGGCTGGAACACCCATTGCTGAGCTCGAAGCACCATTACAAGCTCTGGGGCACAACGTTAGAGTAGTTGATCTCAACAGTGGGTTACACGGCATTCAAGTGCAAGATGGTAAATTGATTGGCGGAGCAGACCCCAGACGAGAGGGTATTGCGGTAGGGCGATAGCTTTCCCGGTAAGCTGTTACAAACACCGCGTTTGATGTTTTAACCAAATGTGGTGTTTACTCACTTACATAAACCTATCAGGATAAACCCGTGCGACTTTCCAGTCACCGTGTTCTTTGACTAAATCAAGGCTACGAATATCTTCAATTTTATCGTCATGTAGCATGCCACTGAGAAATACAGTGATAGTGGCCTTTTCTGCAAATTCGCTTCTACCCACACGGTTCGCACTTTGAGGCTTAATAATTACGGTGTCGTATCTAAGATTGAGTAGGTGACGCTGAACGTTGCGGTTTGTATGATAGCTACGAATAACACGAGATAGGCTTTCGGTACTTAAGTCCGCCGCTAGATTAACATCTTCACCTTCGTAAATGTTAGTTAGAAAGGCCACGGCGGTGTATTCTGGGGTGCCTTCATTGAGCATGCCATAGCGCCCTAAACCTTGCTTATCTTCTTTCAAGCAACCAGTGAGAGTGAGCGTAAACACAATAAGTGCTGTTGTGAACACACGAGACATCATAAAAATACACAGTTAAGTTAATCTTTATATATAGATTACCGTATTTTTATACTTTTGGTTACTGTGTATAAATACAAAAAAGGCATCTATTTAACGCTTGCTGAATCAAAGCGGTATTTGCTCGGTAACTTATTCAGTCGTACTATTAACACCGCGTTTAGTATTAATGAAGGGACTCATTTTTGTCTATATTCAATCAGAATCATAAAGCTGCTGTGGCATCAGTCTGTTGTGCCGCGTGTTTTGTGGTTGGTTTTATTATGATCTTCTGGATTGAACCAGGTATTAATCTCAACCCGCATCAACGACTTGCGTTTATTTTGTCCCACGGACGATTTTTTCAGCTTTGGTATTTCATCATTTTTATCGTTTTCGCAAGCTGTTTAATGGTGCTTTGTCGAGCTATTAACCATTGGTTAGGTGCGCATACAACGGTTGCAACACAATTGGTCGCTGTGTGCGGATTTATATGGTCAGCGTATTGCTTTTCTATTGGCTTGATTGCGCTTTTCACCATTGAGTATTTACTTCAATTACCATCAGAGGAACAAACAGAAGTCTGGTTCGTTATTTTTGCCATCCAAATGGGACTAGGAGACGGCATTGAATGGGTTGGTGGAATATGGTTAACAGCTCTAAGCTGGGTTATGTTGCAACGAAAGATATGCCCTAAAGCTATACATATATTCGGCTTTATCATAGGTGTAATAGGTTGCTTAACCTTACATCCGTCGTTGGAAGTCGCTGGTGCGATCTTTGGACTAAGTCAGATTGTTTGGTTTGTGTGGATGGGATTCATTTTACGCGCCAAGTACAATCTTAGGCGTAATTAATACCTGGTAGGTACTGTTTTTTACGTTCAATGCCATTTCCCAACCCATAACTTCGACCATTCTTCTAACAAGGTATTGTCCATGACCTAAGCCCTGATAATTAGCATCTGATTTTTTAACGGGCAGCTGATTTTCAAAAATAATTTCCTTACCTCGTTGATATATCCGCATGCCTGATTCGCCACCGTGATAGTAGCCATTGTTAATAAGGTTTTGACATAGTAGCCCTATAAGGTGAGGGTTTCCCACCACGGAAGTTTTATCCGGTAGATCAACATTCACCTCGAACATGATTGACGAGTTTGAATGGTACAAGGCTAGAATTGTACGCTCTACTATGGGGTGAAAGTTGTGTACGGAAAACACGAGGTTTTCTTTTCGTGCAATGGCGAGCAGTACTTCAACGGTGTTTTGCAGTGTGTCAGTACTTTGATTCAAGAGCTGTTTGTCAGCATTCGACATTTCGTTCGTAGTGTTTAAAGAAAGGGTGTTGCGTATTAGTGCAATAGGGGTTCGCAATTCATGGCTAACGTCGCTAGCAAAGTCATGCTCTCTTTTCCAAGCTCTTTGTAGCTCGCCATAGGTTTGCTCGAAAGCCAATGCTAACTGTCCAATTTCATCGTTTTTTGAATCATTGGGGCGCGCAAATGTTGAACCGGGTTCTTGTTGTTCAACAGAATGAGTAAGCTGGCGTAGAGGAGCCGATAAGCGTGACGCTAAAAACCAAGTGCTTAATACTGCAAGCACGACAGCACCTATCGTGATAGCGCCCAAAAACACCCCGAATACCTCTGAATAGGTGGCAAGCGGCAGTAGATTTTTCGCATTGATTACAAACCATGTATGGGTAGCGTCTGTGCTGACTTTTGTCGCATATCCTTTTACTTCTGGCGTGTGAAAACGGTACAGAGTTTCATCATGTCGGGTTGGCGTAAATACACTTTGATGTTCAAAAACTTCCGCACTAATATAGCCAGAGCTTTGCTGGGCTAGTTGATTAATATTTACCAGAAGGCTTTCGCCATGGTTGTTTTCGCTAGTAGGTTGGTTGAGTTTTTGCTGGATAACATAAGATGCAACAACGTCTTCAGTAACTTCTACAAATAAGAAGGTTAGCCTTGCATAGAAAAGGCTCACCACAATAACCAATGCGCCAAAACCAAAAAATAGCTGCCACCGAATCCCGTAAAACAGTGGTTTATTCCTCATCGTCTAGGCCCTGTAATTGATAACCAACATTGCTTATGGTTTTTAAAATAGTTTGTTTAGAATGATGCTCTATGGACTTACGCAAGCTGTAAATATGTGATTTGAGCGCATTACTTTCAGGTGGTTCATCCCCCCATACATGCTGAAGTAAATCTGTTCTGGCAATAGGGTAAGGATGAGCGTCAATTAGCGCTTTAAGTATTTTAAATCCCACCTTAGTGACTTTTATGGGTTCGTTTTCCCACTCTACCGAGAATGCGCGGGAGTCAACGCTCAATCGCCCCTTTTTTATTAACGTGTCACTATGTAGTGAGGGGCGACGAGCTAACGCCTTGCACCGCATGGCAAGCTCCCGTAAATCGCATGGTTTGGTGAGGTAGTCGTCGGTGCCTTGAGCAAAACCTTTCGCTTTGTCTTCGAACGCATCACGAGCTGTTAACATTAATATTGGCGTTATTCGTGTTTGATGCTTTTTAATATGTTCACACACGGTTAATCCGTCGCAATCAGGTAGGTTTAGGTCAAGTATCACTACATCAAACTGTTGAGACGTTGCTAGTCGCATACCTTGATGCCCTCTATCTGCAAAATCGACTTGCCAACCCAACCCTTCAAGAAATCGCGTAATTTGACCTGCAAGTGCTAGGTTATCTTCAATAAGCAGAATGGATAAATTTTCTTGTTGCACAAACTTAATTCCTTTCCATAAAAGTTCGTCCACAGTACCGCGTTCAAGGTGAAATTGCGGTGATAAATAATTGGTAGATTTCTTTCACCCTGATTTCACTGTGCCCTTTTTAGCATGTTCTTCGTAACTTGGCTTGTTGCTTGTTGTGGCAAAAATGAATTCAACAAGCTATTCACGATAACTCTGTGCTACACGATGAGGAATACTATGAAAAACCGATTTTTTAATCAATTTGCTGTCACCGTGCTTGCTGCGGTTGTACTTGCCGGATGTGGGTCAAACAATAAAGATAGAATTGTGAATGTACCCGTACCAGACCCAATTTCAGAGGACTATCAAGGTGTGTGGGTGGCCCCTGGGTATGGACTGAGTGTTAATATCGGAACTGACAGTGCTCGAATTTATCAATATACAACTGATTATTGTTTTTTGACCCTTGATGAAGCAGACCTTGACACAAGTAAAGTTGAACGTCTGCTCAGAAAAACTGGTAATGCCGACGAGTTAGAGTGGTTTTCGGGGGTGGGAACTACTACTTTTGGTCCCCCGGGGTATTTCTTTGAACGAGTGAATGGACTACCAAATTCCTGTCAGACTGATCTAATTGTCCTAAGTGATGTTTCTTCAACTGACTATGATGCAACTGATTTATTTGACATGTATTCCCAAATCTTCGAAGAGTATTATGTAGATTTCGATCGTAACAATGTGAATTGGGCAGACGTTGTACAAACTGCTGGTGCAGAGCTGACGTCAGCTTCAACTAACGAGCAATTGTTTACTGCAATGGCAAATACATTAGTACCTATGGCTGATAGCCACAATTATGTCCTTACGCCAGATGGTCTGAGTTACAAAGAGTTTATTAAACCAATATTGATAGAAGAGCTCATCGCGGAATACGCGTCACTAAATGGTTTGTCCTATCCCATTGATCCACAGATATTAACTCAGCAATTAGTTGATGATATCAACGGATATGTCGCTGACAGTCTACAGTATCAATGGGATCTGGTGGCTAGTTATGCAGCCAGCCCTGATGCTATAAGGTCTGCCGCTGAAGGTCGCATTAGATGGTTTAAGAATGAAGGGTTAGGGTACCTGTTCGTTGGTAGCATGTTAGGCTATTCACAAGTAACAGACGATGAATTAGCTTTAACCACAGATACTCTGGATAAAGTCGATGCCATATTAGACGATGCGCTAAGTGATTTAGACGATGTTAACGGGCTTATTATTGACGTACGCACCAATGATGGAGGTTACGATTTTGTGAGTATGGCAATAGCGAGTCGATTTGCACCAAGCGAGTATCATGCATTTAGTAAGCAAGCTCGTGATGGCAACGGACGAACACCATTAAGAGACGTTTACATTCAGCCCAGTGCGCGAGTAACTTATCATGGTTCAATTGTAGTGCTTACAAGTTCGAACACGGTTTCAGCAGCAGAAACATTTGTACTGAGTATGGCCCAACTTCCCAATGTTTTGTTAGTAGGAGAGGCTACTCACGGTGCACTATCGAATGTACTGGAGTGGAACTTACCTAATGGCTTTGAGATTGGAATGTCGAATGAGTACTACCTAAGTGCAAACGGTAGTTGGTTTGAAGGGCTGGGTATTCCCGTTGATATTGAAGTCCCTTTCTTTACGACGGACCAAAGAGATGAGCAAGTAGACATGGGCATCGAAACAGCCGCTGAGATTTTGCTTCAGTAATTAAGTAGTTCCCAAAAAGCGCCATTTACACTGTTGTAAATGTGCGCTTTTTTTCATGTTGGTGTGTCAGATATCAATTTTATCTTCGTGTTCAAAGGAATTGAGACGTTGAATCATTGCCTCTTGAAGCTCTCGCAGCAGTGGCAGATGCTTTTTGTGTATCACGTGATTAAGTAACACAGATTTTAGCTTCACAACTTCAAAATATTTGGTCAGTTCCCTTCGCTGTGATGTGGTTGTGCCAAAAACTAGGTAATCGATTTTTTGTTGACTGAGCATCTTTAAAGCGTCAGTTAAATTTTCATTGAAGACAATATTTGCCTTAACCATACTCGGATCTATGATTAGCTGACTCGCCATATTGCTCATAATAGTGGCATCGGGATCTAACAAGGCTGACATGCCGCATGCAAACCCTTTAGTACATAGCATACTTAGTTCGCCCATAATGATGGCCGGTTCTACTATGATTAAATCGGTGTAAGAGGCAGCGTTGATTTTCATTCTCAATACATCAGCATCAACTTGCTGATTACCTAAAAGTTTAAAACCTCGAA
>Ga0256829_1000946_pt1 | contig 25505 bp, 22 predicted proteins | sample 131447metaG_FD_185979 | JGI IMG/M metagenome (GOLD analysis project Ga0256829, IMG submission 185979) | Hydrothermal vent microbial communities from Lau Basin, Pacific Ocean - 131-447 | ecosystem: Environmental > Aquatic > Marine > Hydrothermal vents | place: Pacific Ocean: Lau Basin | collected...
TTTCGTGGAAAGAGATGGGTTGGGTAGGGCGTTCAACTCGCTTACCGCCTGCTCTGCTTTCAGCAATCTTCAGTGCGAAGAAACCAACTGAGCATCCAACTTGGAAAATTGTCAATTTACCTGGTGGAAACAGTGTGGTGCTAGAGGTTAAAGCGGTTCGCACAGGTAAAGTGCCAAGCGATGAAGAACGCAAACAGCTCGAAAAAGCCTTGGCCGATGTCTATGGTAATGCGGAGTTAACAGGCCGCATTCAAGCGCTGTTGGCACAAGCGGAAATCGTTAAGAAAAAGAACTATGAGACTTTGAAATAGTCTTAGTGTTTTATAAAAAGAAGGCCGCAGATTGCGGCCTTTTTTATGCGTGTGGAATAGGATAGTTGTCTTAGCCGAATTGATAGTGTTTTCGGACAGGTTCGATAATTTCCCAAGTGCAGCTTAATCCTGCTTCAAAAGTGACGAGGTCGCCTGCCTTAAAGCTCACTGGTTCACCTCCATTGGGTGTGACAGTGACTTTGCCTTCAAGAATATAGCAGGTCTCTTTCATGTCGTAGGTCCATGGGAAGGTTGAGGCTTCTTTTTCCCAAATCGGCCAATCAAATACTTCCATTTCAATCAATTTGCTTTCAGCAGGTTGGGTTTCTACGGTGATCATGTTGTTTTCCTCAATGTCGATAAAGATGAGTGGTTGAACTTAAAAGTATAGTGCCTTTATGGCTTTTTTGCACCACTTAACGGAATCGTTAAAAAGGAAAAAGGCGTGAAAAAGGGTAGAAGGCGATGGGGGTCGCCTGTTTGGATGGGTGAGCTGAGTCGTTACGATCAATTTAGCTTTTTGCAGCTTGAGATGATGAGTCTTTTGGGTGTTCAATGTCTAATTTATGAATTTTCTCCCATAGAGATTTTCGGCTAATACCGAGGCATTGAGCGGTGAGGGTCATTTTCCAGTTGTTTTCTTCTAGTGCATTGATAATATAGTTTTTTTCGCACTCTTGTAAATAGCGTTTTAAGGGTACGCCTTCAAAATTGACTTGGGAGAGGATGTCGCCCATGGCGAGGTCGTCTAATCCAATGATGTGTGATTCGCTTAGCATAGCGGCGCGTTCAATGGTATTTTTCAACTCTCGTATATTGCCTGGCCATTCATAGGAGAGAAGGGCAATTTGTGCGGGTGGAGAGAATTGTAAAGAGGTGTCATCTTGATGGATGCTTTTCAAAATATCCAATGCAATATTTAGAATATCGTCAGGTCGGTCTTTGAGAGGCGGCAGTGTGATGGTGACGGTATTGATGCGATATAGTAGATCTTCTCGAAACAGCTCTTGTTTGACTAAGGTTTGTAAATCTTTGTGGGTGGCGGCAATAATGCGACCTTCAAAAGGGATGGTTCGCTCACCGCCGACACGGGTAAATTGTCTTTCTTGTAGCACGCGCAAGAGTTTTGCTTGCATGGATAGCGGCATATCACCGATTTCATCTAATAAAAGCGTACCACCATGTGCGCGTTCAAAAACACCTTTATGGGCGCGTTCAGCACCTGTAAAAGCGCCTTTCTCATGACCAAATAGTTCAGATTCTAATAGATTTTCGCTGAGTGCTGAGCAGTTGATGGCTTCAAATGGGGCTTGATTTTCAGGGTGAGTGAGGGCATGCAAGAGTCTTGCTGCTCGTTCTTTTCCGCACCCTGTCTCGCCCAAAATTAATACACTGGCAAAAGGGTAACGAGCCATTTTGACTAACACTTTTTCAACCTGTTTAATGGCATCTGATTTGCCTAAAGTATAAGCCCTTGGGATTTCAATTTCTTTTTGGGGCAAAGCATTTTTCAACTGTTGTATCAACGCATCAATATCAAAAGGTTTGGCTAAATAGTCCACGACACCTGTTTTCATTAACCTAACGGATTCTTCAACACTTGAAAAGCCTGTAAAAATAAACCAGTCTGCCGTCTGCCACTCTTTCTCCATGCATTGATTTAATAAGGTTTCTCCTGAGCCATCAGGTAGACGCATATCACTTAATATGACACCAAATTTTTTTGTTTTAAGTGCCTTTTTTGCTTCTGCAAAGGTTTTGAGCCAACAATAACTAAGCTGTTCCATATCAAATCGCATACAGAGACTTTCGCCCATAATCGGATCGTCTTCTATGAGGGCTAAATCATAGTATGTTTGTTGTTTACCCATTTGTTTACTCCCTGATTTTATCGGCTTCCTCAATAGGTAAGATGACCTTAAATGTTGTTTTTTCTTCTGAGGTGACTGTGATGTCGCCCCCCAGCTGTGTGACTAACTGATAGCAAATCCATAATCCGAACCCTTGGCGTTTAGTATCGCCCGCTTTAAAATCGGGTTCAAACAAGGTTTCTAATTGGTGATGGGGTATTTTTGTTCCTTGGTTTTCAACTTCAATAATGAGCTGTTGAGGTTGTTCATAGATATTTAATACGACCTCTGAAGATTTGGGTGATGCTTTAATCGCATTGAGGAGTAAGTTGATCAGGACTTGTCTTACGGGATGAGCAGGCAGGTTGTTTAAATGTGTTATGGCGCATTTTTGTTGGAAGCGGATTTTGATCTGTTTTGTTTTGATATCTTTTGCAAGTAGGGACAAGACATCCTCAAAATCTTGGCAAGTTAAGTTACGGGAATCATATTTTGCCTGTACCAACAAAGAGGAAACGGTGTGCTGTATTTGTTTAAGTCCTCGTTCTAAAAGCGCCAGTGTTTGCTGAAGCATCTGTTCATTGGGTTGAGTGCATTGACGATAGTTATGGATGGCATTCAGCATCCCACCTAGAGGATTATTGACTTCATGGGCAACACCTGCGGCCATTCTCCCTAATGCGGCAAAGCGCTCTTGATGAAACGCTTCCCGTTCAAAATGCGCAGCCCGTTCAATCGTGGCTAATAATGTCTGTACGCTTTGTATCAATTGACCAATTTCATCTTGACTTGATTGTATCTGGCAACTGCTTTGAAGCTGGAGTCGATTGGTTGGTTTGGCATTTAAACAGTCACTTAATGTCACTAGCGGTTGTGCAATTTTCTTTGCCCAGTAAAAAGTGATCAGGAGGAGTAATCCTAAAATCAAAATGATCAACAGTAAGGTGGATTGCCAATAGTGGTAGAACATATTTTTTAAGGGGGTTTTATCTAATTCCATGACAAAGTAGCCTGTGATTTCGTTTGTGTTCACAATGGGGGCGGCAAAATAGGAGGTCTCTGTTTCTTCAACTCGAACCACTTGTCGATTGAGAGCGTTTAGTTGCTTGAGTTGATTGAATAAGGGGAGAGTTGTTGGTTTAGATAAAAGGGGGTAGTGGTCTGGATGATTGGAGGCAAAGACGGTCATATCAGGGTTAAGAATAAGCAAATTTTTATACTTGATTAAATCCAGATTATTGTTGTTGCTGTCATGGTTAGAGAGTTGAGTTAAAAACTCATACACTTTCCAGGTGTCTCGATATAAAACAGGATATGCCAGCGCATTGGCAAAATCGCGTGTGATATTGGCTGCATAGGTTTCAAATTGTGATTGCATTTGTTGAATGGTTTGGTAAATCAAGACACTGCTTAAAGTAATGGCGGTTGCAGTCACTAAAACAATAGAGCGCAGTGGAACTTTCCACTTTAGGCTTAAGTTCTGGTAGTGGTTTATCCATCTAGGAAAAAAGGACTTTATTTTCATTGATATACATTGCCCTCGACAAAATGTTTCATCTGCTCAATAGAATGATAAAGCGAGAGAGAGGGCACCACAAAACCATCTAAAACAAGCGCCTTCAATACCTCTTTTCCACCTGAGGAAGTGGGCATTTTTAATAATGCTTGCCGAAAATCTTTAATCAGTTTAGGCGAAACTGAATTACTTGCCACAATTGGTGGAAATCCAAAGAGGGGGGATTGCGTGACCACTTTAATGCGATCCGTCACTTTGGTATCTTTTTGACGCATCACATCTAATACATAGCTGTCCACAAAAGCGGCATCTGCCAGCCCTGAAGAGACCGCTTTGATTGAATTTTCATGGGCATAAGTTCTAATAAGCAGTTTAAAAAATTGATCGGGTTGTTCTCCCCACTTTGCTAATAGATAACTAGGGTATAAATAGCCTGAATTCGAAAGGGGGTCTGAATAAGCTAGTATGGAATGCTCTAAATCAAAAATATTTTTAATGGGTTTTAAATTATTACGGTTGATTATTAAAACTGAGTGATATAGAGGTTTTCCTTTGTATAAAGGTGTGGCAACCAGTATGAGATTTTTTTTCTCTTTTACATAGGGGTAGCCGCATATCCAAGCAAAGTCGGCTTTTTTTGTTTTTAGCAGATGCATGATTTCTTCATAAGAACTTCGCTGGAGGATATTGACTTGACGCCCTAAAGTTTTTTCCAAGTAGTGACGCCATCCTTGTAACATCTGAACATCTGATTTAAAGGCCACAGCGGTAATGGCAAAATTAACAGGGGGCAGGGGTTCTTCTTGTGCATGGGCTGAGTATAAAAAAATCTCACTATACCCGAGCGTTAAGAAAGTAAGGGTATTAAGCCATTTTATTAGCCTTTGATATGTTGACACCAAATCGTAACCTCTCAATTTATGTTTGTTACCAAAACTACACAAAAAAGACCTCTTAAAAACATAACTTATTGATTTTAAATGAATTAAAAGTTGGCATTAAGTTTGTTATAGGTACAAGGTCGTGTTGATATTGTTTTTTCAATATAACATCATATCGAGACCTTTGCACAGGTGAAGTGCAAGTATCTCTAAACATTAAATCAATGGAGAACCACAATGAGTGAGATTTCGCGTCGAGCATTATTTAAAACCTCTGGGTTGGCGACGGCCGCTGCAGCTGCAGCACCTTTAGTCGCCATAACTAACAATGCGCAGGCCAGTAATGGTAAACAGGTTTTTGAGTTTGAAAAGAAGCAGGTTGCCAATCTGAATGGCCTAGGTAAAACCACTTCGTTTAACTATCCAGATAAAATGAGTCCCTGTTTGCTGATTAAGCATGATCAGCCTGTTCCAGGCGGGGTGGGACCGAATAAGAATATTGTGGCTTACAGTACGCTTTGTACTCATATGGGGTGTCCAACCCAATATGATGGAAATGAGAATGTTTTTAAATGCCACTGTCACTTCTCTATGTTTGATGCTGAAAAAGAAGGGCAAGTCGTTGTTGGGCAGGCGATAGACAATCTACCTCGAATTATTCTTGACTATGATGCTTCTACAGGTGCGATTACGGCAACGGGTGTAGAGGGATTGATTTATGGTCGAAATGAAAATTATGTTGAACTTTAAGAGGAATCAATAAGATGGCACAAGAAAAAATTACACTTCCCCCAGTGGAAGCTAAAAAAACCAATATGACTTGTCACTTTTGTATTGTGGGATGTGGTTACCATGTTTACAAATGGCCTGAAGGGCAAGAAGGTGGTAAGAAGCCTCATGAAAATGCGTTGGGGATGGACTTCACTCGCCCACAACCCCCTCTAGCACTTTCGATGCGAGAAAGTATGTGTAACACCATTAAAGATGGTGATGGTCAAACCTATAACATTATGATTACACCTGATAAAAACTGCGTTGTTAATAAAGGTCAATTTTCTGCTCGTGGCGGAAAAATGGGTGAATATATGTACAATGCAGAGGGTAAAACCAAAGATCGCCTTAAAAACCCACGCATCAAACGCTCAGGCGAATGGGTAGATACCACTTGGGAAGAGTCACTGGCTATCTATGCAGGATTGACTAAAAAAATCCTAGGCAGTGATGGAAGTGGTAAAGATGATTATGCAGCGATTGCATTCGACCATGGTGGTGCTGGTGGTGGATTTGAAAATACTTGGGGAACAGGTAAGTTGTTCTTCTCTGCGATTAAGACGCCTCAAGTACGAATCCATAACCGTCCAGCCTATAACTCAGAATGTCATGCTACTCGCGAAATGGGAATTGGAGAGTTGAATAACTCTTATGAAGATGCGGAAATTGCCGATTGTATTTTCTGTACAGGCGCCAACCCTTATGAGACGCAGACCAACTATTTCCTTGTACACTGGGTTCCGAATATGCAAGGTGCAACGGTTGCTAAGAAGAAGAAATTCTTTGGTAATGAGCCTTTCAATCATAAGGCTAAAGTGATTTTTGTTGATCCGAGAAGAACGCCTTCTATCGCAATTTCTGAAGAAGTGGCAGGTAAAGAGAATGTGCTACATTTGCAGATCAATCCTGGTACAGATACCGCCTTATTTAATGGTTTGTTAACCTATGTCGTTCAAAAGCGTTGGATTGATAAGAAGTTTATCTCTCGTCATACCGAAGGCTTTATGGAAGCCATCAAGGCCAATAAGATGTCGCTTTCAGAGTGTAGCAAAATTACAGGTGTCTCTGTTGCTGATCTGAAAAAAGCGGCAGCTTGGGCTTATAAGCCTAAATCGAACGGTTCTCTTCCTCGTACCTTCCATCCATATGAAAAAGGTATTATTTGGGGGAATGATAACTACCGTATTCAGTCTGCTTTGGTGGATTTAGTTTTGGCAACCCATAATGTGGGTCGTCGTGGAACGGGGGTTTGCCGAATGGGTGGACACCAAGAAGGCTATGCAAGACCACCTTATCCTGGAAATAGCAAAATTTATGTTGACCAAGAGTTGATCAAGGGTAAATATAAAATGCTGACTGCATGGGGGGTCAGTACGCTACAAACGACTGTTAATGCGACTGAATATAAGGAAGTGATTAGCCGTCGTGCGCAAATTGTGACCGATGCCATGAGCAAAGTGCGTGGTGGAACCACTGAAGATATGATTGATGCTATCTATGATGCGGTAACTAATAAGGGGGGATTGTTTATCGCTTATATGAATTTATATCCTTCCTCATGGGCACCACATGCACATTTGGCTTTCCCAGCCGCACACCCAGGTGAAATGAACTTGACTTCTATGTCTGGTGAGCGCCGTTTGCGTCTGTCAGAGAAGTTTATGGATGCTCCGGGTACCGCCAAGCCAGATTGCTTGATTGCAGCCGATATTGCTAATACCATTAAGGCACTCTATGAGAAAGAGGGTAACCATAAAATGGCTAAAGCCTTCTCAGGTTTTGATTGGAAAACTGAGGAAGATGCCTTTAATGATGGTTTCCGTTCTGCGCATCTTAAAGAGATTGATTCTCAAGGTGGACCTACAGGGCATCTTGCGACTTATGAAAACTTGCGTAAAGCAGGCACAAATGGTGTGCAACTGCCTATCAAGGCCATTAAAAATGGCAAATTGATTGGGACAGAGATGATTTATACTGACAATAAATTCTCCACGCCCAATGGTAAGGCGCAATTTAAGCCTGCACCTTGGACGGGACTCCCAGCGCCAGTAGAGAAACAGCGTCAGAAGTATGGGTTATTCATCAATAATGGTCGTACAAACTCCGTATGGCAATCAGCTTATCATGATCGTTATAACAATGAGATCCTTGATCGTTATCCTCTTGCCTATATTGAGGTCAATTCAGTGGATGCGAAAAAACGAGGCATTGAAAATGGTGATGTGGTTGAGCTTTATAATGACTATGGAAGTGTGAATGCCTATGCAGTTGTGGGAGATAAAGCTGTCCCTGCTGGTCAAATCTTTATGCTCGCAATGTATGATAAGGGAGCAGTTGGCAATCTAGTCACAGATTGGACGGATCGCAATAAAGTGCCTTATTACAAAGGTGTTTTTGGTGAAATGCGCCGTCTTGGTTCCTTGGAAGATTACAAGCGTACCATCTCACTAAAAGAGAAGCGTTTTGCATAAATCTTAGCTTTTTCCCTCTCACGCATTGAATGTGGTGGGCGGGATGATTTGAGTGCTTTACTCGTATAGTTATCTCGTGTGAAGTACCCTCATTAAATTAAAAGACCAGAATTTGAAGAAGTTTCAAATTCTGGTTTTTTATTGAAAAAAATAGGGAAAATCATGGAGCCTTTTTCAAACAGTAGTTTAATTATTTTGTCTGGTGGTCAAGGTCGTAGAATGGGTGGGATCAATAAAGGATTGATGCCGTATAAAGGTCAACTGATGATCGATCATATACTTGAGCAAGTGGCACCGCTTTTCAATGATATTGTATTGGTTACAAATTCTGCATTTGAAGTGTTTGAACAACGAAGCGTTGAGTATCCTCAATTGCAAGTTGTTTCTGATAAATTTACAGGTTATCAGGGGCCATTGGCAGGGATTCATAGTGGGCTTCATCACACCCAGCACCAATATAGTTTTTTGGTGCCTTGTGATGCACCTGGACCTTATCTGCCCATCTTTGAGCAGCTTTATCCGCATTTAAGTTTTCAATACGATGTGATTTTACCGAATGATGGACAGCGTGACCAGCCGCTTTTTTCATTGGTGCATAAAAACCTGATTTCAGCTTTAGAAGAAGCACTGAAAACGAGGCAGTTGGCAGTGACAAAATTCATTCATCAAATGAAGTACTGTCAGGTTGATTTGAGTGCATGTAAATCTTGTTTTCGTAACTTTAATACACCAAAAGATACAGAACAGTAACATTTGAAATTTGATGCGTTACTGAAGGGTAACTCTTAAGGTTGTTTTTTAAATTTTATTTTTGAATAATACTTTAATTTCATTGGGTTATGTTTGTTGTTTGTTTTGGCACTGTCTATGCTATAAGTATCAGGTTGGCATGGATAGTGCCAACACTTTGGAGTGTTTTTTAAAAGAATACTCATAAGATTGATATAACCATGGAGAAATCATCAATGAAAAAACTATTTAAATTAACCCCAATTGCGCTGGCGACTCTTTTTTCGGCACAAGCTTTTGCGGATACCACTGTTTATGGCGTGGGTCATATTACATTTGATAGTGTTGATTATGCAGGAGGCACTTCAGGTTCAGGGTTGACCAGTAATTCCTCTCGTTTAGGGTTTAAAGGGAGTAATGAAGTTAAGCAGGGATTAAAGGCGATTTATCAGTTTGAAAGTGAAGTAGATGTCTCTGGAAAAGCTGGAAATCTTTTTTCAGGAGCTCGTGATTCATTTGTTGGACTTTCTGGAAGTTTTGGTACTGTATTAGGTGGTCGTTTGGGGGTTGAAAACCAGTGGCTTTATGATTGCAACCTCTTTGGTGGTGATCAAGTTGGAGACTTAGGAAATTTTTGGGGAATGCCTAATGGGATGCCTGGTCGTGCCAATGGTGTGTTAGCTTATGCCTCTCCAGATATGGGAAATTTTAATTTTGTGTTGGCCTATAAAGGGGATGACACGACTAAAAATACCGCTGCAACCGTAGCCAAAGTCAATATTAATCTTTCAGGTTTAAAAATTGGGCTAGGGTATGCAGGGCTTGGGAAAGGTATCTATGGTGCGACTGCTACCAACGATGTCACGACTACCGCCATTACAGCGAGTTATGACCTTAAAACAGCTAAGGTTGTAGGGGGTTACCAAACGGTTTCCAATTATAAGGGTGGAAATAAAAATCAAAGCAGTTGGACATTGGGAGCCGCTTTCCCAATGGGTAAAACCACGCTTAAAGCGCAATATATGAGCTTAACGGATGATGCGAATAATGCCAATGCCACTGGATATGCACTGGGTGTGGACTATGCGATTACAAAAGGTGCCACGGCCTATCTTGCTTACGCAGCCACCAATAATGATGCTGCAGCATCGGTTCCTGCAGATTCTTGGGGACATGGAAATCTAAATGCACCAACAGCAGGCAATGATCCAACGGCCTTATCTATCGGATTGGTTTATAAATTTGATGCAAAAGTATTCTAATCAGAAAGTCACTATACTCAGTTGATACCGTAACTGCTCAGATTGCTCCTGAAATTTGTTAATTTAAGGCGGAATGTTCATTCAGTAAATGGCCGCTTCCCAACGCAGAAGTGACGGATTTTTGGGGGAGTTGAGTGGTTACATCAGAAAATCTTTTGAGAGCTTTGCATATCCCAAATCTGCTGATTTCTATCTGCGGATTTGGGTATGATATGAGCATGATTTGAAACCAAGTAGGAAAAATATGTCTGATTTTAAACCTTATGAAAGTGCTCTAAATTATCTTCTTCAACAAGTTCAAACACAACCCGCATCCCAAACCGTTCCTTTACCCAAAGCGTTAAATAAAGTTTTATCCGAACCCATTACTTCCCCTGTCAATGTCCCCGCTATTGCCAACAGTATGATGGATGGCTATGGTGTGAAATTATCTGAGGTTCAGTTAGACACGCCTTATCCAGTCAGCCAAACGATTCCTGCTGGCAAGATGGGAGAGACTCATCATTCAGGAACAGTGGTACGGATTCTGACCGGCGCTGCGATCCCTGAAGGAGTGGACACAGTGATTAAGCAAGAATGGGCCACGACGGAAACGGTAGGAGAGCAGGTCATGGTTCGTTTTCATCAACTTCCCAAACAAAAAGGTGCCAATATCCGAACCGTAGGGGAAGATATTGCCATGGGCAAGGTGGTGCTTCCGCAAGGGAAGCGGTTGCAGCCTGAAGATATTGGTTTATTGGCGGCTATTGGTCAAAGTCATATAAAGGTTTTTCAGCCATTGACCATTGCCACCTTTACAACAGGGGATGAGTTGTTAGAGCCTTATGAAGCGCCTCAATTAGGGAAAATCTACAACACCAATCGTTATATGCTTCAGGCACTGTTACAGCAATATGGCTTTGAGGTCATTGACTTGGGTCGAATCTCCGATACCTTGGACGCAACCATTTCGGTACTGAAAGCGGCTGCAGAAATGGCAGATGTGATTATCACCACGGGCGGTGTGTCAGTGGGAGATAAAGATTTTATTAAACCTGCCATTGAGCAACTTGGGGTATTGAAAATGTGGAAAGTGGCCATGAAACCAGGTAAACCGCTTGCTTATGGTGAAGTGCAAGGGTGTCCTTTTATTGGTTTACCGGGTAACCCGGTTGCAGCGTTTGCTACTTTTTATCTATTTGCTCGCCCTTATTTGTTGAAAAAGCAAGGTGTGCAAAACCTTAATTTGGCGTATGGTTGCGTCAGCGCAGGCTTTGATTGGCCGAAGCCATCGCCAAGGCGAGAATTTTTGCGGGCTAAAATTGAACGACAAGGGCAGTGTGAGATTGCGGTGCCTTATCCCAATCAAGGGGCGGGTATTTTATCTTCCATTGTGGAGGCCGATGGTTTTGCGATGATTCCAGAAAACACAACGCTTCAAAAAGGTGACCCCGTGACTTTTATACGATTTAATGATTTGCGCTAATGATGTAAAAGGGGAGACTATTTATTGTCGGGATTTGTAACTATATCAGTTGACACCGTAACTGCTCAGATTGCCCCTGAAATCCGTCAATTCAAGGCGGAAAATGTGAGTTTACAGTTGTAAATGACCATTTTTCAACGCAGAAGTGGCGGATTTCAGGGGTGAGATGAGTAGTTACTCCCGTTTTTTATCTAGTTCTGGGCGGTATAGAGTTTGGGCGGCTTTGAGTGTTTTTTTGCGGCCAAAAATCATACCGAGGCGGGTGCCGCCGACTTGTCGCCAGAGGACAGCGGCTCGGATACCAGCGAGCAGGCAGGCACGGATTTTATTGGCGGTTTTGGGGTTTTGGAGGTGGCCGTGTCGTCCTTTGACCATAATCCGTGGCGAGACTTCGCTGACATTTTCGGTATAGGCTCGGGCAAGGGAGGCGATGACATTTTCATGCAGTTTGCCAAAGTGCGCTTGTTGGCTGCGAGCGGTTTCGATAATGCGGCTGATGTCGTTAAAGGCGCCTTCTTGCTTTTGCAGATTGCGTTCTAGAATCATCAGGTTTAAGACATAGGTGGTGATCTCAAGGCTTTTGGGCTTGAGGGCTTCAGAAGATTGCATCTGTGCCAGTAGGGTCTGCACGCCGAGTTGAATATTTTCTACTTTGCCACCGAAGACATCTAAAGTAGTGTCTGGGTTTTCGACAAAGAGTGAGTCAATCGTTGTTTCAAAATAGGGAGCTGGTGCTTGTCCTTCCGTGGCAAGCTGGTGTACCAGTTCAGCGGCTTGGTAGAGGCCGCAGAGGGCAATGGTGCGGTCTTGATCGGTATAATTAGCCATTATTGATGGGTCTCAATTCATTTTGTAGTTCGTTAATTGTGTGCGCTCTTTGCTGGATAATGCCGCCGCCTAAACACTGTTCACCATCATAAAAGACAACAGATTGCCCAGGGGTGATGGCGGTTTGCGGTTCGTCAAATTTGACAAAAATCTGTCCATTCTCCGCTTGCACGATTTGACAGGGCTGTTCAGGTTGGCGATAGCGAGTTTTGGCTTTGAGCGGCGTATGCAGGGGAGGCATTTCACCGCTCACCCAATCTAGGGTATCGGCAGAGAGGAAGCGGTGATTGAGCAGCGGATGATCGGAGCCTTGCACGGCAATTAAACGGTTGTTTTCTAAATCTTTATCCGCAGCATACCAAGGCTCATTACCTCGTCCATGTCCGCCGCCGATGCCAAGCCCTTTGCGTTGTCCAAGGGTGTGATACATCAAACCATCATGCTTGCCAATCACCTTGCCGTCTTCATCTACAATCTCACCTGGTTGTGCAGGGAGGAAGCGTTGGAGGAAGTCTTTAAATTTGCGTTCGCCGATAAAGCAGATGCCTGTGCTGTCTTTCTTTTTGGCGACGATAAAGTTAAGTGACTCAGCAATTTCTCGTACTTTGGGCTTTTCTAAATGTCCAATGGGGAACATGGAGCGGCTAAGTTGATGTTGTTGCAGGGTGTAGAGGAAATAGGTCTGGTCTTTATTATTGTCTACGCCTTTCAGCAGTGTGCAGCGCCCCGCTTCGTCCTGTCCAATGCGGGCATAGTGACCTGTGGCGATAAAGTCTGCGCCTAAGTTGAGTGCATGGTTGAGGAAGGCTTTGAACTTGACCTCTTTGTTGCACAGAATATCAGGGTTGGGGGTTCGACCTGCTTTGTATTCGGCCAAGAAATATTCAAATACTCGATCCCAATATTGTTGCGAGAAGTTTTCAATATGCAAGGGGATATCGAGCTGTTCGCAGATGGCCATCACATCTTTGAGATCAGCCATCGCTGGGCAGTAGTCTTCAGTGTCATCGCCTTCCCAATTTTTCATAAACAGCCCTTCTACCTGAAACCCTTGTTCTTTCAATACCCAAGCGGTGACAGAAGAGTCCACGCCGCCAGAGAGACCAACAATCACTTTGGTCTCTTCAGGGGCTTTGGTTAAATGGGGTGGAAGGGGAAATGGCATGATTTGACTCGCTTTTGATTTTTTATATTTTTTACATCGGGACTGGGTATTTTAGCAATTTTGTCACAGTTTTGGCGGGTAGCCAAAAATATTTGCGTTGGCGTTATTTTGGTCATACCATGGTATTACATTTAATATCGAGAGGGTGCGAGAAGATGGCGACTGTTTCTTTAAAGTTAAAAGATCCTTTGTATGAGCGAGTGCGGGAGACCAGTCAGTCGCTGGGGCTAAGTTTGAGTGCTTTTGTGAGAGATGCTTTGGAGATGCGGCTGAATCAATTGGAACAGCAGCGAGTGGAAGTGCAGTTACGACAGGCTGCGGAGGCGATTGTTGCAGAGGGGGAAACGGAGTTAGAGGTATGGGGAGAAGAGGCATTTTCTCTGCCAGATGAACCCGTTTGGTGGCAGGAAAAAGATACTCATGAATAAGGTCGTTGAACCCTCTTTTCAAAGAGGTGGGGTCTATTTAGTCCAGCTGGATCCGAGAAAAGGCATGGAGGTAGGGAAGTTGCGACCTTGTGTGGTCGTTCAGTCCGATATTTTGAATGAAGCGGGGATGAAAACAGTGGTTGTGGTGCCGCTCTCTTCTCGCTTTCAGCCAGAAACAGCGTTTTTGCGAGTGCAGATTGCGGCTAGAGAGGGATTATTAAAACCAAGTGTGGCATTAGTCGAGCATATTCGAGGCATCAGTATTTCGAGAATGAAGCCTGAAAAACTCACGCAATTGACAGAAAGTGAAATGGATTTATTATTTCAAAAATTGGATTTGATGATGGGGCGGACGACATCTTTGTTCTGAAAGACACGAGGCAACCTACTTTTCTACATAATCCACCATTTTCCATTCCCCAGGTTGGAGGTTGCCGAGTTTGTAGGGGCCGATTTGGATGCGGATGAGGCGAAGGGTGGGGTAGCCGACGGCGGCGGTCATGCGGCGAACTTGGCGGTTTTTGCCTTCGGTGAGTGTCAATTGAATCCAGCTAGTGGGAATATTTTTGCGTTCTCGAATGGGAGGATGTCGCTCCCAGAGCCATTTCGGTTCATTCACTTTTCGGCATTGGGCAGGCAGGGTTTGTCCATCTTTGAGCATGACTCCTTTTTGGAGTTGTTGAATCGCTTGTTTGTCGATCTCCCCTTCTACTTGTGCCAAGTAGGTTTTTGGCCATTTGTGTTTTGGATCGCTGATGCGGTGCTGAAGTTTGCCGTCATTAGTGAGCAGGAGCAGTCCTTCGCTGTCTCGATCGAGGCGACCTGCGGGGTAGAAATGAGGTTGGTCGATAAAATCTTTCAGTGTTTGTCGCCCTTCACCATCGGTGAATTGGCTTAGCACATTGAAGGGTTTATTGAAAAGCAGTATCTGACTCACTCGAAAAAGTCGCTCTCTGTTATAATTGGTCTCGTTGAATTTTAAGTGAAAAGGAAATTGAGATGTCAAAAATTATTTATACCTATACCGATGAAGCCCCCATGTTAGCGACGCATTCTTTGCTGCCAATTATTCAACGGATTGTTGCGGCAGCTGGCATTCAGATGGAGTTAAAAGATATTTCTTTAGCGGGGCGGATTTTGTCTCAGTTTCCTGACTATTTGCCTGCTGATCAGCAGGTGGCGGATGCCTTGGCGGAATTGGGTGAGATGGTGAAGCAGCCTGAAGCAAATATTATCAAGCTGCCCAATATCAGTGCCTCTGTGCCGCAGTTGCAAGCGGCGATTGCGGAGTTGCAGTCTCAAGGGTTTGCCATTCCAGATTATCCCGCCAATCCACAAACAGATGAAGAAAAAGCGATTCAAGCTCGTTATGCAAAGGTGTTGGGTTCTGCGGTGAACCCTGTATTGCGAGAAGGGAATTCTGACCGCCGAGTTGCCCCGCCTGTAAAAGCCTATGCGAAGGCGCATCCGCACAAGATGGGAGCTTGGTCTGCTGATTCAAAAACCCATGTCGCTTCCATGCGTGAAGGGGATTTTTACGGCAGTGAGAAGTCCATGACGGTGCCTGAAGCGTGTCAATACAAAATTGTGTTGAAAACGGCAGATGGCGAGCAGGAGATGAAAGGCTTTGCACCTTTGTTAAAAGGTGAAGTGATTGATGCGGCGGTCATGTCTAAAGCGGCGTTACGAGACTTTTATCAGCAGGAAACTGCAGCGGCAAAAGAGGAGGGCGTCCTGCTCTCTTTGCATTTGAAAGCGACGATGATGAAGGTCTCTGATCCGATTATTTTTGGTCATGCGGTGACCACCTATTTCAAACCTGTTTTTGACAAATATGGTGAGCTGTTTGCCGAATTGGGCGTGAATCCGAATAATGGTTTTAGCGATGTCGAAGCGAAAATCGCCAGCTTGCCAGAGGCTCAGCAAGCGGAAATTCGTGCAGCGATTGAGCAGTGTTATGCCAACAACCCTGATTTGGCGATGGTGGATTCCGATAAGGGCATTACGAATCTACATTTCCCCAATAGTGTGATTGTGGATGCGTCGATGCCAGCGATGATTCGAGATTCGGGCAAGATGTGGAATAAGGCGGGTGAACGCCAAGATACCAAAGCGATGATTCCTGATCGTGCTTATGCGGGTGTGTATCAAGCGACGACCGATTTCTGTAAAGCGAATGGCGCTTTTGATCCTTCGACCATGGGGAGTGTCTCCAATGTAGGGTTGATGGCGCAGAAGGCGGAAGAGTATGGTTCGCATGACAAAACTTTTGAAGTTCCCGCTGATGGCACCATGCAGGTGGTGAGTGATCAAGGTGAAGTGTTATTGGAACAGCCTGTTCATCAGGGAGATATTTTCCGTATGTGTCAGGCGAAAGATGCGCCGATTCGTAACTGGGTTGAGCTGGCGGTTGAGAGAGCCAGAGCAACAGGGCAGCCAGCGGTCTTCTGGTTGGATCCCAATCGTGCGCATGATATGCAGTTGAAATTGAAGGTAGAAGAGTCGTTGGCACAATTAGATACAGATGGGTTGGAGATTCTCATTATGTCGCCCATTGATGCGACCAATCACGCTTTGCAAAGAGCGAAAGAAGGGCTAGATACCATTTCGGTGACAGGCAATGTATTGCGGGATTATTTAACGGATCTGTTCCCGATTTTAGAGCTCGGCACCAGTGCGAAGATGTTGTCGATTGTGCCTTTGATGAATGGCGGTGGGCTGTTTGAAACAGGTGCGGGTGGTTCGGCACCGAAGCATGTTGAACAGTTGCTGAAAGAGAATCACTTGCGTTGGGATTCGTTAGGTGAGTTTTTGGCCTTGGCGGTATCGCTAGAGTATGAAGCGAATAAGCACAATAATGCGACCGCTCAACTCTTGGCGGATACCTTGACCGAGGCGACCACGAAGCTATTGAATAATGAAAAATCACCTTCACGAAAAGTGGGTGAAATCGATAACCGTGGCAGCCATTTCTATTTAGCCTTGTATTGGGCAGAAGCCTTGGCCAACCAGACTCAAGATGCAGCGTTGGCGGCAGAATTTAAGCCTTTGGCAGATGCTTTGGCGGCGAAAGAAACCGAGATTATGGCGGAGTTAAATGGCGTGCAAGGTCACCCAGTCGATATCGGTGGCTATTATCATGCCGAATTTTCCAGTATTGATGCGGTGATGCGTCCAAGTATGTCGTTTAACCAGCAAATTGATGGATAGGTAGATATATGCCACAGTGGGAAGACGCTGGGAATTTACTGCTTGATCGCGAGCGAGCAAAGGTTAAGCCGCCGAAACGCTATCAAGTGGTGCTATTAAATGATGATTTCACCCCGATGGATTTTGTGGTGGAGGTGTTGATGAAGTTTTTTCATCTCTCTCAAGAACAGGCCACCACGATCATGTGGGCTGTGCATAACCAAGGCAAAGGTGTCTGTGGTGTGTACAGCCGTGAGGTGGCGGAAACTAAGGTGATGCAGGTGAACCGTTATGCCCGTGAGCATCAACACCCTTTAATGTGTCAAATGGAGTTGGCGTAGATGTTAAGTAAAGAACTGCAGATGACTTTAAGCAACGCTTTTAGCTTGGCGCATGAATATGGACATGAGTTTGTCACCACCGAGCATTTGCTACTTGAATTGCTGGGGTTGCCTTCGGTGCGAGAGGTGATCATGGCGTGCGGTGCTGATGTGGCATTGATCGAGAGCCAGCTTGAGAACTTTCTGGAAACCGAACCCATGGCTGAACCAGTGGGAGAATTGGAGCCGACAATGGGATTTCAGCGAGTGGTGGAAAGAGCCATCTATATGGTGCAGTCCAGCGGTTATCTGGAAGTGGAAGGCGTGCATGTATTGGCCTCTCTGTTTGCCGAGCAGGAGTGCAATGCGGTCTATATTCTGGAAAAAAATGGGGTTGAACGCATCGATGTGCTGAGCTATCTGTCGCATGGGGTGACCACGCAGGAGATGGGTACCTTTGAAGAGGCGATTCAATCGGTGGGCGAAGCCGAGGATGAGGAAGCGGCTGAAAAAGAAGAAACCGCTTTAGAAAAGTACACCGACAATCTCAATGCTGCTGTGGAAGCGGGCAAAATTGATCCGATTATTGGGCGGCAGTGGGAATTGAATCGTACCTTGGAGATTCTGAGTCGTCGTCGGAAAAATAATCCGCTCTTGGTGGGCGAACCAGGCGTAGGAAAAACCGCTGTGGCTGAAGGGTTGGCATATCAGATTGTGCATCAAAAAGTGCCTGAAACTTTGGCGGAAGCGGTGGTGTACAGTTTGGATATGGGGGCACTTTTGGCGGGGACTCGCTACCGAGGTGATTTTGAAAAACGCTTTAAGGCGTTATTAAAAGAGCTGGAACAGCAACCTCATGCCATTCTGTTTATAGATGAAATTCATACGATTATTGGCGCAGGTGCCGTACAAGGCGGGGCAATGGATGCCTCCAATTTGATGAAGCCTGCCTTAGCCAATGGCAAATTGCGCTGTATTGGGGCGACCACCTATGAGGAGTATCGAGGCATTTTTGAAAAAGACCGTGCCTTGGCGCGTCGTTTTCAGAAGGTGGATGTAAAAGAGCCATCCGTGCATGAGACTTTTGAGATTTTAAAAGGCTTAAAGTCGCAATTTGAAAGCCATCACAATATTAAATATACCCTGCCTGCCTTGAAAACGGCTGCAGAGTTGGCCGCTCGTTACATCAATGATCGCCAGCTGCCTGATAAGGCGATTGATGTGATTGATGAAGCAGGGGCAAAAGAGGCGCTCAAAACGGCTAGCCGCCGTCGCAAGCAGATTGGTGTACCTGAGATTCAGCAGATTATTGCCAATATTGCTCGGATTCCTGTGTCACAGATTACGCAGAAAGAGCGGGATAAGCTGCAGAATTTAGAAGAGAGTTTACGGCGTGTGGTGTTTGGGCAGGATGAAGCGGTGCGACAGGTCGTCTCAGCGATTAAACTTGCCCGCTCTGGTTTGAATGAACCGAATAAGCCTGTCGGCTCCTTCTTGTTTGCGGGGCCAACGGGAGTGGGGAAAACGGAGTTGACCCAGCAGTTGGCGAAACATCTTGGGATTGAGTTGATTCGGTTTGATATGTCGGAATATATGGAACGGCATACGGTTTCTCGTCTGATTGGTGCGCCGCCAGGTTATGTCGGCTTTGATCAAGGCGGACTGCTGACCGAGGCGGTAACCAAACATCCGCACGCTATCGTGTTGTTAGATGAGATTGAAAAAGCGCATCCTGATGTTTTTAATATTTTGTTGCAAGTGATGGATAGCGGCACCTTGACCGATAATAATGGTCGCAAAGCGGATTTTCGTAATGTGATGTTGGTCATGACCTCCAATGTGGGTGCCGAGCAGATGGCGCGTAGTAGTATCGGTTTTACCCAGCAAGACCACTCTAAAGATTTTGCGGCGGAATTGAAAAAGGTCTTTACGCCTGAGTTCCGAAACCGTTTGGATGCGGTGATTCAATTTAATCCTTTGTCAGAGGATGAGATGCTGAAGGTGGTGGATAAATTCCTCTATGCTTTAGAGCAGCAGCTATTAGAGAAAAAAGTCATATTGAAAGTCTCTCCTGATGCACGGCAGTGGCTGGCAAAGCAAGGCTATGATCCCAAAATGGGCGCTAGACCGATGGGTAGATTGATTCAAGAGAAGGTGAAACAGCCGCTGGCGGAGACTTTACTGTTTGGCGACTTAAAGCATGGCGGAGAAGTGTTGTTGGATATTGAAGGGGATGAATTGGTATTTCGTCAAGATGAAATGGTAGAATGACAGAGATTATTAAAATAGTGCCAGAATAAAAGTAGGCAACAATAGCAGACAACAGAGGAGAAAAAGATGAAAAAACTGAATAAACTGGTTTGGATGGGGGTCATGATGGCATTGCCTTTTGCCGCTTCGGCAGATTTGAGTACGGAAGTGAAGCAGGCGTTGGCGACCAATAATACTACGATAGAGTCTTCATTGACGGATATTTCCAAAAACATGGCGGCAATTTTTGCCCATCGCAGTCTTGCACCAGCGGCAACTTTAGGCGGTGGTGTCTTTGGTGCCGAAATTGGCTTGGATGTGAATGATGTCGATTTAGATACGGCGCCTTTAAAGAAATTAGTAAATGCTGGGGGATCTCAGTTAGAGAGTAAATATGATATTTCAGCGATTCCTGTCCCCACTTTGAGCGCGGCTTTTGGTTTGCCAGTGTTGCCTTTAGATTTTGCGGTCAACTACTTACCGAGTGTCAGTGGAACCAGTTTAATGAGTGCCGAAGTGAAATATGGAGTGATTGAAGGCGGGGTGGCGTTACCTGCGGTATCGGTCTCAGCTAATTACAGTACGGCAACGCTTGCAGATACTTTTGATGTGACCTCTTACGGTGCAGATGTATCGATTTCTAAAGGCTTTGGGGTTGGTGTGAAGTTTGTGCCTTTTGCAGGGGTGGGGTATTTGAGCAGCAATATGAGCATCAATGATAAGGCGAAGCCTGCTGCAACAACCATTAAAACCTCTTATGATTCAACTGCGACCAAGCTGAAAGTGGGGGCAGCAATTGAGTTGGGCGTATTTAATCTAGTCGGTCAGTGGGATAAAATTGGAACCTATTCTGCCTATAGTGCTAGAGTGGGACTTAAGTTCTAACAGCATTGTCGATTTTGAGCGTTAAGATAAAAACCGCCTAACTCTGGCGGTTTTTTTGTTTTTGGCATGGTTTGTGTTAGCTGAATTGGAAATGATAGACAATGAGGAGTATAAAAATGTCTAGTGAGGTTAATCAACGAGAAGTGACTTTCTCGGAAAATGAGTTTATTGTCTCTAAGACGGATTTACGAGGGACGATTACCTATGTGAATCGTACTTTTATGAAGGTATCCGATTTTCCTTCGATTGAGTTGATTGGTAAACCGCATAATGTGATCCGTCATCCTGATATGCCAAGAGGGGCGTTTCGCTCTTTATGGGAGACGCTTAAATCAGGTAACGAGTGGTTTGGGTTTGTGAAAAATAGAACAAAGGATGGGGGATATTATTGGGTTTTTGCCAATGTGACGATTGATTATCGAGAAGGCAAACCTATAGGTTATTACTCTGTCCGCCGTCCAGCACCAAAAGGCGCCTTGGCGATTATTGAACCTATTTATGCAGAGATGCGAGCGATTGAGTCAGGCAAATCGCCTGCAGAGGGCGCACAGACCTCAATGGCTTATTTAGAGTCGCTTGTTAATGAGAAAAAAATGAGTTATCGGGATTTTATTTTACAAACTTATGTTGAGCATGCCTCAGGCGAGAAGGAGTAAGTGATGCGTAAACACCATATCAGTGGAAATATTCCTTTTATCAAGTCACAAATTAACCTTGTCATGGGGTCGTTTGTTCTTTTGGTTTGGGTTTTTGGCCTCAGCAGTTTTTATGAGCTTGGGTTTAGTTATTCGATAATGATGGCTATGTTGCTGGTTGTGCCTATGGCGATTTATTTTGCAATTCGGTGTAAGAGACCATTGAATGTCCTTCAAGAGGTGCATAAAGCGATCAATGAAGCCAAGAAAGGGAATACGCATTATCGTGTAACCAATACACGAGGAATGGGTGAAGTAGGGTTGATTGTTTGGGATATGAATGACCTGCTTGACCTTATTGAAACCTATTTTAAAGATGTCTCAACCTGTTTTAAGAATGCATCAAATCTTGATTTTAACCGTCCAGGTTTGGTGACGGGTATGCCAGGGGATTTTAAATCTTCATTGAAAAATATCAATGTGGCATTGAAATCGATGAGAAAGGCACATGATTTTTCGGTGAGAAATCGATTATTAAGTGAGTTGCATAAGTTGAATTCGACTTCCCTGTTATCCAATTTATTAAATAATCAGCAAGATGTGCAGAAGGTGTCACAGGATGTAACCGAGGTGGTAGATTTTGCGGGGCAGAATAAAGATCAAGCAACGGCAAGTTTGCAAGCCGTCAATACAATGGTGCAGGTTCTCAGTACAATGAATCAGCAGATGGCTTCTTTGGCGAATCAAGCAGAAGCTTTGGATACTGCCAGTCAGTCGATTGGACAGACGCTCTCTGTGATTTCCGATATTGCCGATCAGACAAACTTATTGGCACTCAATGCGTCGATTGAGGCAGCGAGAGCAGGTGAGCATGGTCGAGGGTTTGCGGTGGTGGCTGAAGAAGTGCGTAAATTGGCTGAACGCACTACGGAGAGTACCGCTGAAATCAATACGGTTGTGAGTCAACTCAGAAATAGTATTTCGGCCATGGTGAATGAAAGTGAGAAGGTGGGCTCTCAGGCGCAAGAGGTGAGTGAAGAGATTGATGGCTTTAGTCAGCAGTTTTCCCATGTGGCGGAAAACTCACAAAAAATGCTCGCCATTTTGCAACAGAATAGTGACCAGTTGTTTGCCGCTTTGGTGAAATTGGATCATATCTTGTATATGCAGAGAGCGTATGTTGCCGTTGAACATCTTGGTGAAGGAGATGAAGCGAAGGCTGTACAGGTGGATCATCATAGTTGCCGTTTAGGAAAATGGTATGAACAAGGCTATGGTAAGCAGGCCTTCTCTCATCTGCCCGCCTATAGTGAGTTAGAACCTTGGCATGCACAGGTGCATGATGGGGTAAGAAAGGCGATTGAGTATAGTCGGTTAGATTGGATTAGAGAAGACAAGGTGCTACATCAAGTATTGGATGAGATGATGAGAGCGGATCAAGGTAGCCATAAAGTGGTAGAGTTGATCTCTCGTTTGGTGACTGAAAAATATTCAGAACCAGTAGAGACAAAGCGTTTGAATTAAGAGTAAATCCGCTTTACTTTTTCTAAAATCCCCAGTCCTGCTATCTATTTGGGCATGTAGGACTGGGGATTTTGTCATTTTGAAGAAGTTTTAGGGCAGAACGAAGCCGATGGTTTCGTGGACTTTGGTTAAGGTCTGTTGTGCCTGTTCTCTGGCTTTTTCTGCGCCTGTTTTTAGAATCTGCTTCAATTGCGTTTCATCTTCTCGAATCTCGGCATAGCGTTGCTGCATCGGCTCAAGATAGTCAGCGACCAGTTCACCTAGTTCTACTTTTAAGTGTCCGTACATTTTGCCTTCAAAGTGCTTTTCAACTTCTGCGATGGAGAGGCCGCTGATCACTGAATAAAGCGTGATGAGGTTGGAGACACCGGGTTTGTTTTCAAGGTCATAGGTGATCTCACTGCCTGAATCCGTCGTGGCTTTTTTGAATTTTTTGATAATCGTTTTGCGGTCATCCAGCAGGCCGATAAAGTTATTTTTATTGGTGTCGGACTTGGACATTTTGCTGGTGGGGTCTTGCAAGCTCATAATGCGTCCGCCTGAAGTGGCAGGGGGAATGTAGGGTTCGGGGACTTTAAAGAGTTCGAAGCCATATTTATTGTTATAACGGTGAGCCAAGTCACGCGTGAGTTCCAAATGCTGCTTTTGGTCTGCACCCACAGGCACCATTTCGGTTTGGTAGAGCAGAATATCGGCGGCCATGAGTACGGGATAATCAAACAGACCGACATTGATGTTTTGGGCGTGTTTTTGAGATTTGTCTTTAAACTGCGTCATGCGGCTGAGTTCGCCCATGTAGGTGCCGCAATTGAGTACCCACTGCAGCTCGGCATGTTGTGGTACATGGGATTGAATAAAGACGGTGCTTTTTTCTGGGTCAATGCCTGCGGCCAAGTAGAGGGCGACAAAGTCTAAACTGCGGCGAGCCAAGTCTGCTGGGTCTTGTTCCACGGTGATGGCATGCATATTGACCAATGAAAAAAGGCACTCATAATCATCTTGCATCGCCACCCAGTTTTTAATCGAGCCGATATAGTTGCCAATCATTAAATCGCCTGACGGCTGGATGCCGCTAAATAGAATCGGTTTTTTACTCATGGAAAGTCTCTCTTTTTGTCAATTGTGGGCGTATTTTCGCATAGCTTAAAACAGAGGGGGAAGGATTTTGTGACTTCGCTGTTGATACGCTCGATAGCCACAGATCTTTTCCGCCAGGAGGCGTTCTTCATAATGCAGTTTAATCAATAGATCAAGTGTCAATAGGCTCATCCAGAGCCATGGCCAGCCGAGCGGTTGGGTGAGCACCATGGGCCAAAAAAAGAGCAGAATGGAGGAGTACATCGGGTGGCGAATCCAGCGATAGGGGCCATGTTCGACCAGTTGGCACTGTGAGTGTGGGTCGGGAACGACATTAAATCCACCCACTCGCATCACCCAAACGCCCCAGCCGCCTAAAATCACGGCGAGTATGGCTGTGAAGGCCGTCCATTTTGGGAGCGACTGCCAAGGTAAGGAGAGCACCAAGAGCCCAATCAACAGGAATTGAAAGAAAACAAGGCTGTATGAAATGAACGGGCGGTGAATTTTCGTAACTTTAGACATAGATTTTAGTTTTAAAACTGGATGGGAAAACGGTTAAAATAGCTTGCAACTACTCAGTTGACACGGGTAACTGCTCAGATTGCTCCTGAAATTCGTCAATTCAAGGCGGGAAATGTGAGTTTACAAGTTGTAAATGACCATTTTCCAACGCAGAAGTGGCGGATTTCAGGGGTGAGCTGAGTCGTTACAATAGTTTTTTATTTTAACCATCTCAATGGCCTTTATGCAGAGAATTATACGAAAAGTCAGCTCCATCTTCTCTTCCCGCACGGGAGATGAAGAGTCGCTTGAATTTGCCGAAGGGCAGGAAAGTTCATCTTCAGGCATGCAGCATCATACGCCTGTCATTGTGCCTCGCCGTGAACACGGCATTTCTCGTAAGCATATCGATAAGAGTGCATTGGATGTCTTATATGGTTTAAAACGAGCGGGTTTTGAGGCCTATCTAGTCGGAGGAGCAATTCGAGATCTGCTATTGGGGTTGTCGCCAAAAGATTTTGATGTAGTGACCAATGCCAAGCCTGAAGAGGTGAAAAAGGTGTTTAAATCTCGTTGTCGCTTGATTGGACGGCGTTTTCGCTTGGCGCATGTGCGGTTTGACCGAGATATTATCGAAGTGGCGACTTTTCGAGGGCAAGCTGAGGACAAACCATCATCCAAGTCTAAATTTGAAATGAAAAAGCCTTTTCGTCGTCGTGGACGCAAGCCTGCACTGGAAGGACGAGAGGTGGATGAGCATGGTCGACTGATTCGAGACAATGTCTATGGTTCTATTGATGAAGATGTATGGCGACGTGATTTTACAATCAATGCTCTCTATTACAATATTCAAAATTTCTCGATTGTGGATTATGTCGGTGGGGTGGAGGATATTCAGGCACGGCTGATTAAGTTGATTGGTGAGCCTGAACAACGCTATCGAGAAGATCCTGTTCGCATGATTCGTGCGGTTCGTTTTTCAGCTAAATTGGATTTTAAGATTGATGAGGCGACGCAAGCACCAATTCCGAAACTTGGGCATCTGTTAGAAGAGGTGTCGCATGCTCGGATGTTTGAAGAGGTGTTAAAACTCTTTCACAGCGGTGTCGCACAAAAAGTTTATCAGCAGTTGCAAGATTATCAACTGTTTCGTTTTCTCTTTCCCATTACGGCAGATTTGATTGAGGCTGAGAAGGCTGGGGCGGCGACTGATGCGGTGACGGAAAAAATTATTCTGGCAGCATTAAAAAGCACCGATGCCCGTATTCAAGAAGGCAAGCCAGTCAATCCATCATTTTTGTTTGCAGCGATGTTGTATCAGCCGATGCGTCTACGACAAGCGCAGTTAGAGGCGATGGAGGGTTTAAATCCTAGAGATGCATTTTTTGCGGCAGCGAGCGAAGTGCTCGATCGTCAAAATTTCTCCACCGCTATACCAAAACGC
>Ga0256829_1000947_pt1 | contig 25476 bp, 34 predicted proteins | sample 131447metaG_FD_185979 | JGI IMG/M metagenome (GOLD analysis project Ga0256829, IMG submission 185979) | Hydrothermal vent microbial communities from Lau Basin, Pacific Ocean - 131-447 | ecosystem: Environmental > Aquatic > Marine > Hydrothermal vents | place: Pacific Ocean: Lau Basin | collected...
AAAACTTTGCACGATTATTTTGTCTTTGCTCTTTATTGGTATTGGGTATTCAATGCAGACTCAACAAATGATTGCTTATATTAAATCCCCCTATATCTCAAATCAGAACTATGCATCCGGGTATTTTGAGGGCGCGTTCTCAATGGTAAATGTGTCGAGCGACATATTTAAAATCGGAAATAATGTGGAAAAAACCCTTACGGTTGATGATTCTAAGCAGCTGTATGTGGCATTTATTAAGGATATGGAAAAAACCTTTTCATCCAATGTGGATAAAGTAAAATTGTTACAAACCCCGGCTAATCTTACTGTCTTGGTGTTCTATCTTAAAGTCGGGCTATTAGAGTTTAAAAAAGGCAATAATAAATTTAATGTTACTAAAATGATCCACCACTTAGTTAAAATGGAAGCAGGATAAGCACGAAAACACAGGGTAGGGGGATCGGAGGGGGTATTCTTATTGGTAAACCCCCTGGGCTCTGCAGGTTATCTTTTTGGTTGTTTTCTATAGAAGCTTTTGAGCCATTGAAAAAGAGTCTTTGGCTTATATTCAGCTAAAGCTTTCATTTCTTTTTGGTGCGCTTTTTCCTCTTCAATCATGACTTTTATTCTGTCTGGAAAACTGAGGTCAATTTCTCCGTAGGCGGCCAGTTCATTTTCAGTGATATCTAGCCAGTTAATGTATTCTAAAGATCGATTGTTGTTCATTAGTTAAATCTAGGTATGTTTTTTGTTAGAAATACAAATAGCATGGTGAGGATCCCACCATAAAATAAAAAAAATTTGTCCTTCTTTTATACCCCAAACCCTCTCTTTTCCACTTAATCTAAGTGAAAACAACTGGTCGTAATCCTCCATTTTTAAATGAAGCAGTCTTTCTTGAGCAGATTTAATTAGCTTGTAGGTTTCCACATGGTGACTGCCATTTGCTTTAAGCTGTCCCCATTTTAATCCTTCGATTTCACCAAATTTCTTAGTTATTAATTGATGAAGTGTATTTTTACAGATATTTAGGAAGCTCCATTCTCCGCCCGAATCTAGCCGTGAAAAACTCCATCTTATAGGCAAATTTTCCGTGGATATAGGATTAGAGATAGGGGTTCGAGAATGCTTAGGAATGGCTTTATTTTTGGGTTTTTTGTGTTTAGCCACTAGAGCCCCTCGTAAAACTCTTGCATAGACGTAACAGTTATTTCACGCGTGCCACGCTCATTTTGAGCTAATCCTTTCCTAGCTTGCTGCCATGGCTGTTCTTGGTGGGTTAAATCACTCAGCCATTGAGAGGTTTTATCGCCGTAATAATTTATCACGCTGTCAATTGATTCGAGTTGACTAGAGGTTAAATTACCCTCTAATTTATTTTTAAAGGTTTCTTTATCCACTTTGAATTTACCGCGATGCTCGGCATAAAGAACAGGGCAGACTGGCCCATTAAGCCACGCTTCTATACGCTCCGGGAATAAAACCTCTTCTTCCCATACGGAATGCCACGCCTGGGAATAGTATACTAACTTTTGAAGTTTCATTGCTGTGAGCTCACCTTTCTTTTTTAAAATATGGTCAGCTACATCGAAGACATTTGCCATTGTTATTTCCTCTGCAACATAATCTTGCATACTAAAATTATAAATAAAAAGTGCACTTTTTACAAAATAATGTTGTACAGGTTATGGCATTTTCTTACGCAAATCTTTTAAGACCGCCAGTACCTCAGTCTCTGAATTTGCTAAAATGGAAGGGTATACAGATTCGTTAAGGGCCTTGAGCACCACCTGAGCGCCATCCACAAAATATTGTCTAACAATAACTTGGCCGTCATGACGTACAAGAACAAACTTTTCGTTAGCAGGTGTTGCTCCAGCCTCAAAAATGGCTACATCGCCTTTATAAAGATTGTATTGATGCCCCGTAGGCTTAATCATCGCATCAATATGGGGTAATTCGACTACAAAAAGTCTATCTAAATTTTCAATTCTTTCTTCATCAACTTGAACTTCCAACTTGTCCTCGCAATTCTCTATTCCGTGAATTAAGCTGGCGATTGTACATAGATTGATCAGTTCTGAATACCGTATTTTTGCTACAAGTTTATTTTTTTGGGGATCAAATGATTTTGTTGTGAGTGTTAAGCCTGTAAGAAGAAAATTTTTGTCAACATTAAGGGCAAAGGCAATTTCCTCTATGTTACGAGGCACTCTCTTTGTATATCTTTCGAAGCTACTTACTGCTTGCCGAGAAATGTTGAGCTTTTTTGCTAGCTCCTCCTGCGTAAGACGGAGGGATTCTCTGGCTTCTTTAATACGGTCGCCGATATTTTGACTCATTGAAAAACTATTATAATAAAAACTTTACATTATTTTGTGAGTTATCTCTCACAATTGCAACAAAAATTTGCCAAAAATCGATCAATTCACTAAAAATAAGCAAAATCCGAATAAAAACGTTGTTAATGCTACAATTTGTAGCTAAAATGTAGCAATGATGACAGGTAATACAATCAATGCTATTGAAAAAGCAATTAAATGTGTAGGAACGCACAAAATTTGTGCTGAGCTTTGTGGTATCTCAAGACAAGCAGTAACACGCTGGCTAAAAACAGGCATTCCAGCCCGCCACGTAATAGCTTTAGAAAAGGCTACGGGTGGGAAGGTTACTCGTTATGAGTTGAGGCCGGATTTGTATCCGAGGGATTGAGAGTGCGTTTAAGTACCTCCATAGGTGTTTTTGGTGGTTGGGGCAGTTTTTGTTTGTATTTTAGTGCAATTTCTAAAGCTTCTTCTTTTTCGGAGGATAACATAGATACTTGTTTTTGAAGGTCTTTATTTTCTCGTACTAACAATATTGTTTGTCGAAATTGAAAAGCCACACAGGCAACAAGGATAAAAAAACAGATTATAAAAAATAATTCGTTTGTGGTCATAAGGAAGTCGTTCTCCCTGAGAAGAAAAAGAAGCTTTGCTACTGTTGTTAGCGCTGTTACTGCCGCAATAAATATAGCAAAAAATAATTTTATAGTTTTTATCATGATGCTCTCATGGTTGATTAGAAGGTTAGAGAGCTAAGTATACCTGCGCAGGGCATCATGATAAAGGTTATGGGTTTGTATCCGAGGGATTAGTTAAGATTATTTAAATCGTAGGTTTGACGTGTATTAATTTCTACATCCCAATATGCTTTAGCTTCTTCATACTCGGAGTTCGATAAATAATTAGGAGTATTTGGGTGAGGATAAATATGATTTTTAGCTAATAGTTTTTGGGCTGCTTGAATATGGTTTGAGAGTTTTATTATATCTTGACGATATCTCTCTTTGTCAGCGTTGCTTAGCTTTAGGTTATTTTGAATGACTTGATAGTTCCAGTAAGAGATGAAAGCAAACCCTAAAAGAAAAGTAATCGAAGTGAGAGTTTTATAAGTTTCAAAATTAATATTTAGTAGGTTGGCTAAATGCGGGGTATAAATTGCGAGTATGGCCGTTGCCAAAGTTGCTAGAAATAAAACAAACTTCATAGGATGGAACCCGGGTTGATTAAACTTGATTTTTGTCATGGCACTTGCCCTTTTATTGTGAGTTTCGAAGCATGCAGTATATCAGGGTGAGTGCTATGACAAAAGTTACTAAAATTTATAAAGAAACGGAGTAAAGATGGGTGTTATTACAAGTATGACAATGGCGGTCTTTATGTTTTTTACAGGAACTATATTAGTCGCTGTAGTATTGGCTCTGTTATTCTGCGAAATAGAAGATTTGCCTGAAATAACGCGCTTCAAGTGGAGTGAAGTATTCCACTGCGTGGTTCTCTACGTTTATGTCTGGCTTACTTGTGCTTTTGTATATTGGGCCGTCTTTATGAAGGGGATAAAGTTTTGATTGGCTTTTTCTTTTGGGTGGTTGCAGTGGTTTTTTTTTCAGCTTTAACAGTAAACCATGAACGGCTCTCTAAAAAACAAAAGTATTTAGGGTTAATTATTATTAATGCAGCTTGCATTTTATGTTTTATTTTTCATAAGCCACTCTAGTTAGCGGATAGGTTCTTTAACATTTTTATTGACGATATTTTTAATTAGCTTGATTGTATCTCTATATGAGGTTCTTTGATTGGCGCGATTAATTAATACATTCTCATTGCCACATTTGAAACATGCGGCATTATCGTGCGGTTTTCCACCGAAGGATAATTGAGAAAAATTGATTGGATGCTTACACTTAACGTCGCCACAATAAGCGTCTAATGTATTTGGGTCCCAATATACATTGTTTACTTTGATTAAAGTGTGTTCTAAATAATATTCGTGTTTAGCTTCGCTGTACTTGCCGTAAAATAGTAATGCCCAGTATAGAAAAATAAAAATAAGTAAAATGGTTGCGATAATCATGCCTGCCATAGATTTTTCCAAATGAAAAGTGCCATAAATTTGAAATATTACTAAAAGAAAAGCTAAAGCAGCCGAACCTTTAAAGTTAGTGGTGTCAATTACGTTTAATGAAATTTTCAGCTTGCTTAAACTATTAATTTTTGTCATAGCATTTGCCTTATATTGTAGTTGTGGTGACTGGCAGTATATCAGGGTGAGTGCTATGACAAAAGTTAGTGTTCTACGTAGAACAAAAGGTTTTCTATGACTTCTCAATTCTTTTAACTTTGATTGCTTGGGATTACAAAGGGAAGTCATAGAAATTATTTTTAAAGCTCTTTTCGCGTGTAGGTTTTTATTGTTGTTTCCTTGGGCGCGTGAGAGGGGCTTTAAAAATAAGCGAGTGGCTCAAATGGTAGAGTTGTGAGTACGATGTACTGTCGGTTGCTGGTTCGAGTCCTGCGTCGCTTATTTTTCAGGGTGTAGCTCAGTTTGGGAGAGTACTCGGTTTGGAACTGAGTGGTCGTAGGTTCAAATCCTTCCGCCCTGACCAATTTAAATGCTTTTAAAACAATAATAATAAACAGGGAGATGAGTGGTGAAGTATCAGGCTACTTTTATTAGCTCGGAAGAGTTTGAGATTTTAGCGGATGAGCCGCCAGAGTATTTTAAGTTGTACGCCTTTTTAAGAAGTCGTATGAACATTAAAACTAAAATTTCGGGTGTCGAATCTCGGTTTAATACGCAGGCTTTTCGGGAGGTTTTGAGCGTGCCAGACCGGCGCGGAAGACACAAAAAGCATGAAAGTGAAAGTGCAAAAATTACGCCTAGGTCCATCCAACAAAAGCTAGATTACCTAGTTAAGATTGGCTTGATTCGTCGCCAAAAGAACTATGTGTTTGAGCATCTTTTGCCCATTATTCCGAAGCAACGGATTAGTCCAATTAAAACTATGAGTGAACGAAGAGTGAACGATGAGTGCATGATGAGTGAACGCATGAGTGAACGTAAAAACAGCCCGCAGCCCTTGGATTCATTAGCTTCTTCAAAAATGAGTGAACGCATGAGTGAACGACGAGTGAACGATGAGTGCATGATGAGTGGTACACCTCATAGATATCAGATATCAGATATTAATTTAGACATAGATAAATCTATGTCTTGCTCAAAACCTGCGGTTTCTGAGCGAAAAAAAGTCAATTCTTTAATCAAAACAAAGTTTGAAGAATTCTGGTCTTTGTACCCACGCAAAGTTGGGAAAAAGAAGTGTGAGTCAAAGTTTGAATCTTTGGTTAGGCAGAAAATTGAATTTGCTGATGAGATTATTTCGGGCTTGAGTTCTCAGGTGGAAAATTTGAAGTCTAAAGAAGTCGAATATATTCCTCATCCCATCACTTGGCTCAACCAGGGCCGATGGGAGGACGAGATACCTGAAAAAGAAGATTGGAGGTTGTAATTGTGAATGATGTTTCAACGAAAAAAATAATTAAAAAAATTTTTGCCTACCATGGCATTCCTGAAAGCCAGGAATTGAACTCTGTGTGGCTGCATGATTTATCAGCCTTCTCGGCGGACAAGATTGAGCAAGCCTGGAATGAATGGCGAGGTATAGCGGATAACGATAAGCGAAAGCCAAAATCAATGGAGTTGATTCGAATCCTCAAGGCTCGATCAAACCCTACGGCGGTTTATGAAGAGAAGGAATCTAGAAAATTGAAACATGGCAGAAGCCCCGTAGAAGACGAGTTGATTCGAAGGCTAAAAGCGATGAATAAAAATAATCCCAACTTGATGAGCGAAATAAAAGACTGCGACAGCCCTAAAGAGAAAATTGCTATCTGCACGGTCGCAGCTGGTCAGGGGCTTAATAGCAATTCCTCCATGGGTGGACTCATCAAAAATATTAATGCGAGAATTGGTTAATGAAAAAAGCTAAATGCAAAAGCGATTTGCTGGAAGATATTGAAAAACTAATTGCCGATTACGCAACGTCGGTAATTCATGTTAGGCGCAAACAGTTTAAAAAATTACATCAGGAATTGTTCCCCCACAGTCGGGACGATTTGGATGAAAAATCACGCTTTGAACACTTGGGGCGCGTCATCCAAGTTTGGCCGCTTGATTCGGTTGAAGGTTCGCAAAGTGGGTACTAAAAATCTCACTGAAGACCAGATTCAGATGCAGCTTGTAGCTTGGGCGAGACTTCACAACACAATTGGGCCGTATTTGATACATATCCCGAACGGTGGATACAGGAATCCACGAGAAGGGGCTAAATTTAAGCGTATGGGCGTTTTAAGAGGGGTAAGCGATATTTTCCTTGCTAAACCTCAAAACGGCCTTCACGGGCTTTGGATCGAGCTTAAACGGCCTGGTGGAAAATTAACCAGTGACCAATACAACTGGATAAAGCTGATGTTGGCTCAAGGGTATGAGGCTAAAGTTTGTTATGGATTTGATGAGGCGAAAGATGTGATTTTGGAATATTTAAAAAATAAAGAGAGATAATAATGAAATTTGAAACTTTTATGGAGCTAAGTGAGGAGGCTCAACTTGAGATGTTGGGGGGGATTCTTGGGTGTGAATGGTGTGATCATGTAAATGGAATTTATATTGCGAGGGATCATGGCATATTAGTATTTATTAAAGATGGTAATTTAATAAGGCTATACGAAGATTACGAAATTTTTCGCTCTAATTTATCTGATGGAAAAACAGTTGAATACGAAAGAGATATTGTGAATTTAATTGTGGCTTATGAGGAGTTTAAACTTTTAGATGAAAGGCTTAATCAGCTCGCAAAAATTTTCATTAAAAATTTTAGGGTGAAATATGAATTTAGATGAGTTTTTAAAATTGCCAGATGATTGGAAAGTGTCTCAGCTTGTAAAGTCAGAAGATTTATTAACTCCTTTTCGCGTGCAGAATTATTCACTTACTGATGTAGCACTTTCAATTGCGTATGACTTTAACTCAAAAATATGTGACTTAGAAAGTGAAATATTTGATAATCATGATTGGAGGATTGGCCCCTTTTCCCCGACTAAAATTAAATATCGAGAGGAAGTTTGGGGTATTATAAAAACTTATCATTCTAGAGTTGAGCGGCTTAACCACATCAAAGATAGGCAAAGCCTATTTATAGATGAAATGAAAAGGATTAGTTTACTTAAACAAAAGCTAGAGGGTGAATGTAATGAATCTAAATGAGTTAGTAAAAACCCATCAATTACGATTGAAAGAAATAAAGAATATTTCATGTAAACATGCTACTAGCGAACCTTGCTTGCATATCATTGAGTTTTTCCAGGTAAAGCGTGTGTTACTGGTTTTTATGAATGGCCTAAAAGATATTGATAATTACGAATTCTTTGATAGTGCAAATGAGTTGAGGGATTTTTTAAAGCGTCAAAGTTATTTGACTACGGTTAGGTTTTTGAAGAGGGGTGGATTATGAGTGAAAAGAAAGAGTTTATAACGCGAGAAGAGCAAGCATATATCGGGCATCGAGCAGACGCACTTCCTGCATTTGCAGATGAGCTACCCTTATGTGAAAGTGGAGAAGTTATGAGTAATGAAAACGCTGAGAAAATTGTTGAGCTACTGGAAAAGCTTTCTGACAAAGTCGGCCGTAGTAACGAATGTCTTGAATATATCAAAGAGTGGTGCAAGTGGAATTATGATTGCGCCACTTTTACATAGACACCAAAGTTGATTTATTAGCGCCCGCCTATAGCTGGCGCATTGTTATTTTTATGGAGTAAATTATTGTGGAAGATGAAAGATTTAGGTGCGGATTAAGGAAAAGCTGCATTGGAGCAGTAGTCTGGGCTATTTTAATAAATTGCGATGACGATGAAGATGGTTGGCGTGGATTTTCACCTAATGACATTGGTGAATACTTAGAGTCTGTCATGGACATACGTTTGGTTGGCATGGAGGTGGCGGGTGTTAATTTTTCTGAGGATGGCGAAGAACTTATCTTAAAGCCGTTAAACAACGGGCTAGGAGAATTTAGATGCTTTGTTTCATGGACTCGTTCGGATTGGAGTATATTCGAAGATTACGCAACCGCTATAGATGTCTATGAAGAAATTATCAATTCTTATTTTCCTCATTGGACATAAAAGCCCCCGAAGGGGCTAATTCTTAATGATGCTTCTTAGGTGCATGCTCTTTCAAAGCAGCCTTTAAAGCATGGCGTTCATGACGCTTATCTTTATGAGTTTGGTGATATGGAACCTTAGTGCGTGCTTCGCCTTCCATTTCATGGACTCTGTCTCTGTGTGATTGTTTCTTCATTTTATTTCTCTCTTTATTAATTAATAAAAATCACCTTATGGTGAGGCATTTATTGTACGAACAATAATAGATAAAATCTATCGATGGGTTCGTTACTATAAAAAATATCTATTGTTCGTATTCCCGAACAAGAGGGTGCGGCTGTATAAGGGAGGGTATGAGTAAACAAAAAAAGATTAATCGCGTCATTTCAGAAGAGCGTCTAGAAGATGCCTTTAACTTTGATGGTCGATATAACAAGAAGTGTGACCAACTAGCTTACGATGTTTTAGCAGACGGCGGGACCTACGCCATGATTGCTAAAGAAGCTAAGGTTTCGTTGAGAACGGTCGAATACTGGAAGCAGCCAGGCAACCCTCGTTATCGAGAGTCGTTTGCTGAGGCTTGCCTTTTAGGTCGGGCTGCTAATGTTGCCTGGTTTGACGAAATTGAAAAGAAAAATTTAGTTCACGCTAATAAACACTTCAACCCCGTTTTACTCATTTCTGCTCGTAAACGCAGGTTTAATGAATCCGAGCAACGCGTTGTACCTCTGCCAGAAGTTGCTGGAAAAGAAGGTTACAAAGAAAAAGCAAAAGCAATCTTCGATGAAGGCGTGGCAGGCAACTTAAGTCCTGATGAGGTTCAAAAATATACCGCTTCCTTGGCAAATATGGCGAAACTCATTGAGCTCGAAACGTTAATCGAAGACGTGAAAAAGCTTAAGGAGGCCCAAATTGCCAAGTCGTAAGAAACTTACTCCAGCTATCAAAGCAGCCAGAAAGAAGCCAGGTGGCTCTAACGCTGGTAAATACAAATCAGTCGCTAAAAAAGATTTTGCCGGCCCAAAAGGTGGTGCACCTGCTGGAACCTTCCCAATTAACACAAAAAAAAGAGCTGAGAGCGCATTAAGTTTAGCTCATAACGCTCCAAGGCCATCGGGTATCAAGAAGGCTGTTTATGCGAAATATCCTGATTTGAAACCGGTCGTGAAGATAGTGAAGAAGAAATAAAAAAGCCCGCATAAAGCAGGCTTAATTATTCTGTTGCGTGTAGCAGCACCAACAGAGTGATGATTACTTAACAGGAGTAACCATGTGAAAAATGATAGCACAAGAATTATTGAGTTGAAATGGTGGAGAGGAATCAAAATGCAAAATGTTGAATGTAAATTCCTTACAAGATGCATTGGAATTGCAGTCTTGATTTGCTCGGTTGCTTTGACTCTGAAAGTTATTGCCCCCAATGGGCTCATTCACTAATAGGTTGTAGATGTTAGCACTCAAACGAGAAATAGCAGAGTTAAAGCGTGACTTAGTCAAGAAAGACTATGTGCATCTTGCTGTTAACGATGAGTTTGAGTGCAAGATTATAAATCCAGCTGGTGTTCGCGAGTATAAACCTGTTCCTACGCTTAAAAAAGTTCACGAAGAGCTTTATAAATACACCGTTTCAGGTGTTATTGGCCCATATGGCTCGGGTAAATCGGTTGGTTTCAACTGGCAATCAATTCTAATCCCTGCACAGATGATGCCGCCTTGTAAAGATGGCGTGAGAAGGGCAAAAGCTGTTTTTGTACGAAATACCTATGACCAACTAAAACAAACCACGCATGAAATGTTCATGGATTGGTTTGAGGATTTAGGTTCAGTTCATTCTACTCAGAAGCCATTAGAGGTTGAAATCAAGTTTAACGATGGCAAAGGCCCAATTGAGCTTAAGGTTCAATTCTATGCGCTTGATAAGCCTAAACAGTTCGGAAAGTTAAAATCGAGCTCATTTACTTTTGGTTACATCAATGAGGCGTCTGAAAGCCCTGAGGGCATTATTACGCAAGTTCTAGGTCGAACTGGGCGTTATCCTTCTCGCGACCAAATCGACCTGGATAAGGTTGAAAAATGGTTTGAACGTGATGTTTTAGAAAATGGTAAGTGGGTAAAAGAAAAGATTCCTTACTGGTCAGGCGTTATTTTTGATAGCAACCCGCCAGAAGTTGATTCTGAGCTATACAATATTTTTGAGAAAGAAAAACCGCGCGGCTTCAAATTATATCGCCAGCCTCCTGGTCTTATTAAGACAGATTTAGGTTGGGAAGCAAATCCTGAAGCTGAAAATATCGAGCGTTTAGGTAAGAATTATTACTCCCAGATTGCTCAAGGTGCGACTGAAGAGTTTATTAAAGTTTATTGCTGTGGTGAATATGGCTCCATTAAGACTGGCAAGCTCATTTATAACGAATATAACGATAATATTCATGCGCAAGAGAACTTAGAATATTTTCCAGAAACAGGCATCCGCTTATCTTTCGATACTTGGTATCAGCCTGCTTGCACTATTTCACAATATGCAAACCAGCAGCTAAGAGTGTTAGCTACCTTGCACGAGAGTGATATGGGAATGGAGTTGTTTGCCAATAGTGTGGTCAAGCCTTACCTAGAGCAGCATTTTCCAGGTTATACCATTCAAAACATCACCATGGACCCTGCGGGTAAAGCTGGTACTTCAGCGTGTGGTGTTTTATCTGATTATCAGGCCGTTAAGAAGGTTTTTGGCAGCAATGTACGTCTTGCTGTTTCTAACGACCCAGATGTACGCCATGACGCTGTCCGGCACTTTTTAACGCGCTTAAATGGTGGTTTACCTGCATTTGTCCTAGATAAAGACAAATGCAAAGACTTACGCGGTGGTTTTCTTAAGCATTATGTGTGGCAGCAAAGTACTGGCGGTAAAGTTATTTACAAAGCCAAAAAGAATAAACAGTCGCATACTCACGATGCGCTTCAGTATGAGTGCTTGAGCATTATTCCACAAACTGATGAGTTTGCTAAAAAACAATCTCCAGCATCTAAATTCTTAAAGCCAATCCAACACATTCCGCAACACCGGAGTCAATACTATGCTTGACCAACAGTTGCCGAATGTTTATCTGTTCAATGATGAGCGCTATCAACAAAAGCGTAAGCGGTCTATTTCAGCTGAAAAGAGCGATAAGATTATTGAGCAAGCTAAAAAGCATGTTGAAGCTTGGTTTAGCTATTTCTCACATAACATTACAAGCTTTAGAAACGATAAATACTTTTTCAATGATGAACAGTGGAATAACCAAGAATGGAGTAGTTACGTTCAAACAGGCAAAACGCCTTATACATTCAACAAATTAAAGCCTTTGGTGCGTCAATTGCTTGGCGAGCAAATGAATATGCAGCCAAAGCTGAATTTGGTACCAACCAACCCGGAATCAGCTAATGCCAATAACGATTTAATGCTCAGCAAGTTTCTGCGTGCATTAGCGTATGGCTCCCATGCGTCTCAAGCTTATTCTGAGTGCTTTAAAAACCAGTGTGTTGGTGGGTGGGGTGTCCTTAAAGTTGGTACTGAGTATGAAGACCCTTATAAGTTCGATCAAAAAATCACAATCAAAGGTTCGCCTGACCCACTTACGGTAGGTTTTGACCCTAATGCTCAAAAATCATGCAAGACGGATGGTGATTTCCAGTTTTGCTATGAAATCATCTCAAAAGAAGATTTTGAAGCAAGCTACCCAAATGCCAAAGTACCAACAGGGCAACAAATTTTAGGCTCTTCACGCTCTTTTCTACCGCAAATAGATAGAAAAAGTGTAGTAGTGCTCGAGTACTACGTAAAAGATTACAAGTCTAAGACGCTTGTACAGCTCACAAATGGAGTGGATTTCAAACAAGATGTTTTGGAAGAAGATGCAGAAGAAGTTGCGGCTCAATACGAGCAGATGATGGCCATGCGAGGTGTGCCATTAGAAATGATTCCACCTTTGGTTGAGGCAAATCGCAGAAAAACGAAATTAACCTTTATCAAGTGCTACAAACTTACCTCAGAACAAGTTTTAGAAGAGTATGAGTGGCCTGCGAGTAGCTTTCCTTTTGTGTTTGTAGATGCCATGAGTTACATCCAAGAAGGCAAGCAATACACCGAGTCATTTATTCACGGCGCTAAAGATGCCCAGAAGAATTATAACTACTGTATGTCAGAGGCCATTAATGGCTTATCACGACTTCGTAAAGAGCAAGTTTATGGTACTGAAGAAAACTTCAAAAACTATGAAGAAATTATGCGCAACCCGGACAGGCAACAAGGGTTTGTGCCATTCAATGTTGACCCTGAAAACCCCCAGCCTATTTTTAGGCCGCCTGAAGAGCTGCCACAGGCGTTTTTTCAGTTAGCCGAAAGTGCCGAAGAAGACATTTACAAAACTTTAGGCGTTTATCCAGCTGCTAGAGGTGAATTACCGAATCAAACCAGTGGCGTTGCTATTGGCAGAACTATTACGCAAGGCAACCTATCTTTTGTGCAGCTAATGCAAAACCTTTACACAGGTATGCAGGCTGTTGGCGAAATTGTAATGGAGCTTATCCCTAAGCTTTACGACACCGAACGCATTGTTTCTGTCGTGGATGAGTCGGGTAAGAGTCAATCAGTCACTATCAATCAAGTTCAAGGCAACCAAGTTAAGAACGATGTTACGGATAGCGTGTATAAGCTAGAAGTGCAGCCCGTAGCTTCATTTACTATTCAGCAAGAATTAGTGCGTGAGGAGCTTTATCGCTTAGCAAGCATTTACCCAGCTGTCTCACCATTAGTTCTCGACATGATTGCATCGACTATTCAAAGTCCGATAGCTCCAAGATTGGTTGATAGGTTTGAAACCCTTGTTCCACAAAATATTTTACGTGAAGAGAAAGGTTTACCACCGCTTCCACCACAGCCAAATCCACAACAAGAACTCATGCAAGCCCAAATGGCCAAAGTTCAAAGCGAGACTGCGAAGAATATGGCGTCCGCACAAAAAGATAAAGCTGAAGTCACATTAAAAGCTCAAAAGCTGCAACAAGATGCAGTTCAAAATCAGCAAAAGAACCAACTAGATGCTGCGCACCTGCAAGTAGAAAGACAAAAGCTAGCTGATGCGATTGAAAAAGCTTACATCGATGCAGATGCAGAGATAACGAATGCTCATATGCAAAAAGACATGACGGCTATGAAAGTTTTAAGTGATTTACACAAAGCTGAGATGAAGCACAAATGATTTTAAAGAGTCGCGGACTTAAGCCGCGTATCGCAGCTATGCGACAAATAGCAAAGAGTCGCGGCCTTAAGCCGGTGATTCGTTAAGTACACGATACGTCTATTGGAGGACATAACTATGAACGATGAAATGCAAAATGTTGAACAAGTAGAAGAGCAAGTAAACCCTGAAGCCGAAACTGAAGAGGTTGAAAGTGTGCCCGAAGCTGAAGTTGAAAACGAATCAGCTCAAGAGGAGGCAATTGATTTGTCACCTGAAGAGCAAGAGAAGTTTGACAAACTTTTAGCTAAAGAGCGTAAAAAATTCGGCAACGCTATTGCGGCTGAGCGAGCGAAAGCCCGCCAAAAAGGCCAAGAAGCGTTAATGAATGAACCTGCTTACCAACAGCAACCATCCGCACCCGAAGGGGCTATTTATGACCCTGAAACCGGTGAGTATGTTGATGTAAATAGTGTGACTGGGCAGTTGTTACAGCGCGCGCAAAAAGTTAGTGAGCGTAAGGCTCAAGAGCAACAAGCGCAAGCTTTCGCAGCTCAACAGAAACAATACGAAGAGCTAGTAGACAGAATTAATGTCGGTTACGGCACGCATGACAATTTTGACCAAGCACTTCAAATATTTACTCAAAATGGAACCGATGCAATGGCAGAAGCCTTGCAAGGTGTAGATGAGCCAAGCGAACTCATTGCGTATTACGCAGACAAGCCTGGTGAATTGCAAAGAATCGCGAAGTTGCCTCCTGCTAAACAAGTGCGCGAGATACATAGGGCAGAAGACACGATTAAGCCTCGTAAAAAGCTAGTGAATAAAGCTTCGGAACCGGTATCTGGCGTTAATTCTAATCGTAACCTTGCGGTGCGCTCAAATGACCAATCTTATGAGCAAATGTGTGCGTACTGGAAGGAAAGACTTAACAGTAGGTAGTAAAAATGGCTAATACATATTTAAACTCAAGTTTAATTAGTAAACAGGCAGCAGCAATCTTTAAAGCAGAAAACAGCTTTTTAGCAACTGCACATGACAAATATGAAAACATGTTTAACGATAACACCTATAAATCAGGTGATACCGTAAATGTACGAAAAGATAACTTTTTTGAAGGTCAGCGTGGTGACGTTGCAACAGCAGAAGACATTACTGAAGAAAGCTTTGCGCTTACTATCGGTCCTTTGTACACGGTTGCGATTACTTATACCCCAACAGATTTGCAGCGTGATATTGCTGACTTTGGCGCTGAAGTAATTCATCCCGCTGTTCGCCGTTTGGTTAAAATGATTAACAATGATGTGGCAACAGCTTCTTTAACTCAAGTACACAACTTTACTGGTGACATTAGCGCGCCTATCAACTCTTTTAATGCGATTAATGCAGTTAATCCATTAATGAACAGCTTGAACATGAATGGCTACCGTCGCTATCTGTGCATGGATGAATACAATGCTTATGAAGCGCAAGGCAATGTTACTATTCAGAACTCTTTTGTATCACCATTGAACAAAGAAGTGACCTTGGATGCTCAAATGGGCAGATTAGCTGGTGTGAATATCATGCGTGATACATCTATTCGGCCTCACATTTCTGGTACTCATGCAGCAGCTGGTGATATCACCGTTAAAACCGCTGTAAGCTCAGGCTCTTCAATCGTTGTAACCGGACTTACCCCAACCACGGGTACATTTGCTGTAGGCGATGTGTTCAGCTTGGATGGTGTGTTTGAGTTCGATCGCATTGGTCGCCAAGCATTAGCAGTCAAAAAGCAGTTTGCTGTAACCGCGGTAAGCGGCCCTGCTGATGGTAGTGGTGATATCACTTTGACTGTTACACCTGAATTAATTGCAAGCGGTTCACGTCAGAACTTTATTGTTCCAGGCGCTTCGCCTAATGAAATTCCAGCAGGTGCGGTTCTTAACGTTCAAACCAACTCTACTGTTGGCTTCATGAATGATATTGCTTACACAGAAAAAGGTTTGATTGTTTGTATGCCTCCTTTAGAGCGTATGGATTCTCCTGATTCTTATGTACATACCGATGCTGACTCTGGTGTGTCTATTCGAGTAAGTAAAACAGCTGAAGTTCTTAACAACAAAAACGTTATGCGTTTGGATGCGCAAGCAGCGATTCGCTGGGTACCAGACCAAGCAGTTCGTTTGTTGGGTAAAAACGCAGCAGCTTAACCAGGTTGGGGGCTTCGGCCCCCTCATTTAGGAGCAGAAATTATGCAGTATTTTGTTTATCACATTGAAGGCGAACGGCGCTTAATTCAAGGTGACAAGTTTGATGATTACATGCGAAACGAAGAGTGGTTTAAGACACCTTCTGAAGCAAAAGCCGCTTGGCACGCAGCGAAAGATGTAAAGCCAAAGGTAGAAAAGAAAAAAGCAGTCAAAAAAACTGTAGTTAAAGAAGGTTAGTTCTAGTGGATACATTGTCAGTCAATAACATAATCAATAACGCACTTAGAGAAGCTGGTGCTGAATCCGCCTATCAGGGCGAAAATTCGGCTGCACGTCAGTTTGCGCTTGATTACTTGAATGACATTTTATCTGAAATGGGTTTGATTGGGGATAAAATACCTTATCAGGCTGAATTATCCTTTACACTAGGCGCAAACCAGCAATCGATTACGATTGGAACTGCGGCCGGGTCAGATGTTGTTACAGCTCATAACTTGGTTGAGTTGGATTATGTGAAAATTGCGGTTGATGATTTTTATTATCCTTTAGCCATTATCAATTCAAACATAGTGGGTACAAATATCACGTCTGAAACGATTACTGGTCGACCAACCCAGGTGTTTGTATCTCCACAAGCCAATCAATGGGTATTAGAGTTTTTTCCTACTCCAGACCGTCAATACTCCATCGAAATGCGCTTTAAATACACCATTAGCACGGTTGACTATGGCGATACAATTGATTTGCCTAGAAGTTACAGGGAGTACTTGGTTTTGTCCTTAGCTAAACGAGTAATAAGAAGTACGCGTTTAACTACTTGGACACCAGAGATGGAAATGGCACTGCGCGAGCAAAAGAAAAACATACAAGCAGCTGCCGTAAAAGATTTTAGCGTACGTACTCGACCACCCATTACACATTATGATTGGTTTTACACCCAAAGACTGGGAGTGATTTCGTCATGATAAAAACGAACATACCTTTCATTGGTGGCGCTGGCGGTTATTTTGGTCAGCAACTTGACCCGCAAAAAACCATTAACATGTTTGTTGGGGAAGTAAATGGTGCAGGGCAAAAAGCCTTGATTACAATTCCTGGCTCAAGATTGCTTCACACCGAAGAGGGAAAAAATAATACAAGAGCACTGTTTGAAAATACAGATAATCTATTTGCTGTATTTGGCGATACTCTCATTAATTTTGACAATGCTTTAACTCCCGTTACCGTAGGTACGTTTAATACGTCTGCGGGTTACGTGGGTGTTCAAGCTAATAATTCTCAGCAAATTGTTTTTGTGGACAATGTAGAAGGGTGGGTATATGACTTTTCAAGTACACCTACTTGGACTCAGATTAGCGATACTGACTTTACAAGTTTAAATGGCCCGATAGATGTGGACTTTTTAGATGGATTTATCATTGTGGGCTTCAGTGGGTCAAATACTTGGGCTATTTCCGATATTGATGACGCCACCAGCTGGAATGCGTTAAATAGAGCTGAATTAACAACAGATGGAAATGAGCGAATAACGGGCATTCGTGTATTAGAAGACTTATTGTTTATCTTTGGGCGTAAAGTGACTGAGATTTGGTATAACTCAGGGGTGGGGTCCAGCTTCCCATTTGTTAGAAACAGCAATTTAACCATGCAGTATGGGTGTGCGGCTACTGCAAGTATTGCTCGAGGCAATTTAAGCAACGGTGAAAGTGTTTTAGCATGGTTAGCTTCTGATAAAAACGGAGCGCCAACCGTTCGGGTTACTAATGGTGGCAAATCTCAAGCCATATCAGATGCCGCTATAGAATACCGCATTGAGCAACTAGATACGATTGATGACGCTGCAGGCTATATCTACCAAGTAGATGGGCATACCTTTTATTTTCTTAATTTCCCAACTGAAGATTTAACGGTCGTTTATGATTTTGATAGCGGTGAGTGGCATGACCAACAAATGATTGATGGCAGTCAGTATTTTTCATGTTGCCATGCATACTTCCAGAAAAAACACATTCTTGGGCATACGAGTGCTGGAAAAATTAGCCAGCTTTCAAGTGACTTTACAAAGAATGATGACGAGGCGATTCACTGTGTGCGTGTCACGCCGATTTTTAGCTTACCTGCTGAGCAAAGGGCGAAAGCGGCACGTTTTCAAATTGAAATGCGTCAAGGTCTTGGTCTTAAAGAGTCGGACGAAAAGAATGATGCAGATTTTGATCCAAAAGTTTATTTAAGCTTTTCAAGCAATGGTGGTTATACGTTTGGTGAGCAGGTTTCACACTCCATTGGCCGAGTCGGTGAAGCAGGGTGGCTTACTATGGGTATTGATTACTCTTTATCTGACCGATTGTGCTGGCGTATAGAGTGTATGAATGGCGTTAAAAATATTTGGTTGAACGCGGCCGTATTAATGACAAATGAGGGCTACTGATGAGTATTCAATATTTACAGAGACCGCCTTTGAAGTCAGATGTCGCAGAAGCAAACAAGCTCTCTACTGATTACCAAAAGTACTTAACCAATGTTAATGCGACGGTTCAAGGGGCTATCAAGCCGATGACTTATACCAAAGGAACAACCGCGGCATTAGGGCATGTATTTCAGGTGCCTCCTTATAAAACGACTGAAATAAACAGTATTCAAAATCCGGTGGATGGCGCAATTGTGTATGACACCGATGTTAATGACTTTAAGTTTCGCGTTGCAGGCGCGTGGGTGGTGAAATAATGGCGATAAATTGGGGAAGCATAGCTGGGGGTGCTGGCGGCATTTTAGGTGGTTTGATGGGAGGCTCTACACCAAATTATGGAAGCGCGGAAGGTTCAATCAATCAATATACTAATGAAGGTGTTAATAAACTTAACCCTTACGATGAAGGTGGTTTAGCTGGTATGGCTGGCATGGAACATTTTGGGGATATGTTTTCTAACCCGGAAGCGTTTTATCAGCACTTTGCTGCAAACTATCAGATGTCTCCAGGGGCGCAGCATCAGCTTCATACAGGTATGAATGCCGTTCGAGCAGCTATGGCGTCACGCGGATTAGATGGTTCAGGGGCAGAAGCTAAAGCTCTGACTAATTACACCCAGGGCGTAATCAACCAAGACATGAACAGTCAATATAACAATATGATGGCGGCGGCCCGCATGGGAATGGGCGCTTATGGCTCTTTGTTTGGTCGAGGAGAAGGTGCAGCTGCTAATGAAGCCGGGTTATATGGGAATGCAGGGCGAGACATTGCGGGTATGCAGCAAGCTCAAGCTAATGCTGATGCAGCGCAAAAAAATGCTAACAATTCCAGTATTCTTGGCGGTATTGGAGACCTTGTGGGGAGTTTCTTATGATGGGTTATCGGCCTTTTAATGCTATGCAAGCAATCAGCGGCGGAATAAATGAAGCTTTATCGGCCAAAGCGGCGCAGCTTCAAAATAAACGCGCTCAAATGATGAATCAAGAAATGCCTGCAATGAATGCGGCTAAAATGGCACTTTTGAATGCCCAGGTTAAAGGCGCCGATTTAAAAAATCAGTATTTACCACAGACCATGCAAATTATGCAGCAGAATGCTAATACTAAACAAGGTATGCTGCGCCAAAGTCAGAATAGATTTGGTAATGCGTATGCTCTTCAAAAATATTTCCAAACTCCATTTGGTAAAAAGTTGTTGGCATCTAATCCTCAGCTAGCCCAAAATGTAGCTAACTATGTTGGTAATCAAAGCCAACAGCTTGGTGGAGTTCCAGGTCAGGCTGCCCCTGTGGTTACTCCACAGCAGGTTGCAGCGGGAATGAATAGTGAATCACAAAAACTTTTAAAAGATACAACCGATGCACAGGCACGACAAAAAAACTTGTATGCAGCAAACATTGATAAAACATTGGCTCAAATTAACCCAGATGATTTAACTCAATATGCGGGAATAAAAGGTGTTTTTGATAAAGGTGGCGATGAATTCTTAACGATGCTGGGCGAAGCGCCAAAAGATTATCAAAAATACACAAATGCAATGACTAACTCCAAACTTTTGGCTAAACAAGTTCGTCAGTTTTACGGTGATTCTATTCAGCCGAGTGTGATTCAAGCTTTACAAAATCTTACTAATCCTGCCACCTGGAAAAATAACCCTCAATTAGCCAAACAACAGTTTGAAGCTTTTGCAAATACATTACGTAAAGAAACACAAACGTACCGTAGCGCAATGCAAAGCCCAGGAATTTACATGGGCAATCCCGTTGGCTCGCAAAGTAGCCCATCTCAACCGGCTCCACCAGGAAGGGTAACAGTTATTTCTCCTAATGGAGATGTGGGTCATATTCCAGCTGACCAGTTACAAGCAGCTTTGGCACAGGGATATAAAAGAGGTTAACCATGCAAAATGTAAAGATTGACTTTGTACCTATAGCTCAAAATTCTCAAAAAATAGATTTTGTGGCTAATCCAGATGTTGTTCCGTCAGTACCAAAACTTCCAGCATCCAAGACGTCCATTCTTGGCGATATTGGAAACTATTTGAAGTCAGTTGGAAATGATGTTGTGGGAGGCCTTGATAAAGCTTCAAGCTCCACGTTGAATGATTTACAAAGCTTGGGTGGCAAGACTGTTAATGCATTAAACATATTATCCCCTTTGGGGGCAGTAGTCCAAGGGGCAGCTAAACAAGGTGCGAAAACTATTGGTGACCCAAATAGTTTTACATACAAGGCTTCAGACTTTCTTGGTAATACGATCCCATTTGTGATGGGCGGCGAAGGCCTGGATGCAGCTAGAGGGGCAGCTGAAGCGTTGCCATTCATTGGGAAGGGCGCTGAGTGGCTAGGCGGCTCAGGTCTAGCTGGTGTATCTAGAAGAGCGTTAGGGGCTGCCGCATACGGTGGGTTAACTAATCCCGGAAACCGTCTTAAGGGCGCTGAGATTGGCGCTGTAGCTTCTCCAGTGGCTGACATTATTCCTGGTTTGGCTAAAGGGGGTAAATTCCTTACCCAAGGTATAAAAGATTGGATTAGTCCGGATGCGGCAGTAAAAAATATTGTACAATATTTAGGGAGTGGACAAAATCGAGAAAATGCAGGACAATATGTAGCGAAAGCAATAAAAAACACCTACGCAAAACATAAGAGTCAAGCAAATGTTCTATATAATCGTGTTAGTAATTTGGTTAGCCCTAATGGCAATAACCGCTTAACATTTTCAACATTTAAAAAACTTCCTGGTGAAGTCTTACAAAATATTCTACAAGATTCTGACATTAGAAGCGTAGCTTCTGAATTATCTAAAAATCCTACATTTAATAATGCCATTAATCTGCGTGGTCAACTACAAAGTGAAATAAGTGCATTAACTCCTGCTAATAGTGTAGGTGATTCTGCCTCTCGGGCTCTTATTAAACATTATCAGAAGGGATTAGATGCTTTAGATCAAGACTTAGATATTAATCTAAATCGCGCAGGCCCCGAGGCCGAACAAGCATATTCCACGGCCAAAAGTTATTTTCGAAAGAATGTGATTCCTTATCGAGAAAATAGCTCAATTTTCAAAATGGCCACAGGAAGACTTACAAATCCAACCAATATTCATAATGTATTTTCACTTCCAGAGCCATCTACTTTAAAAGTCTTGAAAGATTTGCCGACCGAAGCAAAAAATCGAATTATGTTAAGCCGTCTTGGAAAAATTAATACTGTTACAAAGCCAGAAAAGTTAGCGAAAGAATATGATAACGCTATTAACGATGGTTTAGAAACCAGTATGACACCAAAATTACACAGCTTGATGAGTCATTTACAAAGCACCATTAAGCGCAGAAATGATTTCGACCAAGGGGCCGGCCTTGCAACAGGTTTACTTTTGGGTTCGCATGTCAACCCCGAGTGGGGAACTATAGCCGGAGGGTATGTAGGAAATGCAATAGCTAAGCCATTAGCAAAAGGGACGCGTGCCATTCTTAGAACCTTACCAGCAAAAAAATCTGCACAAGCAATAACAACTGCGTATAAACCATCAGCAAAAGCAGTCCTTGCCAACCTCATCGGAGGCCAATATCAATGATTTCATATGTCTTAACTCCAAACCCAGTCCTGCAACTAACCGATAACGACGGAAACTTCATACCTTTCGGAACAGTTGAAACATTAGATTGGGATACTCGCTTGCCAAAGCCAACTTATTTTGACCCAGCAGGTCAAAAACCACGGCCTAATCCGTTTCCTTTAGACTCGATAGGCCGTGCATTTACAGTCTATTGGGAAGACGATAAAGCATATTATTTGCGTTTAAGAGACAGAAATGGAAACACAGTTTGGCAAAGTTCTGAGCCTTATACTCCCGGCGCAGGTGGCGGATCAAGTGTTACAACTAACAATGAAGTAGAAAATTTATTTTTAAATGGGCAAATGCGCTTTTTTGAGCAAGCTCGCTATGAGCCTATTCCCTCTGGCGTAACTGAAAACGTGGCTGAGGGAGGATGGTCATTCGAAAAGGATGGAACCAACCCTGATGACAAAATAGAATTCTTAGCGTTCACTCTTGACGAAACAGCGGTTGATGCGACTCCCATTTATTACTTTAATTATGTTTCGACAACACCTGGTACTGGGGAAACCAAAAAGGATTTTCGCTTTAATATTAAGGATGTTCGTTCTTTATCAAATGAAGAAATAACAGTAGCGGCAGCCGCTCGGTCTGATTTGGCTGGAACCGTCAACGTTACGGTACTTGCGGTGCAAAACTTTGGTACTGCTTCAGCTTCAGTGACTCCCAGCGCTCCTGTTGAAACGACTCTAGGGGTTTTTTCTTTAAACACCGCCTGGCAAGCACTAAACGTTACAGAAACTCTTCCAGATTTAATTGGTAAAACCTTAGGCGATAATGGAGATGACTATTTACAAATAGTGTTTCGATTTCCTTTAAACACAAATGTCAATATTGAAATGACCAACTTTTATTTAAAACGTGGTGCATCTTCTTCTGTCTATCCTTATGAAACCTACGCAGAGGTTCAAGCGTCTTTAAATAGATTAAATTTCCCCGAACCTAATGATTTTACTAATTTCCCAAATTCTTCCTACCCTGCATTTGAGAGTGAGCAAGCTTATGATGTTTTAACTCTTGTTCCTTCTGATAACCGCCTGGTTGAAGATTGGCGCAGCCCTATCCCTATAGGTGCTACTCAAATGTTTCCAAGTGATTCAATTCCGCCGGGTTGGATTCAGGCAGCAGGACAAGAATTACTACAAGCAGGACAATACAACCGGCTTTATAATGTTCCATTCTCAGGAGGTAAACTTTTTGGGAATGTTTATGGCATTGCTGAAGACAATACGGGTGCAGTAAGTTCCTGGAGTGGTTCCAGTGATATTTTTAGTATTTTCACAACCAATATTGGTGTTACCAATATTTGGAGCGCAGGAACTTCCGGATTCACATTTATTGAAAATGTTGCCGGTCATGCATCTGTTGGAATTAGGAGTATTGCTGACTCAGGCCCTACATGGACTATGGAAAATACAGCCAATGGCGCAGTTACGACACCCACTACTGATACTTCAATGACTTTAAATGTAATCACATTAGGAAGTGCTTCAACACCGGCCCGATGGGAGTTTACTGGTATTCCGGCGACTTCAATTAGTGGAGGGCAGTATATTGCTTTTGTGACCACGGTCGGAAGTTACTATGTTTGGTTTACTAAAGATGGCGCTGGCACAGACCCAGCACTTCCAGGCTTTGCTGGCTCATTTCAAATAAATTTGGTAAGTGGAAATACTGCCGAGGAAGTAGCGTTGATAACTGCTCGAGCTATAGATGGATTTGCATCATATGCGTATACGGCCCTTTCTGGAAATGCGATAAACGCCGGCAATTATTTCGAAATTGCTGTATTAGGTCAAAGCTATGCGATTTATTACAGAGTTGATGGAGCTGGCACGGCACCGGTTGTTCCAAGCGCTATCACCGTTCCCATTGAAATCCTATCAACGGATACCGCTGCCGACGTATCAAGTAAAACTGCCACGCTTTTAAGTCCTTTATTGTGGAAAATGCCAGATTGGCGAGGCTCTTTTACAAGAGCGTGGGACGATGGCAGGGGGCTTGACCCCGACGCCGCAAGTCGAACAAATCGAGGAGACGGCACAAGCGGTGACAATGTAGGCACGTTTCAAGCTGACGAGTTTGGCTCTCACGCTCACGCGCCCGATTTTGCCGGGTCTTGGATTGGTACGACCCCTGGAACAGTGTCGGACCAGTCAGCGGCAGGTGGTGATAACGACTATACGTTTCAAAACAGCACAAACTCGCAGGGCGGTAACGAAACACGCCCCAAAAACTATTATTTTAACTTCATTGTCAAATATTAAGGTGAACTATGCAATCTTTTAAAACACAGCCTTTAAACAAGTCAGCCAACAGCACCGAATACTCTATTTATCCAACACGAGGTGGTTTTATTACTGTTGGTACGGAAACCCCAGAAATTTTTTGCCAATTAATGGTTGGAAACACGGGAAGTGTTATTGTGGAAACAGCTGATGGCGAACAGCGTTATTACCCTCAACTCAATGCAGGTGTAATTTACCCAATAGCAGGTGTAAAAATTATAGCGTCTGCAACTATAGACGCTCAAGCTGTAACAACTTCTGCAACCAATATTTGGTGGTACGGGGGAATCTAATATGAATCAATTGCCAGTTCACAATCAATATTTATTTGCATTAATTCCTGATGGGGAATCAATTGTCAATGCTGAACTTCGATTCACTGAGGATGACTCAGTTAGAGATATTGAAGACGGCCAAGAGCGAGAAATCGAGGGGTAAAAAAATGGGTGTAAAAATATCAGAAATGACAGCGGCTGGGTCTGCGGAATTAAGTGATAATTTAGAGATTGATAGAGCCGGTGTTACGCTTCGCATCAGTAATCAACAAATTGTCGATTTAGCTACATCAGAAATCGGAGCGCTCAGATTTGTTGGCACGTGGAATGCTAACACAAATACGCCCGCCCTAGTGAGTGGTACTGGCACGAACGGAGACGTATATATCGTAAGCGCGGCTGGGTCAACCAGCCTAGATGGTACGTCATCCTGGAATGTTGGTGACTGGGCTGTATTTGATGGAGACACTTCGGTGTGGCGACGCATTTTTTATGTTCCGACCTTAACTGAGAATTACATCCCCATCGGAAGCTCTACTGGCGCGATAACAGAATCGGCCAACTTGCAGTATGACACTGGCAGTGACCGCTTTTCAGTAGGAACTGGGCATCTATTTCTTTCTACAGACAACGCAGTTTTAGGTGGAGCCTTTAACCAAGCGCAAGCGGTTTACGCAGCTACAGTTGGTGGAACCAGCTTGGTGGCTTCTGGAGATAAATCTGCTGTGCTTGGCGGTGAAAGTAATATTGCTTCAGGCACAAACTCCGCAATCGTAGGCGGTAACTTTAATCAAGCTAGCGGGACTGATTCAAGCGTTCTTTTTGGCAAGTCGAGCGTCGCATCTGGGGATTATTGCGCTGCTGGGGGCGATACCAACCAATGCTTAAGTGATTTGGGTGTAGTTTTTGGCGGCAATGCTAATATCCTTAATGCTGGGTCAGAATACTCAGCTATA
>Ga0256829_1000948_pt1 | contig 25471 bp, 40 predicted proteins | sample 131447metaG_FD_185979 | JGI IMG/M metagenome (GOLD analysis project Ga0256829, IMG submission 185979) | Hydrothermal vent microbial communities from Lau Basin, Pacific Ocean - 131-447 | ecosystem: Environmental > Aquatic > Marine > Hydrothermal vents | place: Pacific Ocean: Lau Basin | collected...
TTATCTTTAGTAACAGAAATAGTCTTTTCTTTGTTATTATCTTTAGTAGCAGAAATCTCTGTGTCCTTATTATTATCTTTAGTAGCAGGGATAGTCTTTTCTTTGTTATTATCTTTAGTAGCAGGAATATCTGTAGTTTTGTTATTAGTATTATGTTGATCTTCCTTATTATTAATTGTATTAAAGTTAGGATCTCATGTTTTATTAATTTTCTTATTATCTATATTATTACTTTTTTTTTCAACTTCTTTTTTTGTTTTAATTTTCTTCTTTTTTTGCCCCAATTTATTATTAGTATCATCAACATTTATTTTTTTATTATTTATATTATTTTCAGTATTTATATCAGTGGAAAAAATATTAGAGAAAGGTAAAAATGTAGTTATTAGTAAAATATAAAAACAAATTTTTTTTAACATTAAAAATAAAATAAATAAATAAAAAATCATTAATTATATAATATAATTAATGATTTTTATTAAAAAAACAATAGAATACATATATCTTTACTAAGTTTAGATTTTTTTAAAATCTTATAAGATTAATTTTAATTTTTTCTCAATTTTTGGTATAGTATCCTTTCCCTATTAAAGCAAGGACTTTCTAGCCTTTTCTCAAACTTAAATAGTCTCAAACCCCTTAAATAATAGTTATTATTTTTAATCAATATCATATAAATTTTCAACTTGTGGAATATAGACAAAACCATCATTTTTTTCTAGAAAAGTTTGAAAATCATTTATATCAAGATCAACATTATTATCATTATTTTTCTTTTCTTTAAATTTTTCAATTAATAATTCCATTTTATCCTCTTCTATATCTGTTAATATTAATGTTTTTTCGTCTCATTCTGTTATAATATATGATTTTAATTTATAGATTATATCATGTTTATTCATTATTTTAGTATTTATTAATAAAAATTGTGTTATTTATATACTTTATAAAAATTCCACATCTTGTAAGTCATCATTAACAGTTTTATATACATTTTTCATAAAAGCATATATTGTTATAAATTTTATAAGAATTCTTTTTTCATTTCCTTTATTATCAATTTTATTTATATAAATATTATTGTTTTCATCTATCACTATATTATCTCCCTTTATTTCTTTATTATTAAAATTTACATTATTTATAAAAAAAACGTTAATTAAGTCATCGGTTTCTTGATAATTACAGGAATCACTTACAATAGCTAATTTTATTTTTTTTCTAATAAAATTATAATCTTTCTTTGTTAAATGTACTCATTCTTTTCTTAATATTTTAGATATGAAAAATATTGGTTTAATGATAATACTATTATTTTTTTTAAAATTCTTGTTATCAATTTCAAACCTAAGAGAACCACGATTAGTGATATATCAAGTTGAGTATTCATCACTTTCATCTGATCCATAACTAACTTTAATAAAAATATGAGGAAAATATTTTTTTCATTTTCAATTTACATTATAATTTATATATATGTAATTATTTATATAAGAACTTCATGAAATATTAAAGACAGCATAAGATGAAGCAGACCTAACTGACATAATATAATTCAGTAAATTAATTAAAAATATATTTTATTTTTTTTATCTATAATTACTTTCTCTTATACTATAAGATATCAAAAGTGCTATAGTATGGATTCGAACCATATTACTAAGCATAAAAAATTATGTTTTTACCAGATAAACTACTATAGCACATATTAATAAGTATAAAAAGACTATAACATATTTAATTTTTTCAAAAATCTTTTAATCACTTTATTTTCTCCATTGCTATTAGATCTAATTCTTCTTCCATTTCAGCAGTAAGTTTAAGATCTAATAACTTGTTAAAAAATATATTTTTTTTTTACATTTCTTTTACTAGTGTATATAACCAATATCATTTAGGTGTAATTTCTATTTTTTTTATTTACCTTTATATATCATATTCTTCACTTATTATTCCTCCCCATGTGCTAGGTCTTCATATTCACTGTTTTTTAATTCAGCTACTAGTGATTATTCCGTATATTTTCATGGTAATTTTATATCCTTATCTTTCAAAATTATATCTTTAATTCCTATCTTATCACCTTTTTTAAAGTTATACTTTTTTATATAGTATTTTTTCATCATATACTTCTAAAAATTATTCTTTTATAATATCTTTATCTTTTAAAACAAACTTAGTTTCTGCTTCTTTACCATCCTCTTTATTAAAAATAATAGTTAATTCATGCTCTTTATAATTTATTTCTGCTTCTTCTAAAAAGACAGCAATACTTCTTTTAATAATATATTCCCATACTTTTGATTGTTTGCCATCTTCAGGTCTATTATTTAATTTATATGGTTTAGTAGGGATAATAGGATGATGTAACCCTTATGATCCTTCACTAGATTTATATTCTCTTTTTACAAATTTGACTTTAATTCAATTTTCCTTTAATATTTTTTAGGTACATCTATCACATCAGTTCTCATATAAGTATGAACTACTTATATCATCCTTGTAATATATCCATTATATTTTTTAGGGAAAGTAAAACAATTGGTATAGAAAAAATTAAATCAATACAAACTAAAAAAAATGAATAATTAGAAGATTTTTTAATTTTGGTAAAGTAATTGTTCTACCTGAATGAGATAATCACAGTGGGGATAAAGTTAATTTAAGAGATATTCCTTCCCCTGATAAAATTAGACAGAGAATAGTTAATATAATGAATCTTGAATAAAGTATAATTGTTATTTTAATTATCTAATTTAAAATAACAATGAGTAGAATGACTAACAAAGACGTTGAATTAATGAATTATTGAGAAGCAGAAGTATTGAATGAAGAATGATATGAATTTGATGAAGAAGAGGATGATAGAGCTTTTTGTTCAAAATGTAAAAAAGAATTAAAAGAAAGTGATTATAACTATGAATGAGCAAGATGCCCACATTGTAAGGCTTTCCTTTGTTAAGATATAGTAGAATAATGTTTTATGAAAATATTGTCTTTTTTGTAAAACATCTATAAAATGTCTAACTTTATAGTATTAAAAAAAGAGAATAAACAGTTAACGTTTGAACCAAATAACTATGAATTTGCTATTATAAGCGTAGAAAAAGAGGAAGTTAATTATTATACTTGTATAATTAGAGATTATATTAAATGTATAGACTGTCCTCCTTCAGAGGTTACAACTGATATAAAACAAATTGATACTGATGAGATAGATTTTGTAGAGTTCAGTACTTTAGAAATATGAAATTATCCAGAACAAAAAAATAAAAATATATGTAAATATATTAATCACTTTTATATATACTAATAAATCTATTGTTTTTTTGTAAAAGATCTATAATAAATATTATAGATCTTTTTTATTTAATAATAAAATAAAAATTATAAAGAAAGAAACGAAGATTAAAATTGTATTTTATGTATTCCTTTATATATTGTTATAGTATTCTATTAATAATGCTTTAACTAATCAATCATGGTTATCTATAACTAATAATTATCTTTCTATCATGATTAGCAATTATAGATAGAAATAGATAGAAATAGATAGAAAAAACAGTGTATTATATCAACTATTTGAATATGATTAATTTTTATAGGGTCGTTACATCAATTAATTATATGAATATTAAATTAACATGTATTATAAACAAATGTAAGTTATACATTACCGCTATTCGTAGTATTCTTATTTTATCTTAAAAATATTAAAACTTTTATTAATTAAAAAATATATAATGAATAAAGATAAACTTATTATTTCTTTCTTTATTAATAAAGAAAATATCAAGGATAATGAATGTGAAAAGGTAAAAAAAATAGTAAATAAAAATATAATATCAGGAAGTGAATATCTTTTTGATAATATATTTAGAAGTGAGTATAGTATAACATATAAAATTAATAGTGAAGAAGTTATTAATTCAAATGAAGATTATGAAAAATTAAAAAAAATACTTAGTAAAATTCAGAATGTTTCGAATGATAGTTATGTTATTTTTTATAATATTAATGATCAAACTAGTATAAAAATATGAAAAGATTCGCAAGGAAATTTTTATATAAAAAATTTATAAACAACGAAAATACTATTACTTATACTAAATAAATATTTATTTTTTAAAAAATATATAATGAAAAAAGATTTATTAACTATTCCTAAAGATTATGATTCCCTTAAGGAAGCTATTGTTGTGTCTGATACTATATATGCCTTAACTAAAAAATATGTTCCTTATGATGAAATGGTATGGGTGAATTTTGATACATTTCTATGAACTTTTAATTATGATGTGTTGAGTTGAACTATATATATAGTTAATCCAAATGGAATGAATATAAATAATTTATTATCTATATGATTTAAAAAAGATAATAGTGAAGATAATAGATATATAGCTAATGTAAGTGATTTAGACTTAAATTTATCTTTTGCTTAGATAAATAAGATTAAGTAATAATTAAGCTAAGACAGATAATATATTAAACAAGGAAAACTCCAACCAATGGTTGGAGTTTTCCTTGTTTTTTTAATTAATTGATTATATTAATAACAATCAATTAATTAATATATTAAAAAATTTAGAATAATTATATGTGATTTTTATTTGCCATCACAAAATTGAAACAAAGATGTTTATATTGAATATTAGTTATATGAAGATAACGAAAAATATTTGAAAAGAAAAAAATTAAACAAAATCTGTATAAAAAACATGATCTTTGTACATAGTCATTCTGATATAGGATTTATATTTTATTAATCTTTATCTATTTATTAAATGTATTTAAAAGATATTAATTTTCAATATCTTTTTTTATGGCCTCAATAACTTCCTCTGTCCATACTTCATCAGTATTATATTTATTATTATCATCTTTATCTAACATAAATAAGACAATTACTTTAGGATCTTCAAATTTGGTATAATATAATATATAATCTTTGAGCTCTATTTCTTTACCTTTTAAAATTTCTTTTTCAAAATTTTGTGAATCTTGAGATATATTTTCCAAAGGGGTGTTCTCAAATATATAACCTTTCCGATATTCTACTAATTTGTATCCATTTATATTTATATCTTTAGTTATTTCCTCTTCCCATAGTTCCATAATAATTTATATATATATAAAAAAAGATATATACTTTATTAAAGATTATAATTATTATCCTTAATTTCATTTATTATATCATTTATTAAATCATATTTATAATAATTAAATTTGTTTTTTATTTTTAAAATATCCTTATAATTATCTAATGATAGTTTCTTAGTAAATACAAATTTTAGAATTTTTTCTTTAATTTTATTATATATCTGGTCATAACTTTCGTTAAAAATTTCATTTAGAATATTATCGATAGCTTCCTTTTCTTCTTTATTTGATATTAATTTTTCATAAATTTTATTATATCAACCATCTATATATAACTTTAGAATTTTTTCTTTTAATTTATTTCTTTCATATATATGAAATTCATTATCAACTATACTTTTAAATTTATTTATTCAGTTTTCGCTATTATAATGTTCAATAGCTTCCTTTACTATGTTAATATTAAATCATTTCTTATATAAATTTGTTATTATATAATTATCTTTTTTTAATCTATCTTTATATATTTCAATATAATACTTTATTTTATATTTGTCATTATAAAATAATTCTATTTTCTCCTGGAAATAAATATCATTAAATAGTTCAATTGCTTCTTTTATTTTATTAAGATCATTTTTTCTAAATTTATAATTCTTGTAATAGTAATACTTTTCACTGTTACAAGAATTATTATTTTTTTTATTATTGTAATCTTTTAAAATATCTTTAGCTGTTTGTATATATATTTCTATAACTTTTTTTAATAAAGAATTATAATTATTTTTATTTTTAACTAAAATTTCATATTCATAAATAAATCAACTTTCTTTTAAAATAATAGTATCTTTAAATTTATAAAAAAGGTCTAATGCTAATTTATTAGAGCTTTTAAAAGGATATTTTGTAATACTCCATTTAATATAAGTTAAAAATCTATTATAATAAGAATATTCTAGCTTATTTTTATAATTTTTCTTTTTTTGATATTGTTTCATAAAAAAATATTACTTTTTATAAAATAACTTTTTTCCATATTCATTCTTTATATTTTAAAAAATAAAGAATAGTTTTAAAAATATAATATATTTAAATTTTATCACATTACATAATTTATTTTTTTAAGATTTTTCTTTAATACTTCTAACGTTTTATTATTGTCTCATAATTCAAATCATATACAAGATATTCATAATTTATCGCAAGCTTTAATTATATTTCAAGATCAAATATAAAGATCTAGTATTTTAATATCCTCACAATATATATTAAAAGCTTTAAATAATCTAACCATTAAGTCTACTGGTTTTGCTGTTTGAAATCCTTGAATTCAACCCTGGTATTTTCATAAAAAATTAGGTATTTTTATGTATATCTTATCTGATATTGATTGAAAATATGAATTTCATAATATAAATTTTCCATTTAATCATTGTTTGTCTTTCACTCAATCAATAAAATATAAAGTTTTATTATCATAATTTTTTATATTTTTCACTAGTTTAATGTATCTTTCTGAACCATGTCATATTTGATATGTTCTTTTTTGATACATGTGCCCCCTAAAAGATTCTTTATCAACATCATCATTTCTATTTTTTAATATTTTGTATTCGTTATAAGGAATTTTATAAATTTTCTTTCAATTAATTGTTTCATAATTATATTGATTAATATCTTTACTCAAAATTATAGATAATGGATAATTTTTAACTTTTTCTTTTAATATTTCTTTATCTGTTAATAATTCTTTGTTTGTATTAATTTTTACATCAGAAGCAACTAATATATATTCTGTAACAACTGATGAAATATTAGTTACTTTATTTTGGTTTAAAATACTTTTAGTTTGCCATATTAGTGGTTCAAAAACATATTTAAAATTATTTTTTAATATATTGTAAGCATTAAACAAACTTTCTTCAGATATTGAAAATAATACAACAGCATCTTTTGTTAATTTAGTTTTTAATTTAATAATTCTTTCATTTATTAAGTTATCCCACTCTTGTTTATTGATTTTATCATTATAATTAAACTTATTTCATGTATTATAAGGTGGGTCTAAATAAGCAATATTAATTGAATTATCTTCGACTTTATCTAAATTAATAAGATTATCTCATAAATATATAATATGTCCTGTTTTTTTTTGTTTAGCTGCCATATTTTTTAATTTGAAATTAATTAAATAATTCATAAATAGGATTTCAATATTTTAAATTAAGCATATATGTATTTTGATATCATGTACTTGATACTTTTAAATTTTTGACTGTTCATACTTCACATAATGTATTAGTATAAACATATCAAACAATAAATACATATTCATTATTATGATTATACATTATTTGAATAATACCATCTTTTTTATTTTGATCTAGAGGCAAAATGAAATTTCTTTTTTCTAACATAAATGATATATAATCACTATAAGATCAAGGTTTAGGTTCTTTTGAAGATTTAATATCAAAATTCTTTCAATTTATCATTACATCATATTTATCTTTCTTTTTAGAAAAGTCATCTGATAATCAATCAAATATAATTTTATTATTACTTTCAAATCAATTTTCTTTAATATAATATTGAAAAATATATTCTGAAATAAAGCCTCTATATGCTTTATCAATTCTTTCTTTTTCAGTTCATTTTTGTCTATTATAATAATTATCTGAATTTACAAATTCCTTAGCTAGATTATAATAATATAATTTTTTATCATATGATATAATCTCATTCAACTTATATATAATTACATCTTCTTTTATAATCATTTTTTTAATTAGTTAAATAATAGTTATTATACTTTATAATTATAATACATCTTTACTATTAAGATAAAAAAGACTAGTATCCACAGCTTTAAGTATCTTTTGAACAGCATCATATTTATTTTTTTTCTTTTTTAATTCTTTTTCAAAATTTAATAATTCCTGTCTTTCATCTTTTAGTTTTAAAGCTACCATCATTTCTATTTCTTTACTAGGAAGTGTTTTTTTTACTTTAGCTGTCTTTTTTGTTTTTTTCTTTTTATCTTTGTTTTCTTGTTCTTCCTTTTCCTGTATTTTTTGTTCTTCTTCTAATTCTTTCTCAATTTTTTCGATTTCTTCTTTCTTTATTTGTAAATATAATTCTGCCTCTTTATTTTTAACTTCTTCTTTTTTCTCAGCAATTGCTGTTTCTAGATTAGCAATTGCACCTGATACTTTATATAATTGATAAGTAATATATCTATAATCCTCATAGTTAGGATTAATTACCATATCCATTAATATTTTATCAAAATCCCTTCACTTAGAAAGATCATTTAGACTACTATTCTTTTTTATATTATTCTTATTACTATTATCATTATTATTTTTTTTATATGCCATTTTTATAAATTTATCTTTTAAAAATTTTTTTTAATTAATATTGTTTATAAATATTATTTTAAAAAAAACAATAAAAAATATTACAAAAAATAAAGTATATTAACTATATTAGTTATATTTTAAAAAAATATGCTAGAAAGATGAAACTGTTTTTATTCTAATAATATTACTATTATAAAGAACATATATCAATATAGCACTGCTGTTTGTGTTGCTAAAACAATAATAATTTTATCAAAATATAACAGTACTAAAAGTGGATTAAATGAAATATTTAAAATAATTAAAAATGAAGTTAAATAAAAAAGAACTAAGAATATTAAAATATTTAATCTTTTAAACTAATTTTAAACAAAATGAAAAAGAATAATTGAAATATTAATAAAATATTAGTTTGATTATTTCTCTGAACAGCAATAGGATGATTATGATTTTTTTCAAGAACTAAGAGATGAAGAAATTTGTTTAAAAAAATATTAAATGATATAAAAAATATATACAAGATTTTTTTAACAAGGAAGAAGAACAACATGAAAGAATGCGAAAAATATTAAATGGTTAATATATTACTAAACCTAAAAAACATTATTAATTTTATTTACTTATTAAAATAATAAAGATGGAAGAATTAAAAGCTATATTTGAAAAAGATGATACTGTTTCAATGAAAATATATAATTTATGTGAATTAAGAAAAGCATTAATTGATGAAACTTTAGAAGAATTTAAAATAAAAATATATGAAAAAAAATATACAATAAAATATAATGAAGATACTGATTGGTTTTTTATAAATAATGATGAAAATAATCCACTTAATTATGAAGATCTAATAGAATATTTTTTCAAAATCATATTCAAATAGATTAATCTTTATTTAATTTTAATTAAAAAATAATGACTGATAGAGATTATAATAGTGAAAACTATAGTGTTAATCTAAACCTGCCTTATAAGGTTAATAACGAAGACAAAACTTATAATAAAATATATGACTTTGAAATTACTGTAATTGAGGAGGATTTTGAGGACTGATCACATGTTTATCGGGACCCAGTAGGTATAAATTATATGACAATAAATTGAAATGAAGAAATATCTAATGAAACAGATAATAAATTTATTCCTCTTCAAGATTATATTATTAATGATATAAATAACATAATTTTTAATAATTTATCTTCTGATGAATACAATTATGTTGAAGATGAATTAGACAAAATATTAAATCCTGATGTTTTTGAATTTATTATTTCTGAAACTAATGCCCATATTGAATTTAATATTAGTTATAAAAAAGAATGTTGCATAGAAAAATCCTACGTGAATTGGACATGACATTTTTGAAAATGTGTTGATCATGATGGGATTGATAAAGAAATTATAGAAAAAATCAAAAATAATAAATATGTGAAAATAGAATTAGATGATGATAATAATATATTACTAAAAGTAAATATAAATAATAAAGATATAGAAATTAAGATTGAAAACTGCAACAGTTATATCGAAAATTGATTTTTAAAAGAGTATGAAAAGATAGTTAATTATTTACAAGAAGAGTTTGAATAGGTTAATTAATTATTTTAAATTATTATTATTCAACTTTTAAAGATAAACTAAAAGATTCATTTACATATATTGATACTCTAAATAAATTTTGAATACCATACCCATAAGACATATTTTTAGCTCTATATTCATTTGACCAATATTTCTTAGTATCATTAAAGTAGATTAAATAGTAAGTTAATAATCTAAACAAAAAAAAATAAATTTAAAGTAAAAGAATTAATTAGTTATTAATTAAAGTATATTACTATTTTGTTTCTTATAATTATATATAAACAAATAAGTTTAGTTTTTAATTAATAAAATGAAAATTAAAATGAAAATAGAAGAAATTAAACAAATTTTTAATAAGCTTTGATATAAATGAATATATACAAAAATATTTTGAAGTAATTATACTTTTCAAAAATTGATTATAGATAAAAAATGAAAAAAATACTTTCTTAATTTTAATTATTATGAGAAAATAAGTAATCTTAAACCCACATTAGAATTAATGGCACAATTTAATAAAAATAATATCACTATTAATATAACAATATTCTCAATTAAACTAAGTAAGGATATAACAGAAAAAGAAATTATACAAAATATAAAAATATATGAAAAAGAAGTTGAAACTATATTTAATAAAATGTGATATGATTATTATGAATGTATATAAAAAGATTCTAGTCATTTAGACCTTTTTTAGTATTGTGAAAATAGATAAGAAAATGACTATTTATAAAAAAATATTAACAAAATGGAAAAAATAGAATTTGCTCATAAAGAACTAATAAACAAATTTAATTGAAGTATATATAAAGAGTGTATATCCCATTATTGAAATAATTTATTAAATTTATTGTTTTTTAAATATGAATTTAATGATGTATTACATGCTTTAGGAGATAATGAAATTGAAGATTTAAAAAAAGATATTCTTTCATGTATAAAAGATCTTGAAGTAATTTTAGAAGATGAAGAAGTTTTAAAATACTTAAAAAAAATTTTGATAAATGAAATTATGATTCTAAAAGAGTATTAATTGCAATAAGAGATATAGATAAATATATTAAAAAATATTATAAGTAAATTTCACAAATTTTACATAATTTTTAAATAGATAACAATTATGTAAAATTTGTGAAATATCTTTTTAAGTAGAAAGAATATTTTTTTTTGACAATCTTTTAAGATATTGAGAATTTCTTGAAAAATAAAACTATATTTAATTGTTAATTTAAAAATAATGTCTAAATTTAGGAAAAAATATTGAGAAGAATTAGGATCTATAGAAGTTAAACAGTTTTATAAAAAAATAGAAGAATTAAAAAAGATACTAATAATCTATTTTTTGATGTATTTAATTATGAATATAAAATAGAAGAAAAAATAGAAAAATATTGAGAAATATTCTTAAAGATTAGTGGGAAAGATAAACAAGGAAAGGTAAAAAGATGAATTATTAAAGTATGAGAAGAAAAAAGGATAGGAGAATGTTTAGTAGTTAAAGCACCTAAAATAGAGCCTCTTAGACAAAATAAAAATTGAATTTATTTTAGATATATGTTGTGATGAAATATTAAGGAAAAATATGTAAGTTTATGAAAATAATTATAATTAGATAACAGTATTTAATATTATTTTTTTGAGATATAACCAAAAAGAATAAAACAATTAAAGTAAAAATCTTTATTATTAGAATATAAAAAAAATGAAAAAAATTATCTTATCTTTTATGTTTATATTTTTTATTGTAAATATATCTTTTGCTAATGATTATACTTGTAGTAGTCATGATTTATATCATGTTCCAGTTTTTAGTATGACAAATAGTAATGATGTATATAAATGTGAAAATTATTGGATGCAATGAAATACTATAAAAACTGGATGATGAAATGATAAAGTATATATTTCAAAAAATGCTCCATCTCATAAATTGACCATTGATTTGTGAGATTGAGATGATGTTTTTTATCATACTTTTCATAATGTACAACTTAGAAATACAATTATAGATGGTTGAAATGGAAATGATACAGTGGTTATTAAAAATGCTGATAAAGATGATTTTGAAATAGATGGGGATTGTAGTAAAACTTGTACTATAAAAAACAAAAAATTATCTTATTTATTTAAAAATGTGGAATTAAAAAATATAGAAAAGATTGTTTTTGATGATACTAGTATTACTTTCAATTGAGATACAAGTAATATAAATAATACAAGTAATATAAATAATACGAGTAATACAAATAATATAAGAAATACAAATAATATAAGAAATACAATTTTTTATCCTAAGATAAATTTATCTTCTTATAAATATATAATTCCTGCATATTTTAGATCAAAAGATTTAATTAATAATTTATTAAATTTTAAAAATAAAACTGCTATAATTATTGTAAATCAGTCAAATTGAGATTTTTCAAAATCAGAAAGTATTTTTAAAGATATGATAGAAAAAACTCATAAAAAAGATAATCTAGCTATAGGTTATATTTATAGTAAATATTGAAAAAGAAATTTATCTACTGTAAAACAAAAAATAGATAATCGGTTAAAAAATTATCCGAATATAAACTGAATATTTGTAGATGAAACTTCATCTCATTCAGATAAATTAAATTATTACAAAGAAATCTATAATTATATAAAATCTAAGGATAAAAATTTGGCAGTAGTCTTAAATCCTTGAACAACACCAAATAAATTATATTTTGAAATCGCTGATAACATAGTTGTTTATGAAACTTCTTGTAAAAAATATGATTCATATTCAGAACCTAGTTGGTTAAATAATTATCCAAATTATCAAATTTCATATTTATCATATTCATGTTCAAATCAACAACAACAAAATCTATATAAAGAATATAAAAACAATATTACATATTTTACAAAATATGGTAAAGATTGACATCAGTGGAGATATCTTGATTATTCTATGTTAAGTAATACACAACAAAGTAATACAGATAATAGTTTAAATTATAATAAATCAGATTTTACTTTTTCTCCAAAAAATAAATTTAATACATTTTTGGTATATTATGGATATCCTAATTATATAAATGAAGCACAAGATATTCATTTAAGTGATAAAAAAGAAGAATTAAAAAAAAGATTACAAGTAGCAGTAAAAGAATTTTCAAAATTTAAGGTAATAATTTGGAGTTCTAGATTGCCAAATCCAGCACATTCAGCACATAAAGCAACTAAAGAATTATTAAAATTATTAAAATGAAATGTAATATCTTATGGATATATAGCACTTTATGGATGATATAGATGAAAAGCAACACCACAATCAGTTTGTAGAGATGTAGATGAGTGGTCAACAATGTGAGTAGATGGAATATTTTTTGATGAAGCATCATTCAATTATTATAAAAAATCTAACAATAATTTTAAAGACTATCAAAATTATATAAGAACTGTTTATAAGTGTGCAAAAAAATATTGATATAAAGTAATTTTTAATACTTGAAATTCAAAAGATATAATAGATACAATTTCAAATCTCACAAAAAATGATGGATTTATGATAGAAGATTTTTATTATGCAAATTGAGAGAAAAAACAATCTTATATAGATAGAGTAAATAGAAATAAAGCTGTAATGGATAAAACAAAAGCAAAATATTTTTGTTTAGCAACTTGAAAATGATTATCAAATCAAAAAGAAGTAAATAAAATATGAAAAGATATAAAAGATAAAATGTTACCTATATGTGCTTATAATTCTGTGCAAGATGCAACATACTGAACAGAAAGTAAAATAACTTATGCAAGTGATGTTATTCTAGATTGAACAGAGAATACAAATACAAAGAATGAACTTACTGATTTTATCGATAGGTCATTAAAAAACAATATTAATAATAGTCGGTTACCTAAAATTCAAAATCTTAAGATGACAGACAAAATATATAATAATTCTAATTTAGATAAATATTATCCCATATTTAAAAAATTCTTTAATAATAAAAAACAAAAAATTATATTAAATAGTAAGTATATTACAGAAAATTACTATAATTATTTAAATTCGTTCATTACTTATACAAATTGGTTATTTACCGATTTAGATGATAAAAATTATAAAAATATATATTCTTATGTTGATATGTTTAAAAAAATTATAAATAATTTGAAACAGTTATAAAATCTGACAAAAAAGTAATTAACTTACTATTTAATTAGTAAGTTTTTGTTTTAAAAAACAAAAAATAAATGAAAATATAAAAAGTGAATTATATAAAAATATACGAGCTTATGAAAAAGAAGTATGAGATTTAGTATTGGAAATTAAAATAGATTTATAAAAATGAGTAAAATAAAATTGTATAAAATAGATTCAAGAAATAATTTTTTTTTTAAATCTATTTATAGAAAACTTTTGAAATATTTCTTTCAAATATGTTTTTAAATTACTATATAATAAAAAAGCTATATTTTTAAATTTTTATGATCAAAAACTATTTGATTTGTGATGATATAATATATGAAAATGAACACCATTAAAAGCATTACCTTTCTTTTATGTATTGTTTTCTATAATGTTTATTTATATATCATTATTTTATGTATTATGAGCTAATTTTTGTGTAATGAACCTAGTTATATATTTTTTTATTTGATTAATTTTAATATTTATAGTAGTATATTATATTAATATATCTTTTATATTATATTGACCATTTTATCTTTTATTTTTAATAATTTATATATTATATTTATTTTTTTATATTGTTATTTTTGGAGTAATTAATTGATTTTTTATAATAAAATTAAATCCAAAATGAAATTTATTTTACATAATAAATAAAAAATGGGTAGGCTAGAACTATCACAATTACTAGAATATGGTAAAAAAGAATATTTTGATTTTAAAATGAATGAATGCTTACATCAGATATTATAACATTAATATTTATGTTAAAAGATAAATTAAATATATTATAAAGGTTCCCTATAATTAGTTATTATTGGGTGTGAATTTTAATTTATAAAATAATAAAAACGGAAATACATAAAATAATAAATGTTAATTGAGTATCCTTAAGAATACATAAAAAAATAAAAATTAAGTATAAGACTTTAAACAGGTTATTAAATGCTTTAGATGTTGATTGAAAAAAAATAGATGCTTTGATAATGAATTGATATACTTTAGATGAAGCAATTTTAGTTTTATTGTGAGATGACCATAAAAAATAACTAAAATGTTTAATTACTTACACCCACTCCCCAAGAAAGCCCATTCCTTTAAGGATGGGATAAATTGGAGATGGTTGTTAGACCATTTAAAAAAAATATATTGGGGTACAACCAGTATAAAAACCCTAGGTACGGACTGTGCCAAAGTTAAGCCTGAGAAAAGTGCTATAGCGGGGAAGAATAGACCTATAGTTGGTATATATTATATACTAACTATATAGTTGCTTTATGTCTTCTAGTTATCACTCGAAAGACCTAAAGTTATTTAACTTTGAAAAAGAGCCAGGAGACCCCCTGTTTTAGTGGGGGGGAGGATGTCATATAAAGGATATAATAAAAGATTATGAAAAAATAGTATTTAATCCACTTAGTATCTTATATGAAGTGGATTTTTTTTATAAAAACACTTGTTTTTAAGCTAAATAAACATATTATAGTAATAAATAAAATATTAGTTTTGTTATGATCTTTATATCTTAAAACAAACTATATTACTTACATCCTCTTCTATAACTTATATTGTTAACAATTCTTTAACCTTTCTTTAATTATTTATAATAAATATTTTACCATTACTAACATTAGATGGTTGTCAAATTATAAAAAAATAATAGCATATACCTCGCATAAAGTGAGAAAAAAGCGAACAATATTTATTATAAAATAATATATTTTAAGTATGTAGTATTAGCAGGAGATATAACTTTCACAATTATATTTATTTAATTTAGAATAACTAAAAAATGCTGATTGAATTTATAATAATAACTATTTTCTTTTGAATTTTAATATTTGTTACCTTATTATGATTAGACTTAAAAATAAATATATTTTATTCAGATTTTTATAGCTTATATAATATCCTTTTATTTGTAATAATAGTTATTTGATTTTTGCAATTAGGAAAAATAATAACTAACAGAATGAGCAGAATAAATATTCTATACAGTAAATTAATTGACAAATGAACTGAAAAATTTAATAAAAATGCTATTAATTTAAAAAATATATATAACTTTATTAATAATTCACTTGGTTATATTGCTTTTTTTATGATTTTTAGTCCTTTTATTATATGATTAGATAACATTGTATTAAAAAATATAATATTAAGTATTTATTTTTCAATAGTTTTATCACTAATATTAATATTTAAGATAACAGTATTTTATTTAGAAGAAAAACTTAGAAAAGAAGAAATATAAAGATAATATACAAATATAATCAAAATAAAAACATCACAAAATCATCATAAAACTATGGTGTTTTTATATCTATATATATAGATAAATTATTTTATTTTAAAAATAATTAAAGTATATAAAGTGTAATAACCATCTATATTTATTTAATATTAAAAATACTAATGATAAAACAAAAAATAGATGAAAAAGAGTTAGAGTGGTTAGTGAAAATAGTAAAAGAAAGTGAGGATTATAATGTTTTTTTAAAAAAACAAAAAAAAATGTACAGATGACAAGAAGATAATGAAAAATTGAATTATAATAATATAAATTCTAATACACAAATTGTAGGGAATGCTTATTATTTTATTACAAATAAGGAAATAGCATTAAAATATGGAAATTACATAGTTGAAATACCTTATTTAAATAGTGATATTATTTCATATGAAGAAATTGAGGACATTACTAAATTAGCACAGAAAGAATTAGCTAAGTTAGTTTCACAATGAATATATGAATGAGATGAATATGAAAAATATGAAAGTTTGCTTATAGGCAGATACCCAAATATCGCTAGAATATATAATAAACCCTTTATTAAAACATGATTATATAATGATACAGAAGTATTATACTTTCCTGAATTTGATAAAACACAAGAAAAACTAAGTGAAATACGAAATAAATTCAAAAAATAATCAAGATATTATTTAAATGTGCCTATCATATAAAATAATAAATTATACTATTAATAACACAGATAAGTTTAAATGAAAGATAAGAAAAGTTGTTTAATCTTTTTAACTTTTTTTCTTATTGTTTTTTTGTGTTGTATTTCTTTAAAATACGAATATAATAAAAATAAAAGTAAAAAGAATATTATTGTAATTAGGATTAGCATTATTCATTAAAAGATTACCTATACATTATAAAAAAATTCATACTTTATAATTATAATACATCTTTACTATTAAGATAAAAAAGACTAGTATCCATAGCTTTAAGTATCTTTTGAACAGCATTATATTTGTTTTTTTTCTTTTTTAATTCTTTTTCAAAATTTAATAACTCTTGTCTTTCATTTTTTAGTTTTGAAGCTACCATCCTTTCTATCTCCTTGCTAGGTAAAGTTTTTTTTACTTTAGCTGTCTTTTTTAATTTTTTCTTTTTATCCTTGTTTTCTTGTTCTTCCTTTTCCTGTATTTTTTGTTCTTCTTCTAGTTCTTTTTCTATTTTTTTAATCTCTTCTTTCTTTATTTCTAAATATAATTCTGCTTCTTTATTTTTAACTTATATCTATTTCTTTTATTTTTTGATATTTTTAGTTTTTTTAATAAAAATTTTATATTTCATTTTAATATAGTATATATTAATTATGTATCAAAAATAAGAAATAAAGATTTAGATGATTAGATTAAAGAAAAATTAAGACTTTTATAAATATTTATTATTAAATTAATAAAAATGACTTTAACATTATCACTTAATAAAATTAAGTTAATTAACAAAATAAAACCTTATATTACCGAAGAAAATAAACAAGATATAACTGAAGGAGATGTTATTGAAATCATTAAAGATGATCCTAATGAAAATTATTATACAATTTTTAATCATGATAAATTTAGTATTAAAAATAATCAAGATATATATTATATGTGAAGATCTATATGAAAAGTAAAACTTATATGAATATTTTGATTATATAGTATATTTGCCTTTATTTCAGATAATTTTTTGTACCGTGCAGGCGATGATGTAAGAATTGTATTCTGTAATAATAAATGAACATTTAAATTTGATTATAAAGATTTAAAATATGATTATCTAAAATATTTATCTTTGCCTAATAAACCATTAGTATTATATACAGATTATGAATTAGAAGATTTATTAGAATTATTGGCAAAAATAGAAAGTGATTAAATTTTACTTTGTAATTAAAGAAATCCATAAAAATATACATTATATAAAAAATTAATATATTGTTTATGGTGAAATATTTTAAATAACTAAGATATAATAATGAACCAAAAAGAATATTTAGAAAAGATTAAGGAAATTGTTTTCATTAGAACATGAGAAAAAGACCATATTACTTATTTAAACTTAATTAATTATTTAAACAAAGAAACTAATAGTTTTTTAATACAATATTATATCGGTGTGGATTATGAAAATGAATATTTATCCATTATTAAAATTGATTATGACTATAAATATATTGATGAATATTGAAATAAATATAAGTGAGATATTACTTCCATAATACAATTAGTAAAAAATCCTGTTAATTTTGATGATGGGTATAAAGAATTAGAGGAATTAGATAAAGAAGAATTAAAAATAATATATGATTATCTAAAAAAAATAAAAAAAAGTTAAAATAGATAATAAAATGAAAAAGTTAATTCAAAACCATAATAAAGAAATTTAAAAAGCTGTAATTAATTACAGCTTTTTAAATTAAGTCTTTGATAACATATTCAATACTTTTAAGATCAGAATAATTTAAAGCATAATTTAACCTTTCTCTTAATTTATTAGTTAATTGAATTCATACTATTTCTAATTCACCAAACTTAATAAATGATCAATTTATATATTAGTAAAGGAATACTATCAGTTACTCTTATTATATATCGTTTAATTGGTAAAATATTAACAACTCAATCATATTTTGATCATCGCTAAGAACTGTTATATTATATTTATTAATTTATTTATATTTTCCATTTTTGTTTTATATTATAATTTAAACTTAATTTTCTAATGAATTTTTTAACTTTCATATTATTCAGTTAGTAATATAATTACTTACTCAAACATTTTCTAACTGATTTTCAACAAAAGATATAAAATCATCATTTAAAAGGAATTTTTTTGTAGTTTTATAATTTAAATCAAAACACCATGAAGCATAATATAATATTTTATCGACATAAGTTTTTACATTATCATATTTAATACAAGATTTTCATTCAATAAATTCTGAAAATACATCGTTGCTTATTTTATCAGATATTTCTTGTTCAAGATATAATTTATCATTTGAATTAAACATCATATATTCTAAATTTTGTAGTTTATCAGCATCTCTTACTAAATTTACTATATTTATAATTTCTTTTTTATTGTTTGATTTTTGAAATTCTTTTTCATCGTATAATCAATTTATATTAATTTTATTATGATATTTTACAGCAAATAATATTGATAAGTCTGTTATTCATTCTTGTTTTAAAATTTCATATCCTATATCCCCATGTTCAAATTCTTCTCATGATAAAATTCTTTTTCAATTGTTTTGATAAAATCTTCATATATCGTGTAGTAAATTAGCAACTTCAGCTTTTTTAATTACATTTTCATTATTAAATATATCTTTTTCATAAGTCATAATTTTTTGTGCTACAAAAAGAACAGCATAAGTATGTCTAATTTTATGATTATTATAATTTACGATTTCTTTATTATTTTTTATTAATTTATATTGTTTTTCATAATGTTTTTCTAATAACGAAGTCATTTTTGTTAATGAATATTGAGACATTTATAATATTCTTATTTTAAAATATAAATTCACACCTTACATATTCTTTCTTAATTTCTTTATTGTATATAGGTATTAAAATCATTTGTCCTGTATGTTTCCAATCGTCATCTTCTAATACTCACATTTCTACGAATATATCTATAAATTGTGCTAAGTTAATTAAGTCTTTTCTTCTTTTAGTATTAAAGAAGAAAGTCATTTTTATTTCTTTACAAGTTAATGGAATTATAGCTTTGATATCAGGATATTCCCTTAACATGTAATCTATATCAAATTTTGAAGATTGTTCATAAGCCGTCCAATCCTTATCTTTATATAAAAAAGATCACCTTGTATTTTTATTATATCATATCTTATATCTATTTTTTTTAGATTTAGGCATATCTAATTCTAATATTATTTTATTCATTATTTTTTAAATGTCTTTTAATAAAATAAATTTAATACTTTTAAGATTATTTGTTGTATTTTATCATTAATTTTATTATTGTCTTTTTCTATTTGTTTTATATCTTCAGATGTTAAAGGTTCAAAAAGTTTGTATTTTTTAAGTGCACTATCAAAATCATCAAAATCATCTCAATCAATATTATAGTATTTTTTACTTTTAATTCTATCTTCTTTAGAATCAAAATAAACATCTAAAGCTATAATAAAAGCATTTTTTTGATTATTTTCATTAAAAGCATTAATATTACATATTAATGTCCAATAAAAAGAAGATAAATTTAATGAATTATCAACTAAGCTAATTTTATTAAAAAAAGAAAATTGTAATAAGTCATCAGGATCATTTATAATATTTAAATCTTTTTCTTCTACTTCTTTAATGATTATATCCTTTATACAATTTTTAACTTTTATTAAATCTTCTTCTAAATCATCATATATTCAATCATTATCTTCTTTGTTTAAATCACAATTTAAACATTGTATTGTTACTGCTGGACCATTTTCATGTCAAGTTCAATTCAATCAAGTTTCAATTACTTTAAAAATCCTTTTATCCTCTTTATTATTGTATTTTACTATTTCTCAAGTATATATCATTTTTTATTACTATTTATTAATTAAATTATAATATCAATATGTTCTTTTTAATTATTTAATTTTTTAATTTCTTCAATCCTGTTTCATTGATCTAGAAGATTTTTACTCATTTGTTTTATCATTACTTTTTTAGTATCTTTATATATAAACATAATTATAAATAATTTTCATTTATTTTCTTTATTAGTATATTTATCCTTATATTTTACCTTATCTCATACTTTAAGTGTATTCATTTTGATTATCTAAATTAACTAAATTCTTTAATTATTTCTTTAACAAATTGTTTTATATTTTCCACGTTTATTTCCTCAGGTTTAATTTCTTTTAATTCTCATCCTATAATAGCGGACATTACTGATGGATTTTCCTTTAAAACTTGAATAAATTCTACCATTGTATTTAATGTATCTACTACCTTCTTTTTTTCTTATTATCTGATTTTAATTCTTCTAGTGTGCTTTCATAAGTAAGACTATTTATTAGATTGTCTTTATTAGTTTTTACAGCAGCCATTATTAAATTAACGAAATTTTCATTAGTTTTATTATTTCAAGGTAATCATATATTTAATTCCATAGTAACATAATTTAGTATATATAAATTTATATATATACTATATTTACCAATATTATGATATAGTCATAATCAATCTTAATAATGGATAAATATTTATTTCTTTTAAAATACTTTCTTCATCTTTTGTAATTTCATCCCTGTATTCTCTATTATTTAACTTTAATGCTATCTCTTTTAATGTGTTATTTTTTGTTATTAATTCCATTTATATTTTTTAAGATATAAAATTTGTTTCAGAGATATATATAACAATTCTATCAGGGAGAAAGTATCAATTATCTCAATATTCATCTTCATTTTCCCCGTTACCTAGATATACTGTTTCATAAGATAATTTACTTTCGATGTTAGATATTTCAGAGATTATATAATCTTGTCAAATATTATTAATACATGACATTAAAGGTTCTTTAAATTCTATTTCTACTATATTAGCGTCATATTCATCTAATTTTATATTTTTAATATATTCATTATGTTTCTTAAAATAATTTAATATTTCATTATTTACTATTTCATAACTTCAAGGAGAAAACATTTCTTTAATTTTTTTCCATTCTTCTTTAGTATAATCTTTTTTTTCTAACCTTACTAATTCAACATTCCAATTCCATCTTAAATTTAATATATGATAATCTTTTTTTATATCAAAGTTATTAACAAGATTAACATCTTTCTTTTCTTTTACTATTATTTCTTTCATCTTTTATATTTTATTAATTAAATAAAGATTTGATCATTTATATATAATATTAATGGTTTATTAGGAAAAGATAAATATTTTAAATATTTATAATTAAATATACTATATAATCAGAATATTCAGATAAATTTTATTTTTTATTAGAATTATCTTTAATAATTTTAATAATATCTCTTCCAGTTATTTTTTGCTTATTTTCTTTATTATTTTTTGTTATTAATTCCATTTATATTTTTTAAGATATAAAATTTGTTTCAGAGATATATATAACAATTCTATCAGGGAGAAAGTATCAATTATCTCAATATTCATCTTCATTTTCCCCGTTACCTAGATATACTGTTTCATAAGATAATTTACTTTCGATGTTAGATATTTCAGAGATTATATAATCTTGTCAAATATTATTAATACATGACATTAAAGGTTCTTTAAATTCTATTTCTACTATATTAGCGTCATATTCATCTAATTTTATATTTTTAATATATTCATTATGTTTCTTAAAATAATTTAATATTTCATTATTTACTATTTCATAACTTCAAGGAGAAAACATTTCTTTAATTTTTTTCCATTCTTCTTTAGTATAATCTTTTTTTTCTAACCTTACTAATTCAACATTCCAATTCCATCTTAAATTTAATATATGATAATCTTTTTTTATATCAAAGTTATTAACAAGATTAACATCTTTCTTTTCTTTTACTATTATTTCTTTCATCTTTTATATTTTATTAATTAAATAAAGATTTGATCATTTATATATAATATTAATGGTTTATTAGGAAAAGATAAATATTTTAAATATTTATAATTAAATATACTATATAATCAGAATATTCAGATAAATTTTATTTTTTATTAGAATTATCTTTAATAATTTTAATAATATCTCTTCCAGTTATTTTTTGCTTATTTTCTTTAATAATATAAGGTTTTATTTTATTAATCAACTTAATTTTATTAAGTGATAATATTAATGTTATTTTATTTACTGTTATAATAATAAATTTTTATTCATAAAAATCACTATTTTTACACAATGAGCAAGTACAATCAGTAGCACCATGCTCTTTTTTTCAACAATATAACATTTCATAAATTTTTTCATTTAATAACTTTTTCTTAGCTGTTTTAACATTCATTCAATTTTGTACTTTAGATATATATTTAGATAATGTTAAAAAATTATAATCAAGATAATCTTCTAAGACATACATGTCGTTTAAACTTTTTATATTATTAATTTTTTCATTAATAATATTATCTAAATCTTTATTTCTTATTTTTCTAATATATTCCATTTTATTTTTTTAAGTTTTAAATTAAGATTGTTCATTATCTTTTTCATTTCTATTTTAGTTTAATAAACAAAATAAGTATGACTATGTTTATACTTTATTTCATATTATAAACTTTAACATGATTTTAACGGATTCTTAACATTATATTATTATATATATTATATATATTTAGTTTTTAATTATATAATAATGAAAAAAATAATAGTTTGATTTATGTTATTTATATTTGCTATATCAAATGTATTTGCTTTTGATGCTAGTTTGTCCATAAACACTACAAATGTGAATATAAATAATCCTATTCAACTAACTTTGAAACTAACTATAGATCAAAATGTTCAAGTAAAAATTAAACAAATTAAATGATTAAAAAATTTTAATGTAGTTTGAGAAAGACAATTTCAAAATTCTTCATCACAGGTAACTATAATTAACGGAAAAACTAAATCAGTAAATACAACTATTTATAATGTTGTTTTATCTTTATCTGCTAAGAAATCTTGAGATTATACTGTTTGACCTGCGATATTAGAAGTATGAAATAAAGAATATAAAACAAACACTGTAAATGTAAAAATATCTTGAGCAAAAATAATGCTGAATAATACTCAAAATTATCAACCACAACAGACAATACAAACACAACAAAATACTTCACAACCAAAAATTCAAAACTTTGAAAATGAAATAAAAAAAATACAATTTCAAGATAATACTAAAATATATTTAATCATAGCTTTGTTAATATTTATTTGATTAATTATGGGAATTCAAAGTTATAATAATTCAAAGAAAGAAAAAAATATAAATATAGAAGATGAAGAAATATGAGAAATTCATACTATAGAAGATGAAAATAAACAAGTAAAAGAAAATACGATTGATTTTGAAAAACAACAGTTAGAATATCCAAATATTGATGATGAAGATTTTGAAAATAAATTAGACAAAGTATTTAAACAAAAATTAGCACAAAAATTTAATATTCCAAATATTTATAATAAGACTTATACTGAAATACTTGAAAAAGTAAATAAAGATGAAAAAGTAAAAGAAATAATAAACTGACTGGAGCTACTTAAATATTCGAATTTGGTGACAGACAGAGAAAAATTGCTTAATTTAGTAAAAGAATTATAAAAGCAAAAAAATATTTATAACTTAATTAAAATAAAAATGACAAAAAATGAGAAATTATTAGAACAAATTAAATTAACAGGTGAAAAATTAGAAAAAGTAAAAAATGAAATTCACAAAAAAATTGTTTGACAAGATGATTTGATAGACAGTATTTTGATATGATTGTTTTGAAAATGACATATTTTAATAGAATGAGTGCCAGGTTTGGCAAAAACTATGACTGTAGATACTATTTCAAAAGTGATAGATTTAAAATTTAATAGAATTCAATTCACTCCAGATTTATTACCTTCGGATTTAATTTGAACTGAAATTTATAATCCGAAAACTTGAGAATTTAACATAAAATATGGTCCAATATTTACAAATATGGTATTGGCAGATGAAATAAACAGAGCCCCAAGTAAAGTTCAGTCTGCACTTTTGGAAGCTATGGCTGAAAAACAAGTAACAATAGGAAATGAAACTTTCAAACTTGAAGAACCTTTTATTGTCTTAGCAACTCAAAATCCGGTAGAACAAGCTTGAACTTATAAATTACCAGAAGCACAATTAGACAGATTTATGATGAAAGTAGATGTAGATTATGCAAACAAAGATACAGAAAAAAATATTTACAAAAAATTAAACACTGATTTTTATGATGTGCAAGTAGAAAAAATATTAACAAAACAAGAGGT
>Ga0256829_1000949_pt1 | contig 25451 bp, 28 predicted proteins | sample 131447metaG_FD_185979 | JGI IMG/M metagenome (GOLD analysis project Ga0256829, IMG submission 185979) | Hydrothermal vent microbial communities from Lau Basin, Pacific Ocean - 131-447 | ecosystem: Environmental > Aquatic > Marine > Hydrothermal vents | place: Pacific Ocean: Lau Basin | collected...
AAAACCAACAAAATCGCCAATATAAAAGCAGGGTAGAGCAGAGCTACTATTGACATAGTCTCTCTTTGATGGTGTTGTAGAATGATTCTAAACTTTTTGTACCACTTACACTGCCTACATCATGAGGTAAAACAACTACTTTCGCATCAGTTTTCCCTGCGATGAACCGTGCCGTTTTTTTCTCATGGTAAGGGTCTTGCAGTATGGTAGTGATGTGTTCTTTTCTCATCTGTTGTATAAGCTCTAGTGTATGTTTGGAGCTAGGGGCAATACCAGGAAGTGGCTCTATGTTGGCTACAGACTTAATGCCGTAGCGTCTAAGCAGGTAGTTGTAGAGTTCGTGGTACTGGATGACTTTTTTGCCTTTACAGCTTTTCATTCCTGCATCAAAGCTAGCTAAAAATTGTTTCCACTTTTGGCTAAAGGTTTTTAGATTGTCTTGATACACTTTTTTGTGGCTGGCATCGAGTGCAATGAGTTTTTGAGCGATACGCTTTGCCATAGGCAGTACATTGTGTGGGTCTGTGTCAAAGTGTGGATTTCCCTCTGGGTGTATATCTCCCATAGCACGTGAGACAGATTTGGGTACATCTATAAGGTGGATAGCACGACTGATGTCTAAAAAACCTTCTGAGCCTATGCGTACTTTAGGGTTGTTTGCACTTTTGAGTAAAGGTGGTAGCCAGCCTATCTCCAGTCCTGCACCATTTGCTACGAGCAACTGAGCACGTGTGATGGCAGGAATGAGTGAGGGTTTGGGTATGACAAAGTGTGGGTCACGCTTGGGTGAAGCGAGGACTTTCACGTGTGCATTGTCTCCTCCTATGGCTTGTACAATTTTCCCTAAGTAAGGGTAAGATGCCACCACATTGAGTTTGGCAAAGGTAAGGGTAGAGAGTATGGTAAATAATAGTAATGTTTTTTTAAGAGTCGGCATTTAGTGCCTCCCTGTACTGAATTTTAATTCTTGTCATGTTATGCTCCTAAAATGCATGTGCGCCATGTGCGCCTGCTTCGATGGTGACTCCCAAAAGAATCTCTGAAGTGTTTTTTCGTTCATTATTGATACCAAATACTTTAGATTTATCGTAAGTGTATTGCAGTCTAAATTTGGTAAATTCAAAAGGTTTATACTCTAGCATCGCAGTGTATTTGTCCAAATTATTTGGTTGTGTGTCTAGGTTTTTATAAAGGTCATCATAGCGTATCCCTGCTGCCCAGTTTTGGTCATATTGGTAGATGAATTGGGTATAGAAACCTGCTTGTTTTTGAGTGTCTGTAGTGGTTTTTTTATTTCTATAGAGTAACTCAGACTGCCAAAGTAGTGAACTGTATCCGTCCAATGCTGTTTTTACAGTGAAGTCTGCGCCATAGATGTCTGTGCTAAATCCATATAAGTTTTTACCATGTAGTATGGAAGCTCCTAGCAATGCTGTGGTATCATCAGTGATGTCAAAACTACTTTTTAGGTAGCCTATATAAAGGTTATTTGTCTCTGTATCTCCAAAGCTCACATCATTTATCCCTTGAAGTGCCTCAAACCCTGCCATAACATAGGTGTCTTCTGTGGGTAATACCCATTGAAGTTGTACCCCCGCATCATTAATACCCTCTGAACCAAGCATCGCTTCAAATACAAGAGGTTGGGAACTAAAATGCCAAGAGTGTTGGTGCTTGGCATTAATACGTCCAAAATTACTTCTAAATTGACCTAATTTGGCTTTGAGTGCGTAGGGTAATGCACGTGTGGTTAGATAGGCTTCTTCTATATCAAAACTATTTGAACGTAGATGGAAAATAGCATCTGCGTCAAACCATGGTCCTACCGTTGAATGTAATGCTAACTCGGCATAGTTAAAATTAAATCCTCGTTCTTTATTAAAGGGTATCACCATAGGAGTGTTGGCATTATAGGTGCTAAACCCTGGAATATAGTAACTTGCATAGGTACTGTTGGGTACATTTCTAGCTACAGTACTTCCGTTTAAAATAAGTGCAATGTCTGGCAAAAATGATTTTTGGTCAAAGGTTGCGGCTGCCTGCACAGTAGGTTGTTCTTCTTTTTGTGTTTGCACTACAGCAATTTGCTTTTTGGTCTCACGTATTTTGTTGTCTTGTCTTTTTGTTATTTTTGATTGTATCGCTTGCTTTTTTTCTAGTTGTACGACACGTTTTTGTAGCGCCTGTGTCATTTTCATCTGTTGGGCTAAAAGTGCTTTTAGCTCTTCCAATTCACTTTGTGCAGAAAGCATTGTCGATGCACAGAGTGAAAGAATTATGAGTTTTTTAGTCATTAATTTTCCTATTTTTCAATAATATTTAGGTAGGTTCGATGTATCGAACACATAAAAATATGGTTTATATTGTAATGGTGGTATTTTTTATTTTATGAAAAAGAAGAAAAAGGAGGGGCTTGTGCGTTGTAGCCTTTACTGAGAGGATTAATGTGCTTTTGTTCTAGCAGTGCAAGGGGAAGTAGATAACGAGGGAGTATAACAATTTGCAACGGCTCAGTTACAACATCTCCCCCATGCATGGTATTTGAGAGATGACAGATTTTACAGTCTGTATGTACTTCCGTTGCATCTTTATGAATGTGTGTGGCAGAGGCAAAACTACCGAGTAGATAAAAAAGGATGAGCAGGCGAGTAATACGTAAGTGATATTGCATAGCTTCTCCTTTTTTGAAATTATACTCTGTTTTGGTTAATGATGATAGGCTGTTTCTCCTGTTAGCGCTTGAGATTAATCACCGCTTCAAAGTAATCTTCTTTTGGCTTCCATGAACAGTCATACTCTTTGTAGCTTGCAATTTTTTCAAGGTTTATCATCTCTTGTTCTCGTTCGACAATGACGGTAAGTTTCTTACCCTTATAGCCGTTGAGTACTGCTTTGACTTGGTGCATCATATCTGGCACGGGAAGTTCTCGTCGTGGGTCGAGTGGCATGCCGCGGGTATCGAGTACACCATCTTTAAGGTTTTTGGGTACCTGATACTCATCCATGAGGCGTTTAGAAGAGGCTTTCCATTGTTCTTTGCTCAAATCAGCAGGACCGAAGAGTGCACAGTGGCAGGTACCATACTCTGCGATCTCGTCTTCGACATATTCACACGGACAACTCATCTTTTTGTTCAATGCTTTGTCCCCTGAAGGTTCAAAGCAAGGACAGTAGCGTTTACCATAGGTAGCTTCCATCTCACAGAGGTTACTTTTGAGGTTGGTAGACATCATCCAGTTCGGATTGATAGCATATCCTTTTTGTTCACAGTACTTTTCCATCCAACGTTGTTGTTTTTTTGCTGCATCTTTGTGTTTGAAATAGTCTTTAAAAAATCCAATCATCATATTGAGCATAAGTATTCCTTGATAGTGTAGGTTTCTCCATAAGGAGATTCTGAGAAGTATTTTATCCAAAATAGATTACAGTGAACCTCTAGGTTATTCAGAAGCTTTTAAAACAAATAAATACGTTATAAACACCACACCCATTCCCACCAATGAAAAGAGTACAGCACCTTGTGCATCATAATGTTTCCAAATAACCCCTGTTACGAAAGCTCCTAACGCTCCAAAGAGTGCCACTCCTCCATAGAGTATGCCATAAACAGTGCCTTTGTTGTGTGCATTCTTTTGATACCTGTATATTCAACATATTTAATCTAGTTGGGAATAATTCCCCGACCAGGTCGGGGTTGTTGATTTCAACTTTTTTAACTACTTACAAATTAAATTAACTACTTTTTCGGGAATTTGTAAGTGGCTCTAGTAGTCTATCAAAAATGTTTGAGTATTTTCAAAAGTATAATAATTTTTTGGGACAATAGAATAACTAACTATAACAATCCCATCGCCAACTTAGCATCATCTGTCATCTTGTCTTGTCCCCATGGTGGGTCAAAGACTATATCTACATCAATGTTTTCTAAACCAGATTGACGACTTACGATACTTTTTACCAAGTCTACGATGACTTGAGAGAAAGAACAGGTAGCAGAGGTAAGGGTCATGGTAATCTTACACATTTTAAGCATGCTGACTTCATTTGTCCAGCACTCAATGTTATAGACCAGTCCTAAGTCATAGATGTTTACAGGAAGTTCAGGGTCGTAGATCTGTCTGAGGTGTTCTACTATCTTCTCTTCCATCTCTTTGTCTGAGGGTTGTTTGTCTATGAACTTTTGACGTTCCTCAGCCATTTTAGCGTCAATGGTTGTTTGTACTTTAGGGAACTTCTCATCATAGGCTGCCAACTCTTCTGCTGTCGTAGGGATGTCACTCTCTTGGATGTTATTGATATCCATTAGGCATCTCCTTTTTCTTTACATTTTTGTGCATAGGCATAGACCATTTTCAAAAAGGCCTCAAGACTTTGTTGACGTACAGGAGAAAGTAGTTCTACGACACCCATCTCATGTAGTTTAGCAGGATCAAAAGAGAGTATCTCATCTACTGGACGGTTTGCAAAGATGTCTAAAAGTAGGGTAAGCATACCTTTAGCCATCTCTGATGTTCCTTCTCCACGTAGAAGTAGTACACCATCTTTACATTCTCCTACAAGCCATGCAGCAGAGGCACAACCTTGTACAAAAGTGGCTTCATTTTTCTCTTCTTCTGGCAAAGTCGTATGACGTTTTCCCAAATCAAAGATATATTCTAGTTTATCATTTGCAGTAGGGAAGAGGTCAAAATCTTCTTTGTATCTTTCTACGGTTTCTATCATGTTCATCTTGTTCTCCTGTAGGGTGGGCATTTTGCCCACCGATATTGAAGGTGGGCAGGAATGCCCACCCTACATATTGCCTTTATAAAAAGCCTCTTCAAAAGAAGCCTTTATACGTTCTTGCTGTCTGGTGTCTTTGACTTGCTCTATGAGCGTATTGGCAAAGGCAATGACTAGCATTTTTCTAGCCTCTGTGTAGCTTATGCCACGACTTTGTAGGTAAAAAAGTTGTTTTCTGTCCAATTGCCCTGTCGTAGCACCATGAGAGGCTTCAAGCTCATCGATGTAAATCTCAAGCTGAGGCTTGGCTGCCATATAGGCATCTTCATGAAGCAAAATAGCTTTAGAGTTTTGCTCAGCCTTGGTGTATTTGGCAGAGTGTTCAACACGTATGAGCGCATCAAATATCCCTCTGCTTTTACCATCTAAGATATTTTTAGCCTCTTGTTTTGAGGTAGAATGCTCTCCAACGTGGACTATCTGGGAGACGGTACCACGTTTTGAGTCTTCATTAAGGTAGAGGAGGTGTCCAGCATCTACATGGGCACGTTCAGCAAGTTCCACTTTAAGTAATTGCAACGCTTGATCTCCACCGAGGTCAAAGCTCTTGAGTATGGCATTGGCATTTTTGGCTACATTTACTTTGTGTGAAGCGACCATACCATAGCCTGCATCTTGCATACTCTGCATTTTTACGACTCTAAGTGTAGAGTCTTGTGCCAAGTGCATGTCATATCCATACAATACGAGTGTATTTTCTATGTCATCAGAGATGAAGTTTTCATATACCGTAGCATGTCTATTGGCTTGGTTATAGAGTACAATACGGTAGTTTATCAGAGCATCACTCTTGGTAAACCTGTGTTCTATTTCGACTTCCACATCTCCATCAAGTTCTATCTTGATAGTCTGAGGAGAGAGTAGGTGTCCAAGGTAATAGAGTGGATCAAAATGATCCATATCTATCATTTGACAGGCATCATTATAGACACGCATCCCCTTGGGTAATGCAATAACTACCCCATCTACTATCTCTACCTTGTCAGATGTCTTGGGAGTTTTAGGTACATAATTCAGTGTCTTATACTCAGGTTCGAGTAGTTTTTTCACATCAAAGTAACGGTACTCTTCACTTTTTTTACTCGGCAAGCCAAGCGCACAAAAACGCTCAACCAAGATATCTCTATCTTTAATGCCAAGAAGTGCATTAACCTCTTGTAGATTTTTATTTTTTAATTCTAAGAGATTCATTACTCCTCCTCTATGGCATCATACCCATGCTCTTCGAGTTGTGCTACAAGCTCAGGTCCTGCTGTTTTGATGATGCGACCATCTTTGAGTACATGGATATAGTCTGGCTCTATGTAGTCAAGGATACGAGAGTAGTGGGTAATGACAAGGAAAGAACGTTTGCCATCTTTCATCTTGTTAATCCCCTCAGACACGGCTCTAAGTGCATCGATGTCCAGCCCAGAGTCTATCTCGTCCAGTATGATGACTTCAGGCTCTAAGATGAGCATTTGAAGTATTTCATTACGTTTCTTTTCCCCGCCTGAGAAACCTTCGTTAAGTGAACGGCTTATCATGTCCGACTTCATACCGAGCATTTCTAGGTGGTCTCTCATAAGTCGTAAAAACTCTGCAGCATTGAGCTCTTCTTTACCTTCATGTTTGCGTTTTGCATTGAGTGCTGTTCTTAGGAAATAGGCATTGTTTACACCAGGTATCTCTACAGGGTGTTGGAAGGAGAGGAAGATGCCCTCTAAGGCTCTCTCTTCAGGTTCCATCTCATTAATGTTTTTCCCTTTATAGATGATGTCACCACCCGTAAGCTCTACATCGTAGTGTCCTACAAGTGCCTTAGAAAGGGTAGATTTACCTGCACCGTTTGGTCCCATGATGGCATGTACTTTTCCTGGTTCTAACTCTAGGTTAAGTCCTTTAAGTATCTGTTTGTCACCTATCTTTGCTTGTAAATTTTCTATTTTCATTACGCTACTCATCCTACACTTCCTTCTAATGTTAATTCTAATAATGCTTTGGCTTCTACCGCGTACTCCATAGGGAGTTGGCTAAAGACCTGTTTACAAAAACCGTGTACTATCATCGACACGGCATCTTCTTCGTTGATACCTCTTTGACGTAAGTAAAAGAGCTGTTCATCCGATATTTTTGAGGTGGTTGCCTCATGCTCTACCTGTCCTTTTGTGTCTTTGGACTCTAAGTAAGGGAAGGTGTGTGCACCACAGTTAGAGCCTATGAGTAATGAGTCACACTCAGAATAGTTTCTTGCACCCTCAGCACTCTTATTTATCTTCACCAAACCTCTGTAGGTATTTTGCCCTTTCATGGCTGAGATACCTTTAGAGATGATGGTAGAAGAGGTGTTCTTCCCAATGTGTATCATTTTGGTACCCGTATCAGCTTGTTGGGCTAGGGTAGTAACAGCCACAGAGTAGAACTCACCCACAGAGTTGTCACCTTTTAAGATACAGCTTGGGTACTTCCATGTAATGGCAGAACCTGTCTCCACCTGTGTCCATGAGACTTTGGAGTTGTCTCCTTGGCAGATAGCTCTTTTTGTTACGAAGTTATAGATACCACCTTTACCATTTTCATCACCAGGGAACCAGTTTTGAATGGTAGAGTACTTAATCTCTGCATCTTTGAGTATAACCAACTCGACTACCGCTGCATGAAGCTGATGTTCATCACGTGTAGGGGCAGAACACCCTTCATTGTATGATACATGAGAGCCTTCATCTGCGATGATGAGTGTTCGCTCAAACTGTCCAGTGTTGAGTGCATTAATCCTAAAGTAGGTACTAAGCTCCATAGGACAGCGTACCCCTTTGGGGATGTAGACGAATGTTCCATCGGTAAATACAGCAGAGTTCAGTGCTGCAAAGTAGTTGTCTGCCATAGGTACTACGGAGAACATATACTTTTTTACCAGTTCAGGGTAGTCTTTTATCGCTTCTGAGATAGAACAAAAGATAACCCCATGCTTTTTTAGCTCTTCAGAGTAGGTCGTCGTCACAGATACAGAGTCTACAACTGCATCCACAGCTACTTTTACACCTGAAAGTTGTTTTTGCTCTTCTAGGGAGATACCTAGTTTATCATAGGCCTCAAGTATCTTAGGGTCTACTTCATCAAGACTGTCTATGCCTTCTTTGGGTGCAGCAAAGTATGAGATACTTTGGTAGTCTATGGGTTCATAGTCTAGCTTTCCCCAATGTGGCTCGGTCATGGTCTCCCATTTCTTGAGTGCTTTGAGACGAAGCTCTAGCATCCATTCAGGTTCATCTTTTTTCTTAGAAATGAACGCGATGGTCTTTTCACTAAGTCCCGGTTCTATGATGTCAGTTTCGATATCTATCTCAAAGCCGAGTGCATACTCGCCAGAGACAGCTTTATCTAATCCTTCATTTGCCATGTGTATTCCTTATTCCGTCTAATTTCTTATTCAGATATATATTGTCTTAATTAATTTATAGCACAAAAAAGCTTACGCGTCAAGGACTTTAATCAAGATTTTGTGATTTTAATAGATAATCGCATTATTTACAGATATTATCCCACTTTGTATTATACTAGCCCTATGGCCACCAATGTACTTTAACCCTTAAAAATATTTTATCAGATTCTAGGTTGGATGCAAGAAGTAGTATTCTTATTACTTATGTTAATAATAAAATTTAATTATAAGTATATTTAGATATCATTTTAAAATGTCTTTACATCTGGGGAGAGAACAATGAAACAGTTACTTATCATTACGCTTATCTGTCTATCTTTGATGCCACTACAGGCAGAAGAAAGTTACCCATCACAACAAAAAATAAAAAAACTACAATATGCACAAAAAGTTTTTAGAAAAAAACTACAACGTAGATGTGGTTACACCGCAGCACATTGGGCACAACAACATACAAAGGTAGAGTGGAAAATTTTTCAAACCAGTGGTACATTTAAAGACGAATTTGCACACATGTGTCCAAAAGGAATGAAAGTAGCAAAAGACAAGTGGATGGAACCTCTCTATCTCTTTGCCACAGAGTATGCTAAAGATTCTGGCAATCGTCCTAGATGTTAACCTATATCACATCGTAACATAGAGTCAACCATCCCACGGGCTATTTGTTCAGTACCTACGACTATCTCGTAGTGCGGAAACTCTTTTTTGAGTTCTTCTTTTTCTTTAAATCTATCTACTTTTATGATGACGTTTGCTTTGAGTCTCATGGTTTGTAAAATATCACAAACCAAATGTAGTTTCTCACTGTTATCGAGTGCCACGATGACCGACATAGATTCAGATATATTGACAGATTCTAGGATGCTTTTCTTGCCAGCATTACCAAAGATAACTTTTTTACCTTCTTTTTGTGCTTCTAGAACATTACGCATATTACTTTCTATGGCGATGTATTGTACATTTTTTATATCAAGCTTGTCACAAATTTTTCTACCTAGTCGTCCATAGCCAAGTACAATAACATGCTCTTTGAAGTTTTTTGCAACCATACTACATAGGGCTTCATCTTCTTCTGTGGGCAATAATATATCTGCAAGACTCGCGATGTGTCGAAGTGCAAAAGGTGTAAGTACCATAGATAGAATAATAGTCACTATGAGTACTTGTGATGTAGTAGGTTCTATCAGGTTTTTAGCATTTGCCAACTCAAAGACGACCAATCCAAACTCACCTAGTTGAAACAGTGCCAACGCTGTTTTTAGTGCCACTCTTTTTAGTGTCACACACTGAAGTATCATAAATATAATACCCATTTTAACAACAGTAAAAAGTAAGAGTAGACCTAAAATAGTTAGATAATACGTTACTATAACAGTAAAGTCTATTTGCATGCCGACTGTAATAAAGAAGATTCCCAAGAGCAAATCTCTAAAAGGTATGAGATCAGCTTCCACCTGGTGTTTATAACGTGTTTCAGAGATAATCATCCCCGCTATAAATGCACCTAGTGAGTATGAAAACCCTAAGGTATGCGCTAACACGGATGCTCCCATCACTAGAAATAAAATAGACCCTATAAATATTTCATCAGAATTACTTTTAACCACTTCGTTAAAAAATGGTTCTAGCACAAATTTGCCAAAGACCCATAAAACGATAAATAGGATGATGGCATCTAATGTTGTTTTAAAAAGTAGGGTACTTAAAGAAAGGTCTTTCACAGAGAAAATGGTAATCATCAAGAGTATAGGTATCACCATAATATCTTGAAAGATTAAAATCCCTAAAGACTTTCGTCCATACTCTTTGTTGATATCTCTGTTAGAGTTGAGTAGTTTAAGTACTATGGCAGTAGAAGAGAGTGCTAGTGCAGCGGAAATGATGATGGAAGCCTTTATCTCTATACTAAAAAGAAAGTGTGAAAGTAGGAAAAAGACAAGCATACTTAACCCTACTTGTAATGCACCAAAGACAAAGACCTCTTTTTTCATCTTGATGAGATGCTCAATAGAGAACTCTAAGCCTATAGTAAACATAAGAAAGACAATACCAAATTCAGCGATAATGTGTAACTCTTCAGAATTTTGCTGATGATTGAGTTGTAAAAGATATGTGATAATAACACCCGTAGCAATATACCCAATAATAGTAGGTATATGAAAACGCGTGAGAATAAGGTTCGTAATTGTGGCGGTAAAGATAGTCAGTACGATGATTTCAAGCATAGGGTTATGACTTTAATTAATCTTGACGCTGAAACACGCGCCATTATTTTGCTTATGTACTGACAGTATGGCATGGTGTTTTGTGGCTATTTGTGTACTCATATACAGTCCAATCCCTGTCCCTTTTTCCTTGTGATATTTACCTTAAATATATTACCCATTTCATATGCATATGTCCCTCATGAAAATATATGTTTAAATTATAACCTTATATTATTAGAAAAGCTCTAAATATCCTAAGGCTTGTCTTCAGGATCTTTTGTATTTTCTTTATTTCGTGTTAGAACTGGCGTAAAAGACTCTTCTTTTTTTCCAAATATCTTTTTGAAAAAACCACCCACACCTAAGATAGCTAAAATCCAAAATTTCTTTAAAAATATAAGGATTGTGGCTAGAAGGCCAAGCTTTGCAGCAACTTTTCCTGCAATAAGTGCTCCTATACCATATGCGGCAACTTTATCGATGTCTGGATTGAAGTCTGCATACCGCTGTCCATCATCAAACTCTGCGATATGAAGAACGGTATCAATCTGCGTATCGATAAAATTCAATTGATCCATCCCTGCGATGAAGTTGAGTATCAAAACACCTTTACGTCCTAAGATTCTGATATTATAGTTGAGTGTATTGACATCTTGATCTCCAAACTTTATCTCTTGTGCCCAATGGAGTTTATGCGTATTGGCATCATAGTATGGTTTGGCAGCCCAACCCACTAAACTGATAGCTTCATAGCCTTGTTTCACACGTGTTTGGCTCTCTTGCTCTGTGTCATCTTGCATCTGTGTGAGTATGTCATCATAGTCTATGTCTTGTGCATCTTCATCTGAGACATAACCATCTTCTTGGTACTTAATAGTCACACCCCATACGTCTGCATCAAAGGGTGTCGAACCTTCTGGAAATAACATACCTAAAGTAGTAATCCCATTGTCTGGGTTTCCCCAAACTTTAACTAAAACAGTTTTGGTATCTTCAAGACTGAGATAATAAAAGTTATCTGGGACATCTAACGTGGCTACACCATTGGCCAGCTTTATTTTGCCGTTGTGGCGTGAGAGACTCCCATATCTTTTTAGCTTTAGCATAGTACTGCGCCTCTTCAGCGGACATGTTTTGATCATTTTCTGCTATACTCATAGATGTAGTGAGTACTAATAGCGTCAATATTAGTTTAAGTAATTTCATGGGGATTTTCCTTATGTAAGTTAAGAAAATATTATAATCATAATTTACTTTAAGCTCAATTTATATGTGAGGAAAAAAGATGATACCTTTTAATCATTTAGGCATGGTATTTAATACCTTTGGCTCGCTGGTCTACCCTAAGTCTGTACGTAAGTCACTGTGTAACTTTCTTACGCCTTTAAAAACACAATCCAAAGTCCTTGATATCGGTGCAGGTACAGGAATGTTATGTAAGTTTGGCTATGCATGTCGTGAGGACTTAGCTTATGTTGCCGTAGATCCAGCAGAAGGTATGATGAAGTATGCCAAAGCGTATGTAGAAACACATCGAGCCTCAGCAGAAGTTCTCCCTTTTGATGCCGATAGTTTTGATGCAACGATGATGGGTGAGTCCTTGCATCACTTTAGAAATGTAGACGAAGCACTTAAAGAGACAGTACGTGTACTCAAAGATGGTGGTAGACTTTTTATCTACGATTTTGATGTAGCGTCGTTTATGGGAAAAAGTATATGTAAAGGAGAAATGCTTCTTGGTGAACCAGGAAATTTCTTTACTCCAAAAGCACTACAAGCTAAGCTTGAATCTTATGGCTTCAGTGTGGATATAGAAATCCATGGTTGGAGATATACAGTAGAAGCAATTTTGGAAAAATAAGACAGATTCAATTTACTCACACTTACAGACTAAGCATGGACACCTACACTTGGATGGAGATCATTTTTATTGACGCTTACACCGATCAATCTTCCCTAACTATATGGAGTACAAGCTGTGAAGAAAAATGATCAAAACAATAGAGTGGAAATACGTTTCATGAGTTAACCTTTTTGTTGATAAGTAAGAATAGACCTAAAGAGAGTGCCGATACCAAGATGATAGAAGCACCAGACGTTAAATCATAAGTATAAGAGAACCAAAGTCCGACTAGAGTAAATAGTGTAGCGATGGTACCTGAGATAAACATCATGGAGAGCAAACTTTTAGAAAGACTTTCTGCGATGTACACAGGGATGGTAAGCATAGCGATAACTAAGATGAGACCTACCACCTTAATCGCGATGACTACAGTAAGTGCAGAGAGTATAAGTATAAGTGTATAGAAAAAGCGTACATTTACCCCACGTAACCCTGCATATTCAGAGTCATACGAGACGGCCAAAATGTCGCGGTACCTTAGTGTTACGATAAAAAGTATGACAATAAGTAGTGCCACCATAAAGTAGATGTCACTTGTGCTCACTGCCAGTATGGAACCAAAGAGGTAGCTCATGAGGTCAACATTGTACCCTGGTGTAAGGTCTACAAAGATGACACCTATCGCCATACCTACTGCCCAGATAAGCCCGATGAAGGTATCCATACGGTGACGTTTTTTGAGTGTAAGTGCTGCTATGAGTAGGGCAGCACCTACGGCAAAGAGTGAGGCTCCTAGAAATATAGGGAGTCCAAAGTAGACAGCCAGTCCGATACCACCATAAGAGGTATGTGCAATACCACCTGCAAGAAACACCATACGATTTACCACAATAAGAGAGCCAATGATACCAGCAGCGAAACTGACAAGTATACCTGCAAGCAGGGCATGTTGCATAAAGTCGAATTGAAGTGCTTCTATCACGGTTTTAGCCTCCACTGTGGTTGTTCTTCTTCACAGCTATTACAACTCTCACTACCAAGCATTTGAAGTAGTTCTATCTCACAGAAGTGTCCGTCATTCCCATGGGTATGGAAGGTGGAGTTTTTGTCTGAGATGTCATGGTAGGAGAGGGTTTTGTTAACGTGGGCTGCTTTATTTGCATACTCCAAAATGACAGAGATATCATGGCTTACTACGATGACGGTGATATGTGCGTTGAGTACCTTGAGCAGTTCATAGATATCACGTTGTCCTGTGATGTCTATGCTTGACGTTGGTTCATCAAGTATAAGTATTTTAGGATGCGCACATAAAGCACGTGCTATCATAACGCGTTGACGTTGTCCACCTGAGAGTGAGCCTATCTTTGTTTGAGCATACTCTTGCATACCCACTTGTTCAAGTGCACCCATAGCACAGGCTATCTCATCTTTGCCATACCCAAAAAGAGGGCGTTTGCCATCGACATGCCCCATCAATACCACTTCGATAACTTTGATGGGAAAGTCTGTATTGACGTTGGTATTTTGAGGTACATAGCCTATCTCTCTTAGACTATCTTTAGGGTCTTTGCCTAAGATTTTAATACTGCCTTCTTTTGCTTTGTTGATGCCAAGCATAAGTTTGAGCAGGGTAGACTTTCCTCCACCATTGGGTCCGATGATAGCAAGGAAGTCTTTCTCTTCTACTGTGAGGTTGATATGCTCTAAAACAGGCTCTTTTTCGTACGCAAAGGAGAGGTCTTGTATCTCTATGACATTCATCTAGTTTTGTCCTGCAACTGTCTTAGCCATAGTGATGAGAGTGTCAGACCAGTTTTCAGCCATAGGGCTTATCTTTACCACTGGAATATGCAGTTCATTGGCGATGACTTTCGCTGAAGCATCAGAAAATTCTGGCTGTGTAATGATGGCAGAGACTTTCTCTTCTTTTGCCTCTTTTATGAGATGTACAAGTTCTCTAGGTTTCGGGCTTTTCCCTTCTACTTCAACAGCTATCTGCGTGAGGTCATACTCTTTTGCAAAGTAGCCCCATGAGGGATGAAATACCATAAACGTACGACTTCCTTTAAGTGTAGAGAGATGCTCTTTTATTTGTTTGTCTGTATTGTCTATTTTGGTTAGAAAGAGATTTAAATTATTTTCATAGTATTTAGTATTATCCGAGTCTATAGTACTTAGTGCCTTATAGATATTCTGAGCTATAACCTTTACATTGGCAGGAGATGTCCAGATGTGAGGGTCTTTACCGTCATGTTCGTCATGACTCTCATGTGCATGGTGCCCATGTGCCATTTCTATCTTCGTTACACCATCAGCAAGGTCTACTATTTGCATCTTATCATTCAGGCTGTGAAACTTAGGCAACCAGACATGTTCAAACTCAACATCTATAGCAAAATAGAGATCTGCCTTAGCTATGGCTGTCATCTGTGAAGGTTTAGGCTCATAGGTATGTGGTGAGTTCCCCACCTGTACCATAAGAGAGACATCTACCTTGTCTCCCCCTATGGCTTTGACAAAGGTTACCTCTGGTGCGATGCTGACCACAGCGTTAATATTAGAAAATATATATGTTGTTGATAAGAGTAAAAGTGTAATGATTTTTTTCATGATGAGATTATAGCGAAATAGAGATGTCATTCAAAAGATACGCCTAAGCCCTTGTCTTGACTTAGGGTAATTTCACTCTCATCAAACTGTATGCTTGTTGCGACAGGATGTGAAGCCAAAAGACTTACTGCGTCAAGGTCAAGCATGGTAATGATGTCAGCTTTTGCAGAAGCCACATGCACCCCAGCAGCTACGCTTATGGGACCTTCAAGCATACAGCCTATCATACACTTAACGCCAAAGCTTTTGGAGAGGTCTGCGAGTTCTAGAGCTTGCGTAATGCCTGCTGTTTTTGCCAGTTTGATGTTCACATAGTCTATGGCTTGCATCTCAAGCAGTTGGCGAGCATCTTTCAGACTAAAAATGCTCTCATCAGCTAGAAGAGGGGTTTGTACTCTCTTTTTGATGTACTTTAATCCCTCAATGTCATCGGCAGCTACAGGCTGCTCTATAAACTCTGCGATGATGTCTTGTTTTTCTAGTGCATGAAGCAGTGATACAGACTCTTTAGCTGTCCAACCTTGGTTAGCATCGAGTCTGAGTTTAATGTTTCTGTCTAGTGCCTTATGTATGGCAGAGACACGCTCTACATCTTTACTTGGGTTGTCACCTATTTTTATCTTTAATGTGTCATAGCCTAATGCCACAGCGTTGTGACAATCAGATATCATCCTGTTTATCTCTCCCATGCTTATGGTGATGTCAGTAGAGAACTTAGTCTGCGTACCTCCTAACATACGGTATAGCGGGAGTTTAGAAGCTTTGGACTTTAAGTCATAAAGGGCTATTTCAAGTGCAGATTTTGCTGTAGTGTTTTTTAATATTAATGTGTGTACTTTCATTAATATGGTATCAAAATCTTCAATCTCTAATCCAAGTATATACGGTTTTATAAAGGCAATACATGCAATCATAGAACCTATGGTCTCACCTGTTATCTGAGGAGTAGGTGCACCTTCACCATACCCTATAGACCCATCATCACACTCAATGATGACCACAAGATCTTCAAGTGCATTTACACGACGTAGTGAAGTGACAAAAGGGGTTTTGAGTGGAGCGTTAAGTGTTTGGGTTCGGATGTTTGTTATTTTCATATTAAGCATTTCCCTGTTTGTGTATTTTATTGATAATAAATATAATTGATTTTATAATAAAAAAATAGAAGAGTGAAAAAATTAAACCTGTAAATGCTGTAAAGTTTCTTCCTGTATCATCAATGAAGTTGTGCATAGCTTTCTGACATTCTGGTGTCATTTCCTGGATGGAAAAGCTACCGTTATGGTTTAAGTCACATGCATTTAATATTATTTCAGTTTGATAAGAATTATATACAGTTAAGCCAATAATCATTATATAAGCAATGGTCGCCGAAATAAATGCTATAGAATGTTGTTGAAATAGTTTTGGTTTATTTATTTTTGATAGCAACAAAGGTATAAAAATAAGTATAATTAAAAATATATAGCCTGAGAAAGTCATATCATCATCTCCAATATTTTCCCCACCATCAATCCACCAAAAGTACCCAATATATACCCCATCATTGCCATAAGTACACCTATGGGGATGAGGGCTTTGGAGTAGGCTGAGGCTAGGATGGGTGCTGAGGCTACACCGCCTATATTGGCGAGTGATGCGACACCAAGGCTAAAGAGGTCAAGCTTGAAGAGTTTGGCGAAGATGACCATGATGACGACATGAATGGCTATGATGACAAACCCTGCGAAGATGTAGAGTGGGGCTTCGGTAAGTTCTGCGAAGTTAGCACGGCTTGCGATGAGGGCTACTATGAGATAGAGCATGATGTTGGCTAACTCTGAAGAGCCTGAGATTTTTGCTAAGGATGTCATGGCAAAGAGTATGCCTGCAAGGGTAGCCAGTATGACTACCCATGTTGTTTGTGTGAGATAGTCAGAAGTAGGGAGAAATGAGGCTCCGTATTGAGAGAGTGCAGAGACAAGCATAGCCGAGCCTAACAGTAAAAAGAGTGAGTCAAAGCTTATAGGCTTCTTGTTTTCTTCTTTGAGTGCCAGTCTCTCTCCCACTTCATCGATGGCAGAGGTATCTGCTTTACTCCATACGTTAAATTTTTTAGCAAAAGGTACGAGGGCTAGGAGTATCATCACCCAGATGGCGTAGTCAATGGAGTCGATGAGTAGGGTGTAGCCCATGGCAGAGTCAGGTAAATCCAGCGCGCCTTGTATGGCTACCATGTTTGCCGTGCCTCCCATCCATGAGCCAGAGAGTGCTGCAAAGGCTTTCCAACTTTCTTGTCCAAATGAGGTGTGGAAGAGGGCGAACATACCTACAAAACCAAGAGCGATACTGATAGTTGCTAGCAGAAAAGTAAGCAACATCTTTTTACCCAATTTAAAGATTTCTCTCATGTCTGCAAGTAGAAGCATGAGAAATATCATAGCAGGTAAAAGATTGGATTTAACGCTTTTATAAGTAGATGTAACAGACTCTGTTTTATGCCACAGTCCAAAGGTAGAAGCGAGCATCACTACAAAGTAGATGATGACGATAGCAGGTAGATACTCGAAGAGCTTATGTTGACTCTTCTTTTCGGTATAGACGATACTTGCAGCTATCATCATAAGTACTGCTAGGTAAATAAAACCATTTTCTATCACGTTTTTATCCTTTAATATTTGTTAATATATTATTTGACTATCCCTAGTCCTAATGCCCGTATCTCTTCATGTTTATGAAAAGAAAATGTATTGTATTCTTTTGTTGTAGGTTCTATTAAATAGATGTTTTTGTCACTGTTCTTAATATGGGTTTGGCTTTGATTGTAGATGAGTAGACGCATAGACTTCTCAAACATCTCTTTGACATTGAGGGTTTTGAAGAAGTTGTCGGGTAAATCTTTGTCAAAAGAGTTTTCTCCCAATACATCCACCGCCAACACTTCGCTAAAACTTGCTTCACTCACTCCTAAGTTTTCACATAAAAAGCCATCACCATAGGTTTCACCCTCTATGATATACTCATCAAACACCCCCGGTATCGCCATAGTAGCCAAGATAGCATCTTTAATATATACATCATCCTCGGCAGTAAAGACACGTTTATGCCCATTAAGAAGGTTTGTGGCTATCAGTTTTAGAGGGATAGCTGTCTCTTTCATCTTTTTATCACCAAAGAGTTTACTAAAAATAGTCTCTATCTTGGCATTGTCTACTATGGCATTACCAGAGAAGGAAAATTTTACCCATTTTGTCACAGATGAAAAAGCCTTTATCTCTTTATATATAGCGGATTCAGACATACCGATAGCCATACATGCCCCGATGATGCCACCCATGCTTGTACCGACTATTTCAGAGGGTATGCGTTTCTGTGTCTCAAGGTCATGAAGTACTCCAAGATGTGCGATGCCTAAAGCCCCACCACCTGAAAGTACCAAGCTAAAATTGTTTGTTTGAAAGTTTTTAATCATGAGATATTATAGCATTTTAGTATATGATACTATATAACATATTGGGGAGATTTTTAGAATATGACAGCGATACAATTACTCTGGACGTACCTTTTAATTATTGTTGGAGGGTTACTCGTATTTACTGCCATAGGGCACATTCTTTACCAAAAACGCTCGCCTACGAGTATGATTTCATGGATGATGGCGATTATTTTTTTACCTTTTATTACGGTACCTCTTTATTTTGTCATAGGTATTCGTAAGCGTGAGTCAAATAAACATACCAAATCGTATGTCGATTTTCACAAACCCTCTAAACATGACGCCTATACCATAGATGTGTCGCACCATAGCATACTGAGCATTTTAGAGAAAAATGGCATACCTCCTGCCACTACAGGCAATGATTTTGAGCTTATTAGCAGTAGTACCCAAGCCTATGAAAGAATGATACACGAGATAGAAAGTGCAAAGTACAGTGTAGATATGTGTACCTATGTTTTTCAATTTGACACGATGACAGAGACTATGTTAGAGGCTTTAACCAAAAAGGCAAAAGAGGGTGTCAAGGTACGTTTACTGTTAGATTTGGTAGGTTCTTTAGGTGCATACTTTAATCAACGTGGATTTAAAGCACTCAAAAATGCAGGAGGGGAGGTAGCCTTTTTTGTACCCATCTTAAAACGTCCTTTTCAAAACTACATTAACCTAAGAAACCACCGTAAAATCTATCTTTTTGATGAAGAGAGATTACTGAGTGGGGGTATGAACCTCAGTAATGAATATATGGGTGCAGATGATGGTACAAAACGTTGGGAAGATTTAATGTATTATCTTCATGGTCCTGCGGTTACTGACTTTTATTCTATTTTTCATAATGATTGGCAATATGCCACTAAAGTACTAAAAAAACAAGATTTTGAACATAAAAGTAACTATACGGGTAAGCATATTGTGCAGGTTGTTCCTTCTGGACCAGACATACCCAAAGATGCACTGTATGAGACACTGCTCAATGCCATCTATAATGCCGAAGAACGCATCTGGATAGTCACCCCATACTTTGTGCCCGATGACAACATGGTACAGGCATTGGTTATAGCACAGCATAAGGGGGTAGATGTGAAGCTCATCACACCTAAAGAGTCTGACCATATCATAGCCGACTTGGGACGAAGCCCTTACATGAGAGAACTCGATGAGATAGGTGTTGATGTAGTATTGTATGAAGGTGCGATGCTCCATGCTAAAGCTATACTCTTTGACAGTGTGGGTGGTATGGTAGGCTCAGTGAACTTAGACAATCGCAGTCTATTTCTTAACTATGAAGTGGTTACATTTGTTTACTCAGAGGAATTCATGAAAAACATGGAAGCATGGATGACAAATCTGATGAAAAATGCTTCACGAGGTATGGAGAAGCCCAGTAAATTTAGAGAGGCGGTAGAAAATATTATGAAAGTGTTTGCCCCTTTACTCTAATGTTTGAACCTTCAATACTTCAGCACCGTTCTTGTCAGGGTAGTGCATGTCTTAGATTTGTGCCACAGGAGTTTTCACTACTCTGTTGGAATGTTTATAAAAATAACACAAAACATCCTGACTTTACACCTTTTTTGTCTCGTTATGAAGATGTGTTGGATTTTATGCTTTTTCAAGAGGCAAATTTTATGGATGAGAAGGTGTTTGACCTCTCCAGTTTTGCTTTTGATGCGGCTGCGAACTTAGAAGTTAGAGGAGCATTTTATGGTGTACTTACCGCAAGCAAAGTAGAATCCAACTATGCACAGGCATACCTCTCAGAAGTTAAAGAGAGTTTTGTGGCTTCACATAAAAGTCTTTTGGTCAGTGCTTACCCTTTTGAAGATGGCAGCAATTTACTTATACTTAATGTACATGCCATCAACTTTCGAGAGAACCAAAGTTACGACAGAGAGTTAGAGAGATTTCTTACCCTTATGCAAGCACATAAAGGCCCGATGATAGTCGCAGGTGACTTCAATACATGGAATAAAAAGCGTATGAAAAAACTTCATGAAGTAAGAGAACAACTAGGGCTTGAAATGGTCTATTTTTCTCAAACATCAGCAGTCAAGGTATTTATGGGAAAACAGTTGGATTTTATATTTTACAGAGGTTTGGAGCTTGTAGATTCTAAGGCTGTAGCAGAGCATGGTCTTTCAGACCATAACCCACTTTTTGCTACATTTAAGAAGATATAATTATTTTTTCTTTAGACCCGTTTTGCCTTCTTTTTTCTTTTTTTGTGCCGCGTAGGTATAACGACGTCTTTTGTCGTAATCTATTTTCCCTTTTTTCTCTGAGAGAGACTTTTTACGAGGTCTCGCTTGACGTGGCTGTTTGTCGGTAATCTCAAAACCATCCATAATCTCACGTTTAACATTGAGTTTAAGGTGTTTTTCTATGGTAGAAAAGGCGTTATAGTCATGAATGGTGAGTAGGGTAATGACCCCGCCTTTGTGGTTCGCACGTCCTGTACGACCTACACGGTGCGTAAAGCTGTCTGTCTCTTCGGGTAAATCATAGTTGATAACCAGTGGTAGCAGAGGTATGTCTATACCCCTTGCGGCGATGTCTGTCGCTATGAGTACTTGTGATTTACCAGACTTAAAGAGTGTGAGTGCCTTGGCACGTCCACCACGTTTGATGTCACCATGTATGACGGTTGTCCAAATACCTTGTGCTTTAAAGTACTCAAAGAGTTTGTCGGCAGTCTCTTTTTTATTGACAAAGAGTAGTGCTTGCTCTTCACCCATCTCTTTGACTAGCTTTGCTGCAAGTTCTGCTTTACGCTTTTTATCTACCTTATAGGCACGGTGTTTAATGACATTAACCACATCGCGTCTATTACTCACTTCTACGATGGCAGGGTCACGTAAAAACTCTTTAGAGAGTTTCTTGATGTTTTGAGAGATGGTTGCAGAAAAACACATCATTTGTTTGGGTTGTGTACAGCTTTTGAGTATAGATTTTATCTCTCCTAAAAAGCCCAGTTCCAGCATGGTGTCTGCTTCATCAAGTATCACTGTATTAACATGTTCAAGGTTTATTTTTTTGTCATTGATGAAGTCTTGCAAACGTCCAGGTGTTGCCACCACGATGTCCACACCTTGTTTGATGCGTGCTATTTGCTCACTTTTTTTAGAACCACCCTGTACTTTAACTGTCTGTATGTCCATGTAACGAGAAAAAGAGACAATAGTACGAGAAACTTGGTCTGCCAGCTCAATAGTTGGCACGATGATGAGTGCACGCACCACTTTACCGTCTGATTTAACTACTTTTTGCAGTTTGTTAAGCAGTGGCAAGACATACGCTGCTGTTTTCCCTGTACCAGACTTGGAAGCACCGAGTATGTCAGCACCTTTCATGGCAGCAGGAATGGTCTTATTTTGTATGGCTGTAGCGTTTTCGTAGTTCTCGTGCGCTAGTGCTTTGAGTATATTTGGGTGTAAATTGAATTTTTCAAATGCTTTGATGGTGTATCCTTTACTAGACTTCTTGCAAAATGCTATATATGCTTATACTCTTTATTGCACATCATCTTTCATGAAGTAGTCTCTTGACTTAGCTAAGGCTAGGACTTCGACCCTATTTCATAAAATCTAATGCACACTAAAAAGTATCTGCAAAATATAACGTTTTGCAAGAAGTCTACTCTATTGTGCGTATTATAGCTTATATTCTCTCATTTGGAAATGTCACTCACCGTAATGTGTCCACATTCTTAGAACTCTCACCACTTTATCTTCTTCTCTAACCTCATAGACTATTCTGTGTTGTATGTTAATTCTTCGTGAGTAGGCACCATTTAGATTTCCAACCAGCTTTTCAAAAGGAGGCGGCTTTTGAAAGGGGTTTTCTTTTAGTATCTCCAGTAACTTCTTAGCCTTTGCATCTAAACGGGCATTGGAGAGTTTTTTAGCATCTTTTAGTGCCAGTTTACTGTAGATAATTTTATATATTACCATTCAACAGTGTCACTAAACTCGCTATCTGGAGCATTCATCGACTCTTGAATAGAAGAGACCATATTAGGGATATTGTTTAAAAACAGCGTCTCTTCTATGGCATTCCAATCTTCTTGCGAAAGCATGACGACATTGTTTCTCTTACCTGTAATGAGTATGGGTTCATGTGTTTGTGAAGTTTCGTCCATGATATTATAAATATCTGAACGCACTTGACTAACCGACATCACTTTTGTCATAGGAGTACCTTTTTTATCTATATTGTACTTAATATCGTACGTTTTGTCAATATTTGATTCTTTATAAATACACCCAAAACAAATTGATCACCTCGTAAAAAAAATATGTGATAAGTTGGGATGGGAGAATAGAGGGAAAGTTAATCCCCCAGTGTTTAAATACAAAAATAAGCTATTGGATGACTGAGACGTATAAAAAATTTCTACTTCGGTAAAACAATTACAGGAACAAATCCTTCTATAAATGCTTGGCTTGATGAAACATCGGACAATACAATTTGTGCTGTTTGGTTATGTTCTATATTAATGTCTCTGGATAGACCTGGGGTCCCTCCTATAAAAGAGCCAAACACTCTAACACTATATGATTTCTTCGTATCATTTAAAACATTAAATGTGATAGTTGTTTTCGACATATCTATAACACCATTATTATTAAATGTTTTTTTTGCTCTTTTTGAAAAATAACTAGGGATAGATACTCCTAAAAAGTTAAAAGAAGTATGAACTATGTTTATATGTTCATTGTCTTTATCTTTTTTGGTAGTGCTTCTGGACACATGAATAGGTATAGTAAACATTGCGAAAGAATTCATTTTTTGAGAAAAACATTCTTTAAAAACAGCGTCTTTGAATGCTACTGGTACCCTGCTTTTTATATTCTTAAGAGATTTAGACTCCACCCTACTATCATCGTAGCTAGTACAACTAGGGACTTCTATATAAATATTTCCATCTATATAATCTGTATTAGCATCGACTAGTTTTGAAAGCTTAACATCTGTAGTTAAATATGTCTTGCACCCACTAAGTAATAATATACTGGCACTTAAAAATAAAACATTGATTATTTTCTTCATCATTCTTCCTTTAATTCTTAGATAATTAAGTTTATCAAAAAACCCCTTTATTAAGAGTACATCATGTATGCTGCCACCAAGGTTAAATCCCAAAATACTAGCACTCAGTGAAATACACACTCGAATAATTATTATTCCTTTAGATATTATCTAGTTCTTGTTACAACATCTTTCTTTATTGCATATGTATTACTGCCTAACACTAGCGCTCCAAAGCTATTTTTTGCGCGATATGTGCATTCATACATCCACCCTTTAGACGAATATCCAACATTGCTACATTTCTCATCATCTAAAGATGACGGGTCTTTCAAATGATGATTCCAATATATAGCAATCTCCACGGGAACGCCATCCATATTTACCATCTTTGATGGAGCACCTATCTCCATTTCCATATTAGAAACTTTATTCCTATACTCTTTAAGCTTATTTTGGAATACGTTATTTTCTGGATTTAATTTAGTTAACTTATTATACCCATTCATATTCAAGTATATGTAGGATGCGGGTATTTTCTTGATTTTTAAATAAAGTTCTTCGGATTCTTTTATCTTTCTATTTTTTTCTTCTAGCTTATACTCTGGTGTGTTTTTTATTTTTCTGTTTTCCCTATCTATCGCCATTGTCGCAAAATAATAGAGTCCAAAAATTACACCAAATGCCACAATTATATTGTTTCCTTTTTTGCTTTCTGCTACGTAATACTCTTTGTCTACTGGTTCCCCACAAGATGGACAGTTGTCTGCATTTATAGATATTTTCTTCTTGCAAACTCTACATTTTACTAACTTTTTCAATACATGTCCTCGCAATTCTTAGATAATCAAGTCTAGCAAAAAACCCCTTTATAAATAGTAAGACATTTTAAAATATTCTCTCGTTCCTCTGTTGTATAGCCAAGGGACATCAGAGCATACAATTCCACAAGTAAAAAAACTCATATGTGTTCCTACGTAAAGCATAGGAACAAGAAAAATTATTTAAGTATTACTTCAATAGACTATAAAAATCTACAGGTGCATCTACCTCTAAAAGCACTTGCTTATGACTCACAGGGTGGTCAAACTTTAGTCTCATGGCATGTAGCCCCATGCGACCACCTTTTTTTCCATAACGCTCATCACCTACGACCGCGTTACCCATCCACGCCATGTGGGCACGTATTTGGTGTTGTCTGCCTGTTTCTATGCGAACTTCTAGTAGAGAACGTGTCTCATTTGACTCTAGTGTTTTGTAGTGTGTGATGGCAGATTTTGCGTCTTTATGTTTGCCCACATGCATACGGTATTCTTTTTCATCAAGTCTAAGTGGTTCTGTTATGGTGTCTGCTTCTACTTTAGGTGTGCCTTCTACTACTGCCAAGTACGTTTTCTCTGTGCTTGACCATTTAGCCATTACCGCTTCTCTTAGCTCTTTAGACGTAGCAAAGAGCAAGATGCCTGAGGTTTCACGGTCTAGTCTATGTACAGGCCAGAGTTTGACAGCATCTGCCTTTTTGCCACGGCTTAGTTGGGTACGAAGCAGGGCTAGGGCATGGTTTTTGTTCTCTTTGGTTGTGCCTACAGAGAGTAGTCCAGCAGGTTTGTTGATGGCTATGAGGTCTTTGTCTTGGTGGATAATCTCTAGTTTTTGAGCTTGTGTGTTGGTATGGTGTCCAGTACGCTGTGCCACACCTACCTGCACCACATCGCCATTGTCCACGATAAAGTCATGTTTGGTCTGTACTTGTCCATTTACGAATATAGAAGAGCCTTGTAGACGCTGTTTGACTGTTTTTTTAGACCAGCCTTCATTGGTAGAGAGTGTCTCAAAGAGAAAAGGGAGGAGTTTGCAACGCGAGGTGACTTTGTATTGTTGTGCCATGATACTACTTTAAGTGTAATTTATTTCGTATTATAGCTTAAGTTTGAAGATTAAAAAGAGGAGGAGATGTGCCCAAATCACGAAATAGAGATTCCTCCCTCTAAATAATCAACCAAAAACCAAACACTTGATAAAAATGGAGATATTGTTTTGGACATATATATGTAAATCTTGAAAAATATTATTGAAGTAGGT
>Ga0256829_1000950_pt1 | contig 25351 bp, 25 predicted proteins | sample 131447metaG_FD_185979 | JGI IMG/M metagenome (GOLD analysis project Ga0256829, IMG submission 185979) | Hydrothermal vent microbial communities from Lau Basin, Pacific Ocean - 131-447 | ecosystem: Environmental > Aquatic > Marine > Hydrothermal vents | place: Pacific Ocean: Lau Basin | collected...
TATCAATGGTAAAGGCTACAGGAAAGATAAGTACTTTTCGATGGGTTGGATTACGTAAAACATCTACAAGATTTGGCTCTAGCCAATCATCATTTCCCACTTTAGATTGATACACCAGTTTAATATCATGAAATTTGACACCACGTTCATGTAAATAGATTTTGATTGCGGAGGCATTTCCTTCTACTTGGTTTTGGTAAGGATCACCATCTTGTATAATGCTAACGGGCAAACCATGTGCAGAGAGCAATAAATCATACTCCTCACTATTTTTACCCTTTATCGCTTCAATAATTTTCTCACATGATGCTTCTATATAGTCATAATCATCATAATAAGGTTCAATCACTGTTATCTTTGGAGTATACGCTAAAAGCCTACATCTATCTTCTATATCCTCAACTGAAGAGAGCGTTGTAGTGGTTGAGTATTGTGGATACATAGGAAATAGAATGAGCTCTTCTATGCTTTCTTTTTTACATTTTTCAAGTGTTACATCAGCAAAAGGAGGGACATAGCGCATCGCAGGATAGATAGGCATTTCTAATTTGTCTTCAAGTTTGGAGATAAGTTCATCTGTTAAAGTAGGTAGGGGTGACTTCCCTCCAAGCAGTGCATAGTTTTCTTTCACCTCTTCAAGACGCTTATTGATAATAATCGCTGAGACTAGTTTACGCGTATAAGGGTTCATGGTTAATATATTTTTATCTGCAAACATATTACGTAAAAAAAGTTCTACTTCTTCAACATTATTTGGTCCACCCATGTTAAGAAGTAAAAGTGCTTGTTTTGTACCCATTGTGTATTTCCTTTAAAGTCTTGTATTTTAGCATAGAGAGTGTAAAATCATACATAATTACTATCAATATCTAAAGGCTTTTTATGATTATCATCCCTGCACGTATCGGTTCTTCTCGTTTCCCCAATAAAGTTTTAGCTGATATTGGAGGTATGCCCATGGTCATACGCACAGCAAAAGCTGTTGAGAGCATAGATAACGTAGTCATCGCAACAGATTCACAAGAAGTCATAGATATTGCCAAGTTACATAACATAGAAGCTGTTATGACTTCAGATATCCATCAAAGTGGTACAGACCGCATCTATGAAGCAGCACAAAAACTTGCACTTACAGAAGATGAAGTCATCATTAATGTACAAGGAGATGAACCATTTATAGAGACAGGAGTCGTTCAAGCCATCTACAACCTGAGTAAAAAGAATAAAGAGAAGCATCATATACTCATGAACTCATGTTATAAACTCATATCCAATCCAGAAGCAGATGATCCAAATATTGTTAAAGTGGTTACCGATGATAAAGGGTTGGCACTCTATTTTTCACGTGCAAAAGTACCCTACCCAAGAGACCATCATTTTGATGCGTATAAAGGGCATTTAGGGATTTATGGATTTACTATGAAGTCACTCAAAATATTTTGTGGACTAAGTCCTGCCCCACTAGAAGATATAGAAAAACTAGAACAACTACGTGCACTCTACCATGGCTATGAAGTTGCCATGATCCAAGTCTCTACTGAAAGCTTTGGGATAGACACACCTGAAGATTTGGAAAAGGCACTGCAGCATCATAATCTGTAAAGTTTTTTGAATATAAATAAATATAAAAAAGATGAGTGCTTAAGACTCATCTTTTAATTTACAGCTTTTCCAAGATCCCACATAGGCATAAATATACCAAGTGCCATGAGTAATACAAGTATAGCAATAAAGAACATCATAATCGGTTCAATATAACTTGAAAGGTTGTCAATCAAGTCTTGAAACTCCATATCATAATACTCTGTTACTTTATCTAACATAGCATCTAATTGACCCCCAGCTTCACCTGCTTTAATCATTTGTAAAAGCATGTTTTCATAAAGATTTGTAATTTGAAAAGATTCTGCCAGAGACATACCTCTACCGATATTTGCATTTACTGTAAGTAATTGTTCTTTAATCGCTGCATTATCTACCATACCAACAGCTGTATCTAATGCTTCTGAAACAGGGATACCAGACTTCACTAGCTCACCAAAGACAAGGTTGTATTTATGCATAGTTGAGAGAAAAATAGCTTTATTAATCAGATAAAAGCGAGGATGAATCAATACTTTATCCATCTTATATTTAAAATCATTATTATTTTTATACATAAATTTAATTGCAAAAATACCTCCAGCTAAAAGTCCAAGAATTAATAAACCATAATTAGAAAATGCCCATTCAAGATTTATGAGTATGCGAGTAGGTAAAGGAAGCTCTGTCTTAAACTTGTCAAAAATATCTTTAAATTTTGGTACAACCACCATAATCAAAATAGTAAAAGCAATCCCCATTGCTACCAAAGTGATCATAGGTCCTCTAATAGCTTTTTTAAATTTAGCTGTATTATCACGAATACTTTCCATAATATCTGCAAGTTTGTGATAAGACTCAGAGATATTTCCTGTCCGCTCACCTAAGCTAGTCATAGCTAATGCCACATGCCCAAATTCTTCTGTATAGGGTTCCATAGCATCTGACATACTATTACCAGCATTAATATCAGCATTTACTTTTGCATAAATAGCCTTCAGTGCCTTGTTTTCTGTATTATCTGAAACCTCTGCTAATGTATCATTAATTGCAATTCCTGCATCTGTCATAACTGCAATTTGTCTAATTGTTGATATCTTATCTTGTATGGGAATCTTTTTTTTAGAAGATTTTTTCAATCCTGAAAAAAGATTTGCTATCGTATCTTCCAATGGAGCAGATGTTTCAATGGCTTTTGTAACCATGGTTCGAGGAAATTTTTGTTTAGCCACTTGAACTGCAGCCATTCTATTCTCAGCTTTAACTGTTTCTTGACGCTTTTTACCCTTATCCATTATTGTAACACTAAAATATTTCATCTTATAACCTCGCTACTCTAAATATTTCTTCAATCGTTGATTTGCCTTCAAGTGCTTTATTTACACCGTCTTCAAACATAGTAACAAACCCTTCTTCTAAAGCTTGCTTGGTTAAATCTTCTTTTGATGCGACCTTAGCAATCATACGTGCTAAAGTTTCAGATATAGTTAAGACTTCAGATATCATTTCACGTCCAGCATATCCTGTCATGCCACATTCTTTACATCCTTCACCTTTATAAAAGGTAGGGTTTTCCGGTAAGTATTGTTCTACTTCTTTATAAAGTAGGGGATCAAGTAATGCCTCTTTTTTACAATGTTTACATATTTTACGTACAAGTCTCTGCGCTTGAATAGCTACCAATGCCCCCGATACTAGATACTCTTCTATACCCATATCTAAGATTCTTGATATAGATGAAATGGCATCATTTGTATGGAGAGTAGAAAGTACCAAGTGTCCAGTCAGTGCTGCTTGTATAGCAATACGTAATGTTTCTTGGTTACGTATTTCCCCAATCATAATTTTATCTGGATCTTGTCTCAAAATCGATTTTAAGGCATCTGCAAAGCCAAGCCCAACACTCTCCCGAACATTGACCTGTTGCAAACCTGACATTTGATACTCTACAGGATCTTCAACTGTAATAATTTTATCTTTTACATCTTTAATAGCATTAATCGCACCATAGAGTGTAGTTGTTTTACCAGAACCCGTTGGACCCGTAACAAGAACAATCCCATACGGCACTTTAATAGCTTCAGAAAATTTATCATAACAAAATTTACTCATACCCGCATCTTCAAGCCTAATCATTGCCTTTGATTTATCTAAAATACGAAGAACTATAGACTCACCAAAAATTGTAGGTAACGTGGAAACCCTAAAATCAAAGTCTTTTTTAGCTACTGTTCCTGAGAATCTACCATCCTGTGGTTTTCTTTTCTCAGCGATATCTAAATTAGACAAAAGTTTCATACGCGAAGCTAAAGGATTAAAAATATCTTTATCAAAAGTAAAACTCTGCCGTAAGATACCATCAACACGAATTCTAATAATACAAGACTTTTCTGTAGCTTCAATATGGATATCACTGGCATCGGCAAATATAGCTGATTTTAAAACAATATCAATAAGTTTTAAAACAGCTGGTGACTCATCATCATCTGCCGGTCCACTTTCTTGTGCTAAATCTTTTCTTATATCACCCACTAGACCTTTAATACTTTCATTGATTTCAAGGCGTTGTAAGTGTGCATTAATTTGTTGTGGTTTTGCAATAGCAATACGTATAGGTTTTCTAGGAAATAATCTTTGTATCGCATCTTGCGCTGCCATATCTAGAGGGTCATCAAATACAATCAACACATTTAAATCTGTTTCTTCAATAGGAATAATATTATATTTTAGAAGCTGTTTATACGGTACTTGAGAAAAAAGTTTCATATCAATTTCGATATCATCTAAATCGACATAGTCTACATGCAAACCTTTTGCTACTTCTTCCATTATTGGAACAATATTTATCCCTTCAATTTTTTCAAGATGAGATAAAGTAATGATGCCTTTCCGAATTTTCTTAGCCAAAAATATTTCAACTGTTGATAAATCAATCATTTTTGCAGCAAGAAGATTTGCAAAAGAGATTTTTTTAGGAGGTCTACTCTTCACCAATGTTGAAATAGCATTTTTTGTTATAAGTTTTTCTTTGAGCATTATTTCAATCAATTTAACCATTATAAACCTCCAATTTAATTAAATAAAGTATAACATAATACCCCAAGGATACTACAGCTTATTATTCTCAATATCTGACAATAATGTTTTTGCACTTTCTGACTCTGTTTTTTTAATATATTGACGCAAGATAGATGAGCCTTCTTCTTTTTTACCTAACTTAATTTTAGATTTAATAAAAATAAAAAGACTTTCTACATTATTTTCATTAATTTTATTTGTCTCATACGCCCAATACTCTGATTTTTTGTAATTACCTTTTCTATAATAACTTTTTGCTAAAAAAAGTGCATCATCTACATCATGTGAAATCAAAAAACGTTTTTCAACATCTCTATAGGCTGTAACAGCACTAGTTTCAATGATATCTAAATGGATTTTGTTTCTTTCTTTAGGAACCGTATCTATAGTAGTATGTTGCATTACATCCAAAATAGGTAAATCAACTAATGCATTTTCCTCATTCACAATCGCTTTTTTTTCTACAACATTCTTTCCTGCCAATGTTAAAAGTGCTGGATTAACTATTATATCTATATTTTTTTTACTCTTTCTAATTGTTGTCTTTGATAAAAAGCCAAACTTGAAAGAAGGCAATTTAAAATTTTTCTTTTCATAAACACCTGCTCCAACTATAGAAAGTAAAAGAACTGTTATCAAAAATAAATACCAAGGTCTACGCTTCCTTGCACGATATTTTTTCCATTGTTCTTCTAAAGGTTTTATATCATACATGTAAATGTCCTAATTTAAGTGCAGCCATTTCTATAATCTTCTTAGGTATATGTGTATAATTTAATTTACCTGGTTCATTTTTATCATAATATTCACAAATTTCAAATATCGTAAACATCAACTTATTACACTCCCTATAATTTCCTTCAGTAACTTGGTGTATGAGTTTCATATCTTTTACTTTAATGCTATTTGCAATTTCAAAAAGATTCTTTTTTAAAAGTTTTTTATGTACATAGGCAGTTTGGTCGTCCCTACTTGCATTTTTAAGCTCAATCACTTCCCATATACGAGACTGAAAATGTGCTTTAGCAATAAGATCTTCATCTTCAGTTTTATGCAATGAAACTACAAATTTAACGGCACGTGTATCAGACAATAAACGTATTTTTTCCATCATATCAGCATCATACATTTGTGCTTCATCAAGAAGAATAATAATTTCTCTTTTTCCTCTTAATTTTTTACAAAATTCTACAAGTGCTGTAAAGTTTACTTCCGTATTATTAGGTAATTCTTTTTGGGTCAATACTTTAAATAACTTATAAAAAAACTCCTTTTCTGTAGGAGAAGGTGTATCAAAATAATAGATCTCTTTTTGATGTTTAAGTTTTTCATGTATACGATTAAGCAAAATACTTTTTCCTGTACCAGGACGACCAAAAAGTAAAATCATTTTTAACGGTTTATCCATACTATGTTGCAACTGTTGATAGGCAGTCATAGATGAATTAAGTTCAATGTAGTCATCGATATCTATAGAATCGATAAATACATTTTTTGCAGCTACGTATCTACTTGTCATTTAACTTTGTATATCCTAAATCTTTTAATGAAACTGATTTAGAGTTCTTAACAATATGGGGTGTAATAATAAGTACTAATTCTTCTACTGTATTAATTTTTTGTTCTCGTTTAAACAATTCACCCAATACTGGTATATCACCCAAAAGTGGTAATTTAGTGCTAGTAACTCCTGTTTTGCTTGTAGTAAGTCCACCCAAAATAGCATGTTCACCATCTTTCACCTTAATCACTGAAGCTATTTGTCTTCTTACTAAATCAGGAGGAATAGTTCTAGCTGTAGCACTTGAGGTAACTGCATTTACCGTTTCTGAAATAGATGGATTAATTTTTAGTGTAATATATCCATTTGTATCAATTTCCGGTGTAATATCTAAAAGTATCCCCGCAAAGACAGAATCAACCAAATCACCTTGTGTAGCTGATGCACCACCTGTGGTGCCACCTAATTGTGTCGAAGACTGTAATTTATAAAATAATTCACGCCCCACAGAGATAAGTGCTGGTTGATTATTTAACGTCATCACCCGAGGGCTAGAGATTGATTTTACATCACCTTGTGTAGATAAAAATTTGACAACATCCGAAACAGAAGTAGTTCCTGTAATATTTACCACCTGCCCACCTTTTGGACTGGCACCACTACTTGGGGTCGCTGCGCTAATACCTGTCGCGGCAGTGAAAGAATATGCACCAATATTATTCCTAGCAAATGCCAATGTATTGATCGTAACATTTTGAAGAGAATACAGTTGAGACCAGTCAACACCAGAAATTCTACTATCATCAAATGCAACTGTCAAAATGCGTACATCAATCAAAACTTGCGATTTAATCTGCTTAGTAAGTGTATGTATATATCGTGCAACTCTATTAATCTGACGTTCTGTACCAGTTACAGTCAGCATACCTGCATCAGGATTAATAATGGGTGCTAAAGGATTATATTCCCATACTTTTCCATTTGGTCCTGTCCAAGTACTTCCAGATTTTGTATAGTGGGTGCTACCATCAGCTGCACCTATCAGTATACGTTGTACTTCTACTTCAACTGTTTTCCAAAATTTAAACTCATCATTACTTTCTATGCTTATGCCTGTTTTAGATGCAGAAGAACCTCCTGAAGAACCTCCTGAAGAACCTCCTGAGCTTGCACCACCAGATGCTGCATTTTGAGAATTGGCAATAGTAACATTTGCTGTACTCACACTTGTCCTAGCTCCTGCAATATAGTGAATACGAAAAGTCCGAGTAATAAGATATGAAATCTTTAATTTATTCCCTTTTAAACTATAATTTAAATCATTGTCTTTTAATATAGTATTTAAAAAGCCTTTAAGAGTACTATTTTTCAATTTTACATAATAAAGCTTTTTATTCATTCTTAATTTCGCTGCATCATCTCTAACAACAACCGTCAAACCACAAGTATCTGCTAAATTATCTATAACATCACCAATAGTCAACTTACTGTCTATAGTCACCGAGAATAACTTTGTTGAACAACCTTCAGCAGAAAGTGAATGACTAAATCCAACCATCATACTCAAGGCAACCAACACCTTAACCCCAAATTTTTGTATATTTTTCATTTTCTTACCTTTCTTCTAGCTGAATTAAACTATTTTCTTGTTTTTTCAAAAATAGTTTTTTAATATGATTTTCATTACGTAAGACCACACCTCTTTTACCTATAAACATAAGTTTATATCCCAACACAGTATCATTCACTTCCATCCATTGATCATTAATATATACTTTTCCATTAAGTACAGCATGTAGCTCTAATTTTGCTTCATTTGTCTTTTCAACAGGTATCACAAAAGTAGTCACACTGCCTTTTTCTTCTAACCTTACAAATGGTTCTTCTGTTGTATCTAAGGTAGTAAGTTCTACACCTGCTCGTTTTTCATGTATTTTGGTGACCATTTCTTGAATTTGCTTTACCGAAAGATCCGCATACAGAAAAAATGTTGTCGATACGAGTAATAATAATATTTTTTTCATTAGTGATTAATCCCCCATACTGAAATGAATATATCTGCTTTAATAGCCGTTGAATTCTGATCTAGTGAAAAATTTGTTTTATAAATATCTGTAACCAAAACATTTTGTTCCACTTCATTCATGAATTTTACAATATTTTTATAGGTACCCTTAGTTCCCAATCCTATCTCAAGGACATGTCCAAAATTTCCATTACTTGTTGTACTCTTGTTCGTAATGTACGCTAAGTCTACATTATGTATTTCAGCTTTTTGGGTGATAGAATTTAAAAATTTTGACCAAGATTTTTGATTGTATAACAAATCAGACAATTTTTCTAAATTACTATCAATAAATTTAGTTTTATCCTGTAAATTCACAATTTTTTTCTTCTTTTTAACAATATCTGTAGAATATTTTTTTACTAAAAATTCACGGTTACCATTTCTTGTAATTGATTTTAAGTACGTTTTATTTTGAGATATCTGCTTTTGAACGCGCTTTTTATCGCGATCACTAGCTTTATATAGTTCTTCCGTGTAAGGCAATAAAAAGGCATACGCCAAATAACCTATAATCCCTGCAATACCGAGAATTATAACCCATTTTTCACTCTCTTTTTTAGGCGCAAAGTATTCATCTAATGCTTCTAGTTTATCTTCTAATAGTTTCATCTTGCCACCTTTAGGATACCTTTGTAATATTTACTTTTAGAATCTTTCTCTATTTTTTCAATATCAATCTCTTTCACATCATCAAAATGTGTATCAGAGATATATTTAATAAGCTCTGTAAATTTTCTGTCGTCTAAACTTACTAGAGAAATAAGTAATGTATCATCCTCTGTACTAATATTATCAACATGTACATCAAATTTTGTCAGCTCTGAAGCAAGTGTATGAAATAAACCTGATTTTAATTTATAATTTACTTTTTTATTATAGATGGCTGTCAGTGTTTTTGTTTTTCCATTATATGCTTTAGCTAAAAAAGTAATCTTTGTATCTAACTTTTTAATCGTTTTTCTTTTTTCTCCAAGAATCTTTTTATATTTTGTTGATTCTTTATTTAATTTATTATTTTCTATGTTTAATGCATATACTTTTGCATCATTCACATAAGAACCAACCAAGTTCATTAAAGGCCATGCAATGCTTAAAGAAATAGCAGCGAAGGTAGAAATAATGAATTGTCCACTGGCTCTATTGACAAAAGATGGTGGGCGGGGGTATGATGAAAGGTTGACAAATGCTTCTTCATTTTCCATATATTCAAAAGAAGAGAGAAGCATTAAGTATTGTAATTGATCGGTATACCATTCTTCATTGTTTACATTATAATTAAAATTAAAATCGCTAGAATGTAATCCTAGGTAATTCTCACTATAGTCATCAAGACCTATTATGGGACCTTTTGCACTTCCAATAAACATTTGATCCACAGTATCAAGATTAAAGGCTCTTTTCGCATAAATGATAATATCATTGATAGTAATAAAAACTTCACCAAAAATCTTCATAAAATTTTGTTGATAGTCATTATTGGTTGTTTTTAGTCCTTCGGATTCAAGTATCGTATAAAAATCTTTTTCGGGAACTTTTTCACCAATCAATTCACAATATTTATCATAAACTTGTTCTAATGAAAAATCTATAGATTTTGAGTATAAGTATTTTCCATCTTGATAAAGTGTAACAGAAGCATCATCTTGGGTAAAATAAACAAAACAGTGTGTATTGTTATCTTGTAAAATTTCTTTTGTGTAAAGTGGTTTATATAGTAGTGGAGCAGGGACAATAAGATCGATGTACTTCGTTTGCTGTTTAATAGGAAGAAAATATTCATCCAACGCTTCTGGCTCAGCAACGAAAATATGAAATGCTCTTTCTTCTCCAGCATCTTCAATCTCATGAGATGAGATAATATAACTGTTTGCTTGATCGAGTCCTAACTCTTCGTATGCCTTTATATCTAAGATATCAGCTACATCTTCTTCGGGTATACTGCGACTTACATTTACTTTTGTTGTAATAATATCTTTATTACTTACATAAGAGGTAATGAAATTTGCAGTGTTGTAAGTGAGCTTATTTAAAGGTTGAAATGAATCTTCTTTAAATGTATAGCTTTTATCTCCATAAATATCGAGCGTAACAATATTTTTTACAGTCGATTTTGACGAACTTTTTTTCAAAAACATTATAAACTTCCTTGTTTGTTGAACAATTATATATGTTATAATATTAAAAGTATCTTACAAAGCTAAAAAGTTTTATGAAACTATAACTTTTTTTTATTATTTATCTTTATTTTATTAATGTATGCCCTATATTAGGGCTTCTGAGACTTTTTACTTTTAAAATCTTTTTGACATTTTTATGCTAGTCTATAGTATATATCCCAATTCTTCCAAGCCATCACGGTTTTTACTCCACCCTTTCTTAACTGAAACATGTAAATCTAAGAATATCCTTTTACCTGCAAATACTTCCATTTGCTGTCTTGCAAATCTACCCACACGCTTGATACCCTCGCCTTTTTGCCCTACTATCATCCCTTTTTGTGTATCTTTTTCAACCACTATGGTGGCATATACAGTATCTAGAGTATCCGTTTCATCTATTTTTTCTATGGTTACATCACTTTCATACGGTATTTCATCAGAAAGGTTTTCAAATATTGATTCACGAATGAGCTCTTTGTAAATGTCACGGATGTTGTCAGTTGTCAAAATTTCTGTGTCAAACAAAAATGGTGAAGTAGGTAGATGTTTGGAGATTTCATCAAGTAACTGACGCTTTCCAACTTTCTTATTGACAGAAAATGGAATGATAGCTTCAAATCTATCTTGATACTTTTGATACTCACCTAGCTTTTGAAGAATATCACCTTGTTTAACATGATCCATTTTAGTAAGAAGTACAATATGTTTAGTTCCCTTACGTTCAGACATTTTTAAAAACTTTTCATACTCAGTTAGTTTGTCTGTAATCGGTGCCAAGAACACTATCAAATCTGCATCACCAATGGCTTTCATCACCTCATCCATCATAAACTGATTAAGAAGTTTCTCTTTTTCATGTATACCTGGGGTATCTACAAAAATAATCTGAGACTCTTTACCATACATATCTTCATGCATCACGATGATATTCATACGTTTACGTGTTGCTTGTGCTTTCTTTGAGACCATGGCAAGCTTCTCACCTACTACATGGTTAAGCAGTGTACTTTTCCCTGCATTAGGACGTCCTACAACAGCAACGAATCCAGCTTTGGTATCTATCTCTTCTTTTTCGTGTTCAAACATTTTTTTCCTTACAATATGTAGCGCGTAGTATCTTCATCTTCTACCACATCGCCAATTTTTTCTTTAACGAGTAACTCATCTACTACTATTGTCTCACCACTATGTTCATCCGCAGAGAAACTTATCTCTTCCAAGATGCGTTCCATCACTGTATGTAGACGTCTCGCACCGATATCTTCAGTTTTTTCATTCGCCTGTAAAGAGTAAGAAGCGATAGCTCTTAATGCAGATTCATCAAACACAAGTTCAACATCTTCTACTCTCATCAAGGCTTCATATTGCTTGATAAGTGAATTATTTGGCTCAGTCAAGATACGATAGAGTGTCTCTTCATCCAAGCTGTCAAGCTCCACCCGCAAAGGAAAACGTCCTTGAAGCTCTGGCATTAAGTCACTTGGCTTTGAGACATGAAACGCACCAGCAGCGATGAACAAGATATGATCTGTATTGACCATACCAAGTTTTGTATGTACCGCTGAACCTTCTACAATAGGAAGTAAATCTCTTTGCACACCCTCTTTACTTGGGTCTTGTCTACCTTGTGAGTTAGCTGAGACGGCTACCTTGTCTATCTCATCTAAAAAGACAATGCCACCCTTCTCTACTTTTTCAAGAGCCAAAGCTTTCAGTGCCTCTTCATCAAGTAACTCTTCACTGGCTTCTTGTTCTAAGATTTTCTTAGCATCTTTAACTGTGACTTCTTTTTCAGGGCCTTTTTTACCCATGCCGCCAAGTACTTTGACAATACTCTCTTGTACCTGTATCATCTGTGGTGGTAAACCATCTTCTGGCATTTGAGGATTGTTAGGTAGTGTTACCTTTACTTTCAGATGATCAAGCTCACCTTTAGCAAACTTCTCTTGCATACGGACAAAACTTGCATCGTACTCAGCTTTTTTCTGCTCACTCGCTCCAGCAGGAAGTGGTGGGAGAAGTTTCTCTATAATCTTATTCTCTATATAGTTTGCTATCTTCTCTTTGTTCTTCTCATTTTCAGATTCACGTACTATCTGCATAGAGGTTGCTGCCAAATCACGTATCATAGACTCAACATCACGCCCCACAAATCCAACTTCTGTATATTTACTCGCTTCAACTTTAATAAACGGTAAATTCATCATCTTAGCCAAACGTCTAGCTATCTCTGTTTTACCCACACCAGTGCTACCTATCATCAATATATTCTTAGGGGTAACATCCTGTTGCATATCTTCACTTAGCTGCATACGTCTATAACGGTTTCTAAGTGCTACAGCTATCGTTTTCTTCGCATCATTTTGTCCAATGACATACTTGTCTAAGTAACTTACTATCTCTTTAGGTGTCAAATTGTCTAACACTATTTTTCCTTTGTAGGGTGGGCATTCCTGCCCACCAAATAATTTTTTCTACAAGGTGGGCAAGAATGCCCACCCTACAGTTCTAAAAGTTTTATATTTTTATTTGTATAAATACAGATATCACCTGCAATTTCGAGTGATTTTTCCACAAGATCTTTAGGCTCTAGGTTTGCATGTCTATCCAGTGCACGTGCAGCTGAGATAGCATAATTTCCACCAGACCCTATCGCTGCTATCTTACCATCTTCAGGCTCTACGACATCACCTGTACCTGAAAGTATAAAAATATGCTCTTGGTTAAGTACTATCATCATCGCTTCAAGTTGGCGTAAGTGTTTGTCTTTTCGCCACATTTTGGAAAATCCTATGACTGATTTAAACAAATCACCCTTTTTCTCAGCCAAAATAGTCTCAAACATATCAAAAAGGTTAAAGGCATCCGCAGTACTTCCTGCAAAACCAGCAAGAACCTTGCCATCATGGAGCGTACGAATTTTTGTCGCATTACCTTTAAGTACAGTATCGCCAAAACTTACCTGTCCATCACCACCAATAACAGCTTTACCATCTGCTTTATAGCCCAGTATCGTAGTTGCGTGAAACATTAAACTGCTACCACGTTCACTTTAATACTCGCATGGATACCATGTCCAAGTTTAATATCTACAGGATGCACGCCCTCAGACTTCAATGCTTTTTTAAGATTGATATGTTTTTTATCTACCTCAATGTTAAGCTGTTCAGCAATAGCTGCAGAAATATCTGCATTTCCAACTGAACCTTTGATGCCTACTGGTGCTTTGATTTTCTCTATTTTCACTTCAGAGGCTTCAAGTGTGATTTTCTCTGCCTCAAGACGTGTAAGTTCATCTTTAAGCTCTTGCGCCATGCGATCCTGTTCTGCTTTCCAGTTTTCTACTACATCTGGTGTTGCTAATTTCGCTAGACCTTTACCTATCAGGAAGTTTTGACCATAACCGTCTTTTACTTCTTTGATTTCACCTGCTTTGCCTAATGCTTTGACGTCTTTAATTAATAATACTTTCATTTTTAAGTCCTTACTTAGATAATATTGTTATGATTTTAACAAAATTTTACTAGGCATTAGTTAAAGTAGTAGTATCTTACACAAAAACTACATTCTAAAAAGTGTATACTTAAGATATTGATTTAAGAGGTTTATTATGAAATATTTATTTTTACCCTTTACACTGACACTCTTTGTCCTACAAGGCTGTTCTCAACAAACACCTTTACCACAGTATCAAGCAACTGTAGTAAATACTACAAATACCCAAGACAGTACTATGAGTAGTGATACTGATACTTTTGAAGATGAGTTTAGTGAAAATGAAACTTCAGTACCACTTAGTGACCCACTAAACGGCTATAATACCCTCATGACCTCTTTTAATGATGGGGTTATTACCTATGCACTCAACCCTATTTCTGAAGTCTATGGCTACATCTTACCTCAACCTCTACGTATAGGGGTTTCCAATGCCATTAAAAATATCCAATTCCCTGTACGTTTTGTCAATAATCTATTACAAGGAAAAGTTAGAAATGCTACAGATGAATTTGCACGATTTGTCTTTAACTCTACACTCGGTCTAGGCGGACTGATAGATATATCTACAAATCAAATACATATTTCTGCACATAAAGAAGACTTTGGTCAAACACTAGGTTACTATGGTATAGGTTCTGGTTATCATGTTGTCTTGCCATTCTTTGGTCCATCAAATGTTAGAGACATAGTAGGAATATCTGTAGATGCCTATGCCTCACCACTTGTCAATGTACGTGGTTTAGAAAATTATAAAATACCAAACAACTTTGCAGAGTCTACAGCCATCGTAGTAGGATACTCTATAAACAAAAATTCGTTACAATTAGGACAATACGAAAGTCTTAAAAAAGATGCCATAGACCTTTATCCATTTTTACGTGATATCTATGAGCAAAAACGCTCTGCTGAAATAGCAGAGTAACCAGCAAAAGGGGAAAAGAATGTTTAAAGTACTGTTAATATTACTGGGGATGACTATAGCATCGCAAGCTATGGTGGAGTCACAGATACAAACGACTATGGAAAAGAAAGTACATCAAGTTTTAAATGTACTTAAAAACAAATCTTTTTCACAAAAACAAAAAGAGCAAAAAAGCATTACTATTATGAATAATGTCTTTGACTATCATACGATGGCAAAGATATCTTTGGGTAAAAAGTGGAAAACACTCAACCATTCAGAACAAAAACAATTTGCTAAAGTATTTGAACATAAAATTAAACACTCTTATGTCGATAAACTACGACTCTATAACAATCAGAGAGTCATCATTAGAACACTTCAAAAAGTAAAATCTACACGTATCAGCTTAGAAACGCAGGTCATAGGTAAGACAGATACCTATAAAGTTGTGTATCTTTTGTATAAAAACAAGAAGAACCAATGGTACATTTATGATGTGCGGTTAGCCGGGATAAGTATTATACAGACTTACAGAAAACAGTTCAAATCTTTTTTAAAAACAAAAAAATTTAAACAATTACTAAATTCACTCTAAAATATGCTCTATAGATTTTATCAATATTTTGTACTAAAGTACCCTCGTTTTCTACTTAGCCTGACGATTGTTACCATACTTCTTTTCGGGCTAAACGTATCAAAACTTGAAATCGATGCAAGTGCAGAAACACTTTTACTTGATAATGATAAAGATTTAACTTTTTTAAGAAAAATAGAAAAAAGATTTAAAAGCAATGATATGCTTATCATTGCCTATCAGCCAAAAGAATCTCTTCTCTCAAAACAGAGCTTACAAACTTTAAAAAATTTAAGCCATGCACTAGAAGCACTTCCTTTAGTAGAGTCTGTTGATTCTATACTCTCTGCACCATTACTTTACTCTCCACTAAGAGATATGGATTCATTACTGCATGAAACCCACACACTTGAAAATTCAGATATTAATCTTACACTTGCCAAACACGAATTTTTGACAAGTCCACTCTACAAAGATAGTCTTGTCAACAAAGATTTTACTGTCTCATCTATACTCATTAATCTTCATAAAGACAGACAATATACAGCCCTTTTAGAAAAAAGAAATGCACTACTCTTCAAAAAAAGAACAGCATCCTTGAGCGACAAAGAAGAGACAACGTTGCAACAAGTTACACATGCCTTTAAAGCACACCGAGACATACAACGTAAACGTGTCAGTCAAAACATTCATGATATTCGTAGTATTATGCATAAATATGAGCAAAATGCCTCATTATTTCTTGGTGGGGTAGAAATGATATCCAATGATATTATTGGTTTTGTAAAAAGTGATCTTGCCATTTACGGAAGTATGCTAATACTCTTACTCATCATTGTATTAGGTGTTGTTTTCAAAAAAATAAGATGGGTAGTACTGCCTATCCTTATTTGTACACTTTCTGTCATTGCGATTACCTCTGCTTTAGGTTTTTGGGGCTGGGAGATTACCGTCATCTCCTCTAATTTCATTGCCTTGCAACTTATCATCACTATCTCTATCGTTTTACATCTTATCGTTCGATATGAAGAGCTCAATGCCCAATATCCTAACGCTTCACTTAAACGTACGATATTGCTGACCATGCTCTCTAAAGCAACCCCAACATTTTTTGCCATCATCACAACCATTGCTGGTTTTTCATCTCTTTTGTTTTCCCATATTCATCCTGTGATAAATTTAGGATGGATGATGTCAGCAGGTATTGTACTCTCCTTTATCATCTCGTTTATTATTTTTCCAACTGTGCTCATGTTACTTCAAAAATCTCCACCCAAACATCAAAAACAACATACCTTTTCTTTGGCGAAGCTCAGCTCAAGCATCGTCCTACATGATAGTAAAATCATCTTTTTCATTACCCTTTTGGCTATTATTTTCAGTATCACTGGTGCCTCAAAGCTTATCGTGGAAAATAGTTTTATCAACTATTTTAAAAAAGATACAGATATCTACAAAGGGATGAAAATCATAGACCAAGAGTTAGGGGGGACTACACCTTTAGATATTGTATTGACCTTTTGTGTAGATGGGAAATGTGATGTCTCACCCAACAGCACCCAAAAACAAGAAAGTGACGATGAAGAAGAGTCTTTTGAAGATGAGTTTGACGCAGAAGAAAACCAAGAACAATACTGGTTTACCGATGAGAAAATCAACATTATAAAACAAGTACATCAATATCTTTATGCCCTCGATGCCACAGGGGATGTCAAATCGTTCGATACCATCTTAGAGACAGGGAAAATACTCAACAAAGGAAAAGACCTAGACAGTGTTGAAATTGCCCTACTCTATAAAAAACTGCCACAAAAATACCGAGATATTATTCTCTCTCCCTATGTAGATATCAACGACTCGCAAGTACGTTTTAGTGCACGTATAAAAGACTCCAATCCAGGATTACGCAGAAACGAGCTTTTGCAAAAAATTCATCAGGATTTAGCAAAATTCCTCAACCCCAATATTGTTAGCTATAAGCTTTCCAACCTTATGGTCATTTATAACAATATGTTACAGTCACTCTTTCGTTCCCAGATTATGACATTAAGTTTAGTCTTGGTCATTTTATCGGTGATGTTTCTGCTTCTCTTCCGTTCAGTACGCTTAACACTCATCGCACTTGTTGTCAACATCATTCCTATAGGCATTATCTTTGGATTTATGGGTTGGCTCCACATACCACTAGACATTATGACCATTACCATCGCCGCTATTGCCATGGGGATAGGCGTAGATGATACCATCCACTATATCCATCGTTTTAAAGAAGAGTTTACTAAGGACTTTAACTACATTGAAACCATGCAGCGCAGTAATGAAAGCATAGGGTATGCGATGGTTTATACTTCTGTTACAGTAATGATTGGTTTTTCCATCTTAGTGCTTTCAAACCTGATGCCTACTATCTATTTTGGTCTTTTAACTATGTTGGTCATGGTAGCAGCACTTATCTCTAACCTTATACTCCTACCAAAGCTACTTTTATTAATAAAACCATTAACAAAAGATGCTACAATCAAAAAAATTAATTAACGGATAAAAACCCATGTTTCAAAACTTTCACATAGACAATTTAGACAACTTCCCCAAAGAACTTGACACACTTTTAAACCAACAACGCACAGTCATAGACACACTCACAAAATCTGAAGATACAAGCTACGAAAAAGTGCTCAAACCTTTACAAGATTTAGATGAAGAGCTAGGGCTTTTTTTTACCCCTCTTTCACACCTCAATTCAGTGATGAACTCAGACGAAACGCAAAAAGCTTATGAGGAGTCACTACCACTACTTTCTAAGTTTGGTTCAGAAATGGCACAAAATGTTGAGCTGTTTAAAAAAATAGAACAAATCAAAGCAGAGTCAGAGGAAGCAAAAACCGTAGTCTCTCATGACATTAGAGACTTTGTTCTCTCTGGTGTGACTCTCCCTGAAGCAGAGAAAAAACGTATGGAGGAGATAAGCCTAAAACTTTCCGAACTCTCTAACAACTTCTCACAAAACCTACTTGACGCTACCAATGCCTATGAACTTATCATAGAAAATGCAAAAGATGTAGAAGGTATGCCTCAGTCTGACATCGATGCAGCCGCAGAAGAGCTAGAGGGTAAAACAGTGTATAAATTTACACTGCAAATCCCTAGCTACTTAGCCTACATGACCTATGGACCAAATCGTGAGTACAGAAAAGAACTCTCAAAAGCGTACAGTACAAGAGCACCAGAAAATGCAGAAGTCATTGACCAGATACTAGCCCTTAAAAATGAAAAAGCCAAACTGCTTGGCTTTGACAGTTACGCACAGTATGCACTTGAGACGAGAGATGCGAGCAAAGAGGAAGATGTCATTACCTTTCTAAATGACTTAGCTGATGCTGCCTTGCCACAGGCTAAAAATGAATTAGCAGAGCTCAAAGATTTTGCCCAAAATTCAGATGGCATTAAAGACTTGGCTGGGTATGATGTTGGCTACTACTCAGAAAAACTCAAAAAAGAAAAATTTGACTTTGATGACACGATGACCAAACCTTACTTTGTACAAGAAAAAGTCCTAAACGGACTACTTGACATCGTCTCTGAACTCTTTGGTGTGACATTTAAACCAGCCGATGTACCTACATGGCACAAGTGTGTCAAACCCTTTGATATCTTTGATGATGGAAAACTAAGTGGCCGCATCTACTTCGACCTTGAAGCACGTAAAGAAAAGCGTGGTGGGGCATGGATGAATGATTGGGAGACACATTATGTTGACAGTGAAGGAAAAACACACCTTGCTTCTGCTTTTGTGGTTTGTAACTTTTCCCCTACCACAGAGACTACACCATCACTACTACGTCATGACGATGTAGTGACACTTTTCCATGAAATGGGACATGCCATTCATCACCTCTTTGGTAAATGTAAAGAGCGTTCAGTGAGCGGCATTAACGGTGTAGCTTGGGATGTGGTAGAGTTTCCTTCTCAGTTTTTAGAGAACTTTGCCTATGAGGCTGCCATTTTAAAACGTTTTGGTTTTCACTACGAAAGTGGTGAGCCTATCTCAGAGGAACTCATGGCTAAAATAAAAGAAACCAAGAACTATCAGGCAGCTCTGGGTATCTTACGTCAGGTAGAGTTTTCACTCTTTGACTTTACACTCCATCAAGACCTTTACCAAGGCGAAGAGGTGCAGGAATTACTCGATGGCATACGAGAAAAAACCTCTTTACTCCCTGCACCAAAATACAACAAATTCCAACATGGATTTGCACATATTTTTGCAGGAGGGTACGCAGCAGGATACTACTCTTACAAATGGGCAGAAGTGCTTAGTGCAGATGCATTCTTCTCATGCTTAGATGAAGAATCAGGATTTGACAAAGAGGCTGCAAAGGGATATAAAGAGTATATACTCGCCAACGGTGGCGCCAAAGAGATGTCAGAGCTTTACCAAGAGTGGTTGGGTCGTAAGGCTGATGTGAAAAGTCTTATTAAATTGTATGAAATAGATTAATTGTTGGATACCAACAAGGGGTATCCATACATAAAAATGCAAATATCGTAGGGGCAATCCCTTGTGGTTGCCCTTTTAACAAAGGAAATAGACATGCAAGAGTATCGTTCTCTCGCCCTTATTGTTTTAGCTATATTTGCAGTAACCCTTCTCGGTGCATACTTTAGCCCCACTTTCCAAGAGCAAAGAGGCTGGCTAGAGCTTTTCTTTCTTTTTGGTGGCGTGCTTTTCATCGTCTCCACGCTAGCCATCTTTGCCACGTTAGGCTTTTCATCCTTTGCCATCTACATGGCAGTATTCCTCGCAGCTGTCATCGCCATGTTTGGCATACTCGGAGCCGTCATCGTGGTATTACTCACATACATCGCTTGGGGTTCCATCTTTGCCATGGAAGTCCTACTCTATGACTCAGGTGCCCAGAGTGCAAAAGAGTGGTTTATAACACGCTATAAGTTTAAAGATTTTAAAGCAGAATACTATGCCTTTTACCCAATGATAGGATTTATCTATGTTTTACTGGAAATCTTACCAAGTCTCATCAGCAGAGAGTCAGTCATAAACTTTTCCCCATCAAGAGTTCTAAAAGAGATGGAAGAATTATTGGATTAACTAAAAAGTTATTGGCTCATACAAAGTTCGTATAAAGAATACTCAGATAGATGGCGATAGCCTAGCTATATTAATAATCCTTGTTGTGGCGAACGCCCTTGAAAGCGACGAGCGATTCGAGAGCCACAACGATTTTTTGCTTCGTTTTTTTTAAAAAAATGAAGAGAGAAACAATGCCACAATGAAAATAAAAGGGAAATTAGATTAAAAATATGTAGTATAAGTTCCCATACAAAGCATCAGAACAAAAGAAGAGAAAAAAGATTATTTCTCTTTTATATATTCTTTCCCACCCTTAGCAGGAACCTCTTTCTTACCAAAACCAAAAAACTTTTTAATACGCTGACAAATAGTAAATGAACTTGTCTCAATACGACAAACCTCATCACCCTCTTCTTCACCTCCAGCTATCAATGACTCAATACGCTCAGGCTGTTTTTTACCCTCAATAATGAAACGAAGTGCATTCAGTCTAATGAACCCTTCTGCATCTTTTTGGTTATAGACATCATCTGCCTCGAAGGTAGAGTGCTCTTCAGAGTACAGTGTTCTGTCTGAACGACGACCCACTACAGTCACGCTTCCTTTGTAAAGTTTAAGTTTTACGTCACCCTGCACTTGGTCTTGTGTTGCATCTATGGCAGCTTGTAGCATACGACGCTCTGGAGACCACCATAAACCGTTGTAGATGAGTTTTGTATACTTAGGCATAAGCTCATCTTTCATGTGTGCTTCTTCTCTATCTAGTGTGATAGACTCAATAGCTCTATGCGCTTTAAGCATAATAGTCCCACCTGGAGTCTCGTAACATCCACGTGCTTTCATACCAACCATACGGTTTTCAACGATGTCGATACGCCCGATACCATGTCTGTTACCATATTCGTTAAGTTTAGTAAGCATAGTCGCAGGACTCATCTCTTCACGGTTAATGGCAACTGGGTCACCATTTTTGTAAGAGATTGTAATGTACTCAGGAGCATCTGGTGCTTTCTCTGGGCTTACAGACCACAACCACATATCTTCTTCTGGCTCTGCATATGGGTTTTCCAAGTGCTCACCCTCGTAAGAGATGTGCAACAAGTTTGCATCCATAGAGTAAGGTTTAGCCTGTCCTTTACCGTCGATGTCAATACCATGTTTTTTAGCATATTCAAGTAGCTTCGTACGTGAGTTCAAGTCCCACTCTCTCCATGGTGCGATAACCGCGATGTCTGGGTCAAGTGCGAGGTAACCAAGTTCAAAACGTACTTGGTCATTCCCTTTTCCTGTTGCCCCATGAGAGACTGCATCAGCACCTGTTTGGTGTGCTATCTCTATCTGCTTTTTAGAGATAAGCGGACGCGCGATAGACGTACCCAACAGATACTCACCCTCATAAATAGCATTGGCTCTAAACATAGGAAATACGAAGTCTTTTACAAATTCTTCTCTAAGGTCTAAGATAAATATATTTTCTTCTTTTATCCCCATAGCAAGTGCTTTAACACGTGCAGGTTCTACTTCTTCACCTTGTCCAAGGTCAGCAGTAAACGTTACTACCTCACACTCATACTCATCTTGAAGCCATTTAAGAATGATACTCGTATCAAGCCCACCAGAGTAAGCGAGTACTGCTTTTTTGATTGTTCTTTTTGCCATTTAAAAGCCTTTACAATAATATTGACGCGATTTTAGCGTAATTTTGGTTATAATTTGATGTTATTAAATCTTTTTAAAGGCTACTAATTATCAAAGCACTAAAATATATTGGAATAACTCTTTTACTCGTTATTTTATTTCTCTATCTAATTTTAGATTATTTATTTTCAGGAATGTGCGGGAATACTATTATGCAAACATCTATTTCTCCAAATCAAAAATATAAACTTGTACTTTATCAACGAGATTGTGGTGCAACTACAGGTTTTTCTTCTCAAATATCATTACTTGATAATAATGAAAAATTAGATTTGGAAGATGATAGTGGTAATGTTTATATTGCAAATGGATATCCAGATAATTTCAAAATTACGTGGATATCAAACAGCTCTGTAATAATTAAGAGACCACAAACAAAAACATATAAAATAAAAAAAGAAGTTAATAATATTTCATTTAGATATTTGCTATTAGATGAAAATAAATCTAATCAAAATGACTCTTAACAAAGAAGTAGGAACTGTGATACTAGCTAAATTCTCTCTTTCCAGTATTCAGGATTGCGACTATTGTGCATCACTGCTACAATATACACTTCATTCTCTTCTTCTTTATAGACAACAGAAAAAGGAAATCGCGCAAGAATATATCTTCTAAAACCATGCTCAAAAGTCACCCAAGTAGATGGCGCGTAGCTAATAGCATCAAAACCTTGTTCTAATTCTGAAATGAATTGTAAACCTAAACCTTCAAGTTCATCTTCATACCATGAAAAAGAGCCCTTGATGTCATTTTCAACATCAGGATGAAAACGTATTGGTTTCATACATTACCCCAAAATATTTTGCTTCATACTATCCCATGAAACTGATTGAACTTTACCTGATACCAACTCTTCATATCTGTTTTTAGCTAATGTTGCCCATTTTTCAGAAGCATTTTTATCTTCTTTATCATCTAAAGAAGCTATGAGATATTGTGCTATCATTCCTTTTTCTGATGCACTTAATGTTTCGAGTTCACTCATTACTTGATTCATTTTTACAGTCATAAAAAGTCCTTTAGTCTATTTGAATTATTATACCACAAAATCAAACAAACCCCCACTTCTTCAAAATAATATCCAACACTGGTTTCTTATACGCCCCAGTGTGACGAAAAACTTCCTCACCTTGTTCATTAAAAAATATCTGCGTAGGCATCTCTTTTAGTTTGTAGGTGTCACGTGCTACGAGACGGTCTTTTTGGGAGTCTATGGAGTAGATCTGGTACTCTGGATGTACTTCTAACACTTGGGCGAACACCTGAGACATCGCTAAGCATGAGTAGCAATGTGCCATACCAAAGGCTAAGACGCTAGGTCTGCCATTTCCAATGTTGTGTTTAATATGTTTGTATTCATTAATTTGTAGTGCTTTTTTTTCAGGCATATTATCTCCAAATATCTATTGAATGCATTATACATCAAGCAGGTTAAACCCATTTAGATATAATCACATTATGAATGAAATCGAAAACAATAACTTTACTTTACGGAATATCAAAGATAAAGGCTCTAGCCTATTACAAAGTGCTGGAGGATTTTTAGACAATGCTATAGGCATCTTTAAAAAAGATGAATCTACCATGACGACTGAAGAGAAGGTCGAAAAACAGCATATGCTCAACTTCATCTACGGTATGGGAGCGGGGATTGTCATTTACCATTTCCTTATAGGTGCTGTGTTACTTTTAGGTATCATCTGGTTTTACAACCTGTCGTTAAAAAAGACAAAAGTCCTCATGGAAGAAAGCAAACCTAAAAAACGTACCTACAAGAAACGTAAAAGCACTAAGGCTACTACGAACGAGTCGAAAGAGAGTTAGTCTCAATATCTTTTGTTATAATCAATACAATTATTAAACCAATCATATTTAAGGGAATCTATCATCATGTACTTAGGTGTTAACATAGACCATATCGCTGTACTAAGAGAAGCTAGAAAAGTTGCAGATCCAGACCCACTTGATGCGCTGAGCATATGTAAACGTGCAGGTGCTGACCAGATAACCATACACCTGCGTGAAGACAGACGTCATATGCAAGACAGTGATGCTGAAAACATCATAGCGTTGTCAACTTTACCTGTCAACCTTGAGTGTGCCACAGAGCCAAGTATGATAGACATCGCATGTAAGCTACACCCACATCGTGTTACACTTGTACCTGAGAAACGTGAAGAGGTGACAACAGAGGGTGGGCTTGCAGTTGAAGGAGAACAGCCTAAACTCAAAGAGGCCATTAAACGTCTACAGGCAGAGGAGATAGAAGTCTCACTTTTCATAGACCCTACACTTACAGCGGTTAAAGCTTCTGAAGCCCTAGGTGTAGAGTGGATAGAGTTTCATACAGGTAAGTACGCAAACATCTACGCGATGCTCTACTCTAACCTCAGTAAAACACACCACTCCATTCCAGAACTTGAACTCTCACGCAAAATACTTAAACAGATGTTACAAGATGAGCTCTGCAACCTGCGTCTGCTTAGCTGTGATGCCATGGAGTTCGGACTCAGAGTTGCTGCTGGACATGGGCTTAATATGCAAAATGTCTCTGAGATTGTAGAGATAGAAACTATTGAAGAGTTAAACATAGGACAGAGCATCGTTGCTCGGTCTGTGTATGTGGGGTTGGAACAAGCGATACTTGATATGAAAGCAAAATTGATACGTTAATGTAGGGTGGATTTATCCACCTTTTATATTGAACATGGTGGATAAATCCACCCTACGGGAAAAACATGACAAGAATTAAAATTAAATACAAACGAAGCATTAAATGTTAAGTCGTAAAAAAGTAGCTATTTCCATCGGTGACCTTAACGGCATAGGTATCCAACTTGCATTGGAAAATCATGATACAGTCTCGAAACTAGTCATACCCGTCTATTGCATAGATAAAGAGATGTTAAAACAGGCTGCTAAGAAACTAAAACTTACTATTCCTGATAATTTCAAAACCATTGAAAATATCGCTTCAACTTTTAAAATAGAGGCTGGAACAGTCACTAAAGAAAGTGGTGCCTATGCCTATGCTTCTTTTACAACAGCCGTAGAACTAGCACGCGATAAGAAAGTAGATGCCATCTGTACCCTACCCATCCACAAAAAAGCATGGGAGAAGGCAGGCGTAAACTATAAAGGTCATACCGATGCTCTGCGTGATTTTTTTGATGCAGAGGCTATTATGATGCTTGGTTG